>OGXE01003370.1_pt1 | contig 10820 bp, 6 predicted proteins | sample 1576181 | NCBI WGS metagenome assembly OGXE01 (sample SAMEA3541478, study PRJEB24748) | human gut metagenome | biome: human gut; feature: human-associated habitat; material: faeces | place: China | collected 2012 | reverse complement strand
TCTTGCAAAGCATAAACACGGGAATGGTCATCATCACTACATTCAGGGAACAATAAGTGAAGAAGAGTTCGAGCATCTCGTCGCTAAACTCCGGCAAAGCCGTGACGTAGCGGAAGCCGAAGAAGGTAACGGCATATCCTATTACAAACATCGGCAGACCGATTGCCAGGATCTTACCCAAAGACCAGTCAAGGTTGCGCAGATAGTGTCCCAACAACAGATAGCCATTGAAACCGGCAAAGTAATAAAGCATGCCGAACGCATTCCATGAACAGGTTCCCCAAAGGTATTGTGCCACAAACTGGTTGTAGTATGGCAACAACAGAGTGACAGCCCATGCACCGAGAAACCACAGCTTCGCCTTATCGGATGCTTTCTCCACCCAGGCAGAAAAGACGGGGAGGTAAAGATACAGACCGATCAGCAGGTAAATATACCACATGTGTACATCTACTATGGAGAAATTAAAAGGAATCTGAGCAATGTAGTCCAAAGAGACAGGCAGCGACTGACGCATCACTTCCTCGCCCGAATAAGGGAAAAAGTCGAGAATGACTTCCGGCTTGATGCCCAACACTCCGGTGATCCAGGGAAACAGATTGTAGATAACGGACCAGATCAGAAACGGCCACAGGACGCGCGGAATGCGTTTCTTATAAAAGACAGAGATCTCGCCGCGCACCGGAAGAAGCAGTGCTCCGGTAATCATCACGAACAGGGGGACGCAGGGACGAAGCAAGGCTCCGTAGATGGCACCCCAGAGTTTTATTTCGCCAATATTGGGCGCTGTGCCCGGATAAAAGTTAAAAGGGTCTGTGCAGTGACAACAGACAACGGTAAACATGGCTACGAAGCGGACAACGTCCAGCCAGACAATGTGTTGAGGATTCTTTTGTAGTTCCATCGGTGATTCGTTTTACTGATAATGATCAAGGTATTTATAATGAGAAAGGCATCTGTATAACACAGCATACAGACGCCTCTCACTCGAGTTAAAATGATAAACAACTATTATTAATAGTCACTTACCCATTTCTTATTTGTTGCTGCAAGAACCGCAACGGGGTTTTATCTGCTTAAAGAAGTCGTTACCCTTGTCATCTACAAGAATAAATGCGGGGAAGTCCTCTACTTCGATCTTCCAGATAGCTTCCATACCCAATTCCGGATATTCTACGCATTCGATGCTCTTGATATTGTTCTGGGCAAGGATAGCAGCCGGACCACCGATTGAACCGAGGTAGAAACCGCCATACTTCTTACAAGCATCGGTCACCTGCTGGCTACGGTTACCTTTTGCCAACATAATCATGCTGCCGCCATGGCTCTGGAACAAGTCCACATAGGGGTCCATACGTCCGGCAGTAGTCGGTCCCATCGAACCGCAAGCCATGCCGGCAGGAGTTTTAGCCGGACCGGCATAATAAATCGGATGGTCTTTGATATATTGGGGCAGATCTTCGCCGCGATCCAGACGTTCTTTCAGTTTAGCGTGAGCGATATCACGGCCTACGATGATCGTACCGTTGAGTGACAGACGTGTAGCTACCGGATATTTAGTCAGTTCCTTCAGGATATCCGCCATCGGCTGGTTCAGGGCGATCTTCACTACATCGCCTTCACCTGCGCTACGCAGTTCTGCGGGAATCAGACTGCCCGGATTAGAATCGAGTTTTTCAATCCAGATACCGTCTTTATTGATCTTACATTTGATGTTACGGTCGGCAGAACAAGATACACCCAAGCCCACCGGACAAGAAGCTCCGTGACGGGGCAGACGGATGATACGTACATCGTGTGCCAGATATTTACCGCCAAACTGTGCTCCCAAACCGATCTTTTGGGCTTCGGCAAGTACCTCTTTCTCCAGTTCTACGTCGCGGAAAGCACGACCATACTCATTACCGGTAGTCGGCAACTCGTCGTAATAGTGGGTAGAAGCCAGTTTCACAGTCAGCAGATTCTTCTCAGCCGAAGTACCGCCGATAACGAATGCAATATGATAAGGAGGACAAGCCGCTGTACCTAGTGTCTTCATCTTCTCAACCAGGAACGGAACCAGAGTGCCCGGATTCAGAATCGCTTTTGTCTCCTGATACAGATAAGTCTTATTGGCAGAACCACCACCCTTGGTCACACACAGGAATTTGTACTCCATGCCTTCCGTAGCCTCGATATCGATCTGGGCCGGTAGATTGCACTTCGTGTTCACCTCGTCGTACATGTTGAGCGGAGCATTCTGTGAATAACGCAGGTTTTCTTCCGTATATGTCTTGTAAACACCCAATGACAAAGCTTCTTCATCGCAATAGCCTGTCCATACCTGCTGTCCTTTTTCACCGTGGATGATAGCCGTACCGGTATCCTGGCAGAAAGGAAGTATACCTTTGGCAGCCACTTCAGCGTTGCGCAGGAAAGTCAATGCCACGTATTTGTCGTTTTCACTTGCTTCCGGGTCGCTCAGAATCTTCGCTACCTGCTCGTTGTGCGCACGGCGAAGCATGAAAGATACGTCGCGGAAAGCAGTATTAGCCATCGCTGTCAGACCTTCTTTCTGTACTTTCAGCACAGGTGTTCCTTCGAACTCGCTTACTGACACATAGTCTTTGGTAAGCAGATAATACTCGGTTTTATCTTCCCCATGTTCGAACATAGGTTGATACTTAAACGGAGGTGTTGCCATATCTCTTAATTTTATTACGTAATGTTAGTTAGTGAGGCAAAGGTAAGAATAGTTTTCCAAAGTATGAATAAAGTGGCAGATTTTGTCAAGAGCGGATTTACTTATTATTAACGTTCGGAAGGCGTTTCCACAGAAAAGCGGGAGCCATTCCGGAAGAGAGCCTCTCTTCTGCAAGATGCCGGTGTCTGTTCGGGCAAATGCCAGTGTCTGTTTTGGGCGAAGCAAGGCTCTCCGGAGCACGAAGCAACCGTCTTGAAGGGTTGGAAAGCCACAGGGTTGGAGACACCGGAAGGCAGGGATACAAAAAAAGAGGAAGCTTCGCGGGCTTCCTCTTCTATGGCATTCTAATTTGAATCTAAATCATGAATCTGTTAGCAAAGATACAACATCGGAGTGCCAAAGCCAAGCATTCCGGTGATTATTTTAATTGTTTGCCCGGTACAACGGATAGGCTGCCTGCAGTATCTTGTTCTTCAAAAGCGGTGAATAATCGGGACGCTCGTTCAGGAAGCGTACCACTTCTTCGTAAGCCGATGAACTGAGATGATTGCCCAGCAAAGCTGCCGCCCAATTTTTGGGAAAGAAAATATCTCCGGTGCGTTGTACCTCTTCCAGCACCTCCAGTCCCGGACGAATGTACTTCACCGACTGATCCTCACGCAACGGATGGTTCAGGTATCGAATGACAGCAGTCGTCCAAGGCTCTATCCGGCGGTTTTCTGCCGCCAGCAGGCTGTTGAACAGAGTATCGAGCCGCGCAGTATCGGATACGGCTGCCCGTGAGATAAAGTCGAACTGCCGCAAACGATCCGGATCGTCAATACGTGCCCGCTGTGTGCGGAGTATCTGTTCGCTCTCCAAAGGCATGCGAATAGCCAGTTCGTAGGCTAAAGTTGTATAATCCTGTCGGTTCAGATGTTTGTCGGACTGCTGTTGCCACAAAATGTAGAGCTTCTTCACCATCGGTTCGGAAATGGCATTCTGCATGAAAAGGCGCATCAATTGTATCCGGCACGAAGGCAACGGATGATTCTGTGTCATCGTATAAATGCGGGCTTCTACTTCTGCCCGGTTTGCCGGAGCTATCTCCCACATGACATTCGCCAGATAACCACTGGCTGTAGAAGCCACCAAAGCGTTCTTCTCGGCCGGAAGCCCTGTTATCAGGCTGTTGACCCAGTCGTCCGCCGAGATGTGTTTGGCCAGATAATTTTCATAGAGCACCATCAGCAGCGATTGGCGGGCCGTATCATCTTCTATCTCCCACCAATGTGCCGCCAGCCAATGCAGAGCAGGCTCGTCGGGCACAAATACCCCATAGCCTCTGCCATCGGTATTGGGCAATACGCGCGAAGGCACAAACGGAAGTTGCATCCGGAACAGGGTATCTGTCATATTCACCCGGATCACCGAATCGCGCTCTCCGCAAAGAGTGACGGCAAAACGTTGCGGCCAGAGCAATCCCCGGTTGTAGGGATCGTGCTGGCGAATTTCCAGTTCTTGCCCGTCTGTCCGGAAAGTTAACGTGGGCATCCCTTTCCGGTTCACCCATACATCACTGAAGGCGGCCAGGTCCTCGGTCGTCTTACTGTCCAGAATACGGATCAGGTCGTCCCAGGTGGCATTACCGTACGAGTAGGTCTTCAGGTACTCCTGTATACCACTCCGGAAATTGACTTCACCCATCTTGTCGACCAGTTTTTCCATCATCACGGGAGCCTTGTTATAGATGATCTGCCCATAGATCAATCCGGCATTACGCAAGTTATCAAGCGGTTGGCGGATGGCATTCGTCCCCATAGTACGGTCCTCGGAAAGTGAAGCTGCCGTAAAGGTCTTGAGTTTATTCTGGGTGTGATTGATCTCCGGAAATAGGGGTTTGACAATCCGGGCTGCAAAATAGTTGGCAAAAACTTCTTTAGTCCATACGTCGTCAAACCAATCCATGGTAACCAAATCGCCAAACCACATGTGCGACGTTTCATGGGCAATCAGCTCAGCCCGATTCAACTCCTCGTCCGGTGTAGGGTGTTCACTCAGGAAAATCCCGTTATCATTATATAAGGTAGCCCCTGTATGTTCCATCCCGCCAAACTGAAAACCGGGTAGAACAATAAAATCGTACTTGGCAAACGGATATGCAATGCCGGTATACTCTTCAAGCCAATGGAGCGATGCCATCACCTGCCCGAAGACAATATCCAACTGAGCTACTTTCTTAGGATCGGTCTCCCGGTAATAAGCAGCGATGGTACGTCCGTCCCGAGTATACTCCCGACGCTCCAACTTTCCGGCTACAAACGAGAACAGGTACGTACTAAGAGGTTCGGTCGGTGCAAAACAGACGGTCTTACGATCGTCGGTTACCGTCTCACTCCGGATGTATGTATTAGAAACAGCTTTCCAGTCTGCGGGAAGTTCAAGCTGTAAAGTGAACTCCGCCTTCAAATTGGGCTGCTCAAAACAGGGGAATACGGTACGGGCACGGTCGGGAACCAGCAATGTGTAGAGGTATTCGTCGTTCCGGTTCAGTGACTGATTGCCGGCGGTGAAACGAATCCGTATTCCATTCGCTCCTTCCACTGTCGACGAAGCAGGCAGAATGATGTGCTCATTCTCAAAACGCACCTTGTCCACCGGCACTCCGTTGGCTATAACCTCTTTGATCTTCTCACGCTCTTCCCGAAAGTCTATCAGGACTTCCTGTCGGGAAGCCAAATCAAAGCGCAAGGTAATATCGCCCTCAATGGCAGCCTCTTTCTGTCGCGGGATATTGAAACTAAGTTCATACTTCAGATTCTTAATCTGGGCCTTGCGGTGCCCGGCTAGTTCCCTGGAAACGCCGGCATCATAAAAACGAGGGTTCTTTTCTGCTGCCCGGTTACAACCGGACAGCAGAATGAACCCGATCATTCCAAATAAGATATGTATTTTCATAGTAAATATTATATAACTCGTACCCTCTCTCACGCCAATTGCCCGATGCGGTTAATCAGTTCTTCTCCCAAAGCGGTCTTATCATCAATATGCTTCAGCACGGCGGTAACAAACGGATTACTCTCAAAATCGCCGCGAACCTGACCGAAGTCGAGCTTCATTTCGTCACGTGAACCGTCGGCACCAAAGCCCGTCATAGACGAAAGTGAGAACTCTTTGCGCGCATCATCGTATACCATGCGGTCAAGTCCTACCACCGCTTCACGCCAGGCGCGAACGATGGCGATGATATCTTTTGCTGTAATGGTTTCGGGATTCAAGCCATAAAATTCCTGTATCTTATGGTAAGCCCATGTCCATTCGTAAGTATAGTAATTATCGTGCATAGCGGCAAAACAGGCATTCATACTCTTCAGACGGTTAATCTCACCGCTTTCAATGCCGTCTATCAGCTTCTCCACTTCACTTTTGGGAGCAATCAAACCGGCAATATCTACCCATTCGCCTACCCCGATTTCCGTATCCGGCTTCAGACGCCGGCGTATCTCTTCATTATCTTTAAAGTTGATCCCTTCAAGACGCTTGATGATGGAGTTGCCAAGAAACTTATGGATAGCTATCTCGTAATAGCGTATGCCGCTATTCAACGAGGAGTTTTTAATTTTGGCACTCTGATAAGAGTAGATTTCCGAAGTCTCGCCCGACACCCTCTTCAACTCTTTCAGGATAGAGCGTCCCTTAAACATCTTCTGAATGGTATACGGACTGAGAAGGTTATAGTTGATATAATCCAGACGGTTCGGGTCTGTACGTTTGTCACGTTTCGGCCACTTTTGGGCATCACGGATTGTACCCACACTACGCAGGTTGACTCCCGGCACCAGATACGTGGTATTCTGTTGCTCAATCAGGTAGGAGAAAGGCAGGTTCGATGTATCGGCATGGTTCACATGACGCCCCATCACCAGCGAAAAAGCGCCTACACGGGCCGGCCATAAGATGTATGAATCGGAAGTAGTCTTAGCTCCCCTTTCCAACGTTCCTTGATGAATCGGTCCCAGTTTATACATGTGATTGCTCTGATTCGATCCCGAACCGGCATTCATAAACGAGAACATACCGGCTATCAGTAAGGTCGATTTATGATGGGTGACGGTGTACGGCCCGGCAAAAATAGCACATGCTTCGCCGTTCTCTCCCTGGCAATTGCTGAAGAACAGCGAGTCGGAAGCGGAATAATTGTGCCCCAACTGACAGGCTTGTCCCACAAAACAACGGGTCAGCATGGCCCCGTCGTCGACATGGGAACCGGAGGAAATTATAAAATCATCGCAAATAACGCCGTGTCCGATATGCACCGGGGCAGACTCGTTACTGTTGATGCTCCCATTGTACAGACGGCACGTCCCGCAGATCCGGCAGAAATCCCCGATACGCACATTCTTGATAGAACCGGTATTGAGAATCATCACATGGTTGCCGATGGTTCCCACCGCGGAAGCGTGTTTATTGGAATAATAGTCTGTAATCTCTTTCATCCGGCTGATCAGTTCCGGACGATGCCGGTAAAGAGCCAGGATATAGGCTTGATGGGCAGAGAGTTTGTCGTTGATCAGCACTTCACGACCTCCCGTCTCGTTCAGTACGGCAGTTTCTACTCCGTTGCCAAACTGAGTCAAGCCGTCCACCAGGATGATATCTACATTCTCAATGAAAGTATTGTTTCCTATCTCATAGTTGGCAATGTAGTTCTGGATGTTCTCGATACAGCAATTATCACCAACAGTCACATTATGCAGGGTGACATGTCTCAGGCCGGAATGTTTTTTGATTCCACCCGGCAGGATAAAATCCGAATGGAACACTCCCAGTTTCACCTCACCCGAGAAACGGGTGTGATGTACAAATTCGGTTGTGAACTCTTCGGCTACTGCAACCTTATTCCAGTCATCGGCCAGACACGACTGGCTCTTCAACTGAAGCACTTCATCTTCAGTCAGTCTACGGTAAGTCTTTCCCATACTCCTCTTGTTACAAACTACAAATTACTCTTCTTCTTCGTAGGTCTGATAAAGAAAGTCATTATAGGGATACTTCTGTACGTGCAATTCTTTCACTCGCTGATAAACCACACTCTTCAGTTCGTCTATATTGATTTTCTCACGGGCGGAGATGAACAGGCAATTGTCCTCCATCTTGGCCATCCACGTTTTCATCAGTTCTTCGAGTGTCAAGTTTTCCTTTGTTTTGGGGGTAAGGTCGTCCAGCGCCTTTTCTACATAAGTATAGGCATCTATCTTATTGAATATTAAAATCATCGGTTTCCCGCCTCCTCCGATATCGGCCAGCGTTTTGTTCACCACCTCAATCTGTTCTTCAAATCCGGGATGCGAAATATCTACTACATGAACCAACAAGTCGGCCTCACGTACTTCATCGAGGGTCGACTTAAAGGAATCTACCAAGTCAGTAGGTAACTTACGGATAAACCCGACGGTATCGGAGAGCAAGAAAGGCAGATTATCGATAATCACCTTGCGCACCGTCGTATCGAGTGTGGCAAACAGCTTGTTCTCCGCAAAGACTTCACTCTTGGCCAACAGGTTCATCATGGTCGATTTGCCAACGTTGGTGTAACCCACCAAGGCTACACGGATCATACGCCCGCGGTTCTTGCGCTGAGTAGACTTCTGTTTATCTATTTCAGCAAGGCGTTCTTTAAGCAGTGACATACGGTTCAGGATGATACGGCGGTCCATCTCCAACTGGGTCTCACCCGGACCGCGAAGCCCTACCGAACCGCCTTTACCACTTCCGGAACCACCACCCTGACGCTCAAGGTGAGTCCAAAGGCGTTGCAGACGGGGCAACATATATTTATACTGGGCCAGCTCCACCTGAGTTTTAGCGTTGGCAGTCTGGGCACGCATGGCAAATATATCGAGAATCAGCGAAGTACGGTCCAGTATCTTCACCTTCAGTTCCGCTTCGATGTTACGTATCTGCTTGGCTGAAAGTTCGTCATCAAAAATGACCATTCCCACTTCCCGGTCTTCTTCAGCCTCTATCCTTATATATTCTTTTATTTCTTCCAGTTTTCCTTTCCCTACATAAGTCACTGAGTTAGCCGTCGGCAACTTCTGCGTAAACCTTTTCACTACTTCCGCCCCGGCTGTCTCAGCCAGAAATGCCAGTTCGTCGAGATACTCGTTAGTCTTGCGTTCATCTTGCGTCTGCGTAATGAGACCCACCAGAACAGCTGTTTCGACTTTGGCTTCGGATATTACAAATTCTTTCATTCTACTTTATACCTTATTATAATATGGCGACAAATATAGCTATTTTCGTAACATACTAAAAGAAAAAATCGCCCAAGTGTTTCTACCTGAGCGATTCTTTATTATTTATTGACTATTTATTTATTAATATCTTTATTGAGCAACAACTCAACCTGAGGTATGGGCCAAGTATATTTTTCATCGGACGGACCGACATTGATCGTCTCATTCTCGCCCACTTTAATGAAGTGTTCACCACGTCTCATAATGTCGATACCACGAATACCCTCACCAATGAATTCAAGGCGCTTCTCATTGTAAATTGCCTCTTTCAGTGCATCACCCGACAGATTATCGATGTTCAACGGATCGGTAGCCGCATCCACCGAGCGGCCTCTGACTTGTTTCAACAGGCTTTTGGCCGTAGCTTCGCCCCCGGCTTTGTTTGCATAACACTCGGCAAGATCCAGCAATGTTTCGGCATAACGGAAGATGGGTACCCACTGTAATTTAGTTTTTGCATCCGTAAACTTCATCAACAAGTCTTTCTCTCCCTTAAAGGCTATGATACGCTTATCGGTAGCCAACGAATAATCAGGTTTTGACATAATCCCGCTCTTTGTATCGATCAGCATAATCTTGCCATCATAATAATATTCTGCCAATGACTGCTGAGTGTTCGGGATATTAGTGTCTGCCATTGGCAAAGAGAAGATGCTCTCCTGACTGAAGTACGGAGCCTTATAAATCAATGTTACGTCTTCCGGCAAACTATATCCGGTCACCAATTCTCCGGCTGCAATGGCTTTGTCCCATTCGTTCATTGCCATATAAACTCTCATCTTAAGCATGTTGGCAGCAGCCTGAGTAGCATGTGTGACCCCTGTATAAGTATTCACTTCAGTATCCAATGCCGAAATGTTCTCCAAGTCAGACAGAATGTGTTCATAAATCTGCTTTACCGTAGAGCGGGGCATATTGTTGTTTTCAGTTCCGGCTTCGGCAGTAAGACGCAACGGAACAGATTTTGCATCGGGATTCACAGAATACGGAGTCGGATACAAATTATTCAGATAGTAGTATGCCAAAGCCCTGACAAACTTAGCTTCCTGCACATAGCGGTCATAATTCTCACCGGCAACTTCCCTGGCACCTTCAAGAGACTGAAGGAAAGTATTTACTTTATTAATGGCCAGATAAGCGTATGTCCAAGTGTCGGCATTCTCGGCATCCGTAATGCCTACATTCATGTTGTAGGTATTGAACAAAGTCACCAGGTTGTTCGAGATATTAATAACATCATCTCCCCTGTTGTCAAACACCAGATAGGACTTACCTCCCATCAAGGACTTAGTCCCTGTGTTCTTGATTGCAGCATACAAGCCGTTCAGAGTTGCCTCGATTCGGGTAGGACTTGTGAAAATATCGTTCTCGTTTACATATAATGGAGGCTCCTGATCGAGGAAGCTGCTGCTGCAACTACCTAAAAAGAGAGAAGCACATAATGTCGAAAATAAAATTATCTTTTTCATTGTAGTTTCTTTTATCTGTTACTATAAAACCATATTAGAATGTCAGATTCACACCCCTTCCCGGGTAGCATTAATAATCGGGAAAGTGCCGTCAGCGTTATACTTAAATTGCTCCACCGCCGCACTTCGCCCGAAGCCTCCACCACCCGGCAGCTTACCCGTATGATAGAAGAAATAAGAATTGCCTTTATAGTCTATCCCTCCACAATGGTTAGTAAACGAGCCCGTATCTTGTAAAGGCATGATTTCTCCCATATACTTCCACGGACCAAGAGGTCCGTCACTCATGGAATAGGCAATATGTTCGGGGACACCTCCAGCAGCATAAAGAAGATAGTATTTTCCTTCCCGTTTATGAAGAGCCTACGCAATGGCTGTGGAAGACCTGGA
>OGXE01003361.1_pt1 | contig 10858 bp, 12 predicted proteins | sample 1576181 | NCBI WGS metagenome assembly OGXE01 (sample SAMEA3541478, study PRJEB24748) | human gut metagenome | biome: human gut; feature: human-associated habitat; material: faeces | place: China | collected 2012 | reverse complement strand
CAATCTCAAATCGGCTGTAATCAGCAATGACCGGCATGAGCCGAAGCTGAACAAGGCTCTTGAGGACATGGGCAACTACTACCATTTCGTGGTACTGCCATGCGACCCGGCATCGCCGACACAGAAGGCTCTGGTAGAGGACTCCGTAAGGATTACATATAACCGTGTCTATGCCAGATTGCGTAACCGTACCTTCCATTCACTCCTGGAACTGAACCGTGCCGTATGGGAGCTGATGGAAAGGCACAACCAGACCCGTATGCAGAAGCGTCCCTACAGCCGTGAGGAGCGTTTTCATGCCATGGAGAAGGAGCTGCTGAAACCCTTGAAACCGGAACCCTATGAGATGCGCTTGTATGCCGAGCTGAAAGTACAGGCAAACTGCCATGTGGAGCTGAGACAGGACAAGGTGACCCATTTTTACTCCGTCCCCTATATCCATGTAGGAAAACAGGCAAGAGTAGTCTTTACGCGTTCATGGGTCAAGGTCTATGTGGAGCAGAAACTGGTGGCCTCACATATCCGCAGCCATACATACGGCTATACCACAGTCAGGGAACATCTCGCATCCAGCTGCAGGGTGATTATGGAGCGTTCGGCAGCCTATTATGTGGAGAAAGCAAAAGATATATCACCTGACTGCCATGAATATGTAAAAAGAATCTTTGACCCCAAACGTACCGCACAGCCTGAAGAGGTGTATTACAAGCTGTGCAACTCCATAGTCAGCCTCAGAAGGAAGTATGACCTTGCCACGTTTGACCTTACCTGCCGTCAGTGCATGGAGTACGGTATTTACTCCTACAGCAAGTTTGAAGCCATACTCAGACGTAACGGCATGAATGCATCCGCAGACGAGACGGTAATCTTCCATGCGCCTACACCGTCAAACCACGGGAACATGCGCGGAAAAGACTATTTTACAGGAAATGACATAAACCAACAACAATAAATGATTATGAGCAACGAAACAGAAAGAACACTGCACGAGCTGAAGCTTCCGGGAATGGCAAGCTGCTGGAGCTCTCTGGAAGAAACACATCAGTTGGACAAGCTTACCCTGCGTGAAGGCATGCAGATCATGCTCCAGTACGAACGTGACACGAGAGGGAACAACCGCATCCAGCGTCTTATAAAGAATGCCGGCTTCCGTCTGAGAGCCTCGATGGAAGAACTTGAAACGGACACGGCAAGGGGCATACAGGCCTGCTCTGCAGCCGACCTTGCAACCGGAAATTACATCACGGGCGGAATGACGGTCATCATTACCGGACCGGCAGGAACCGGGAAATCCTACTTCGCCTGCGCCTTGGGTGACAGGGCATGCAGGAACGGCCGGAAGGTGCTGTACTTCACAATGAACATGCTCATCGAGAACCTGAGGCTTGTACACCTGGAAGGACGGGAGACAAACTTCTTCCGCAAACTGAACGCACATGATCTGCTGATTATAGATGACTTTGGGATGGTCAAGCTTGACGGCCAGATACAGCATGACTTTGAACAGATCATAGATGACCGGTACAACCGGAAGGCACTCATCCTGGCCAGCCAGCTTCCCGTTGCAGACTGGTATGATGTGTTCCAAAGCGAGCTCATTGCGGAAGCCTGTCTGGACAGAATCGTGCATAAGGCAATAAAATTTGACCTTAAAGGAGAGAGCCTAAGAAAGAAGTATTAACTTTGCCAACAACACTGAATACTAACTGGGGACTGAACGGATATCACCGGAAATGCTGAACGGGTATCCGCCGGAATATGCAATTCAAATTCCAAAACTTTGTTTCTTTCCAATATATCTATAATGTCTTGTTCTTTATACAGGATCTTTCCTCCTATTTTGTAATATGGCAATTTGCCATTCATTCTATATTCAATGAGTGTTCTTTTGGTTATTTTGAGAGCCTTTGATAATTCTTGTTCTGTAATATAGCGGTTCCCGTCTAATATAGGTCTGTAGATTAAAGAATTTGCATTCAACATTTTGGATATACCTTCCATGACTTCAATAAATCTCTTGACCTCATTACTATCTTTATTCAATACCTGCTGTCCCATTTCCATTATTTGTATATGTTTTAAGGTTATTCCTAATATAGCTTAGAATATCTTCTTTTTTATAATAAATCTTTCTGTCTATACGACTGAAGGGGATTAGCCCTTTCTGTCTTAAAGACAACAGTTTTCTGTCTGATATATTCATAAGAATACATACATCCTGATTATCCAACCATTCATTCAGTTCAGATTTGGAAGAGCTCAGTCCTTTCAGTTGTTTTTCTATCTTGAACAATATGTCGTTCATTTCCATAAATGCACCAGCTTCTATGTTCACTATCTCCATAATCATTTGTTTAAGTGGTTGGTACAAAAATAGAATAGAAGGCTGTGGAACACAAGAGACTATCATCAAAGTGCATTATATTACATCAGACGTCATAGCGAAGCCACCGGACTATGCAGATCGGAGGGAGCTGAAATCCCTGTCTTATTTCGGGATTGGATAAGCAGGTTATGTTTTGTTATTGGGGAAGGTGCATTTTCACAGTATTCGTGAGGTCAGATATGAGATATAAGGATAGCCGCCTTTAGTTTACGGCTATGCGTCACGTCGGTCGCAGTTAATCCCTGTAATCTTTCCTTTAATTCCAATCCGTTTGCCGCCGCATTCTTTTTCAGGTGAATTTTCATGGCGTAAGCCATAAGGAAAATTCTCCTGAAAAAAGAAATAAATGCGGCTGGCAAATCAGGATTGGGATTTATCTTTGATGGAAGGGATAACTGTTTAAACATTCAAACACAATCTTTTTTTCCTCCATTAGAATGTTCCTGATGGAATAGGCAGAGGTTTTCCTTCTTCATCATACAGTTCTGTAACTGTAAGAATATCATATCCGTATATTCTTTGTATCTTTTTCACGCATTTCAGCTGCCTGTTCTTGTAATACTCTTTTGAAAACACCACTTCACCTCCTTTCATGTGTCCCTCTTCCTGTATCATACCATCCTCATAAAACTGGCGGTAATCACGCTTGAAGTTCCTGAAGTCGATGTTGTATTCATCTTTCATTACCTTGTCCGTTCCGGGATAGAAATACTGTACGCTGTTTGTAGACAGGTCTTCCTTATAGTAATAACGCTTTATCGGATAGCCGTTACTGTCAAACATCACTGTATAGTATGGCATTTCCGCATAGTTTTCTTCCCTAATGAGTTTCCCGTTATAGTCCCATTCCTGCCACAGACCAGCCTTCTCCCCATTCTCCGTATAGTGCTCTATACATTTCGGCTTTCCGCTCTGTGCCCATGTTTCCTTGTATTTCCCTTTCTTTCCGTTCCAGCCCCAGGTATATCCTTCTCTAATGAATGGCGGCATATCATCGCCTCCCTCCTCATAGATGCGGAAAGGACCATGCCGCATATCGTTACTGTACGAGACATAGGTAATCAAGTTTCCGTTACTGTCGAATATCCGTTCCTGCCCGTCAATCTTCCCGTTCTTGTAGTCTCGTTCCGTTCTTCTTGCATGACCGTACTCTACCATTATACCGTCCAGCTTGCCTTGCTCGTTATAGGAATACTCTTTCAACAGACTTCCATCATAATAGTACTCGTATCCTTTTCCTTTCGCCCTACCTTTTACATAGGTCAACTTCTTGAACAGACGGTTGTCCTTATATTCCTCGTATGCTCCGTCAAGGATACCGTCCTTGTTGAAGTTGGCTATGAGATATGAGCTGAAGCTTAATATAATCCGACATTTGCCGTGTAGAGGGGTACGGTCATATATGTTTCGCCATTGGTATGTAAGATTCCCCAATGGCACACGTTCCACATTATTAATCTCCAATGGCTCCTGTGCGAAGATCATACTTCCACAGAGAGAAAACAGCAGTAATGACAACAATATCTTTCTCATAAACATCTTATTTCTCATTTGTCTTATTAAGGGATTGCTATACCCATCTTTTTCATATAGGCGGTATCAAGTTCCGCACCCTTCCAGTTTATGTCGGGAGGAAACTGTTTCCATCCGTCTTTGGGTGGGGATAATACCCATTTAGGTATAGTACAAGTTAATACATTCGCATTACCTGGAAATACATATGAAAACATTATCAACGTACGTGTAAGGGGAAAATTTGTATTATTATATTTGCTTGTTGTTGCGATATGTTTAACATTATCAACATAATAAATAAATCCTTTTTCTCTACTCGTACTCGAATTGATTATAAATCCATCTTTATAATATACACCAATAGTATAGCGTTTGTTACTTTCGCTAAAAAAGTACAATTCATCCATAAGGTATATTATTGGCAATGATAATAATATTATTATTGATATTATGCGGATAAAAATTCCTTTTTTATTTTTCATCAGTCTTTATATTAGTTTTATATGAATTGAATCTTAATATAGAATCTATTTGTTCCTCGTACCATACTTGATAGATTGAAATCATTCCTTTGCCCATTTGATTTATGGTACCATCTCCCCACTTATGTAAATTCCTATTGATTTGTTGTATTTCTTTTTCTGTTATATATGGGATATGGATTTTTTTATTTTGCAACATATTTTGAAAAAACTTCGATGATACATTATCCATAGTTTTTCCAAATGCAAAATTACCTGTATAATTTATTAAAAAATCCACAGTAGAGATTGAATCAAATATAGTTCTCTGTTCACTTATTTTCAAATCAAAAGCAGCAGACATAGCAGCATTTATACTTAAAGGTAAACCTAAAGAAGATGAAAGAACACTTGTAATATTCACTTTTTGTATTGCATCTATTCCAGATTCTTTACAGTTTTTCCCCCAATAAAAATGATTATAAGCAAACCTGCTACCGAATTGAAAACTCAGATCACTTGCTCCCATTAATAACATCGTATCATAACTCAAGCCATTTGGATAAAGCATTCTACCAGTTATATTACTAAGTGTTCTTAAATGTGTGGCAGAACGTATTATTGTATTTTGAACAGCCATTCCACCTCTCAACGAAGCTGCCTCTATGGAAGAAGCAATTCTACCTGCATATGTACTTCCTTTCAATAAAGCTCCACGTCCAAGCAATGCTGCCTTACGTCCAAATGAAGTTGCAGCGGCAAGTGATGCACCAACGGTAGATATGGCAGAAATAATCCCGGCTACTGTCAAGGATGCCTGAACAAACTGTTGTCCTGCTTCTTCTCTTGCCGCATTGAAAACCAGATTGAAATAAAACTGTTCTTCCTCTAATGAAGTGGCATTTTTTATGCATCTTCTAAACAATGCAGGATTCCGATGAAGCGCCATTCCCAATTGCCTGCGCATCCACCCCGGCATTTTACCTTTCACTACCACTTCCGGTAACTGAAAGTGGTATTCATTCTTGTCATTTCTATTTTTATGTTCCATATCAATCTTCTGCCCATTTACCATTGTTAAAGTCTATATTCCCGAACTTCAGGAACTCCGGTGTAATAATCATTTCCAAAAGGATTCCATCAGTTGCTGCAGATACGGACTTTTTGTAGCTTATGCAATATGCGTTCTCAAAACGGATGGAAAGGACAGCACTGGACATCCCGTCAGGATTCCTGAATACTATATAGCCGGAATGTTTCTGCTTGTGCTTATACATTGCCCAATGGTTAAGCAGATAATTTGATGGATGATTCAGCGATATTGAAAACAAGCCTCCTTTTTCTTCCCAGGCGGGTTCTCCTTTATGATCTACACGTTGCATAAATTCTATGGAGAAAGAATCCAGACTATACGGCTTCTGTGCACTGTCCTCGTCAATCTCCATAAATGCCTTGATACATGAATCGACGACAATAGGAATTGCTTTGCTTGCATTAAATGTTGAGACGAATATAGATGCTGTCCGTTGTGGTTTGTCCCGGCTTTCCTGCCATTCATAATACAGCGTGTCTGAACCTAATGTGACATCTTCACCCTGCAATGTGAGTATGGTTGTGACAAGACCTTGTTCACCGAGCCCTTCATAAGAAAACTTCATTGAAATACATGCCGCATTGAGCAATTGTAATGTCTCTTCTGGTATACTTTCTTCCGACAAGTTCAATACTTCGAGTTGCACATTTAACCTTTCTTTACTCTTAAGAATCCATTTATGAAGATATTGGGGAGGAAATCCTCTGAATGCAACGGTAGCCATGCCACCAACGATAGGAGTGGAAGGTTTGCCGTTATCGCTGATGCCTCTGTCAAAAGAGTACTCCATGCTTTCTACTTCAAAGACATCCGTGAAGATAGCAGTACCGTCAGAATTTGTATTAAAAATGCTGCCAGTTCTCATTATTGTTTTGTATGCCGCCATAATAATATATTTAAAGTTCCAAAATGCAAGTACGGAAAAAATAGGGATATTCCAAAATTTATTGTCATAAAGATGAATATTTAACAGATAATTAAATAGGTAAGTTGTGTTTCTAAACATATCATAGATAAAAAATTAAGCGAACAATAGTTGTCTTTTTTTTATTTTCATATCTTTGGTAAAAAGAAGACCATATTTGGATTCTTCCTGTGCTTATATGATAGAAAAAATGTTGCCAGAACACTATATTGAAGTAAAAAATACAGATGCATTAAATCATGCTTATACAAAAGGAGGAACAGTATGGAATTTGGTGGCGTTCTTAAAGAATTAACATACAAAAGCGTATGTCTTTTTTTTATTTTCTCATATTCATTCTTCGCTGTTGCTTGCGTGGCACAACATGAAGAGGATAAAGCTATTGCTGTCAGTGAGATGTGTATTTTTAAGAAGGTGTTGTATAATATACCTATAGATTCAATAGATAGGCAGATTTATAAAGCAAGTTTTTTTAATAGACACAGGGGAAAATACTCGTATTGTCTTACAATATACGCATCAAATGGTACTATTAGCAAGGAAGGTTTAAAAAACAAACTAGATAGTATTGTGAAAACTATAACATTATTGATGAAAAGAGAGGATATTATACTATATGATTTTCAGATATACTATTATTCTGAAAATATGAATACAAGCTTTCATTATGAAATAGGTGAAAACTGAAAAAATCAATTAGTTCAATAAGCAAACTATATCAATAACCGATACAGTAAAAAATAAAATCGGCATATGGAAATTATACCTATGGATACTTGAATCTCATTGAAAATAAACTAAAATTCCCTTTTATAGATTTCCGACTTCGGAGGAAAATCCCCCGACCGTGAGAGAGGGCAAGTTGGTTTTTGTCTGGCAGAATACTTTCTGTCGGACAAAAACACAACTTGCTCTGTTCGTTTGAACAGAAAATCCACTTAAAGTGGATTGTGGCTCCATGCCCATTTATAGTTATAAAATAGAGTTGTATTTACCTGATGAAAAATGTAAATATCAGTTTGTTTGTGACAAACCTGTATGCAGAGTTGAATATCGTGTGAATGGAGTGTCTGATATTTAGTTATTTGCCGAAATTTAAATATTCAATATTGAAAGTTTTATGCAGTATTGTACTATGGCATCCTGATTTACAGATATTACATATCAATCTGTATCATATAATAGTATGTAGATTGTTATAGTAAAGTGGTATGCGCTGCTTAATAAAAATTGTAATATATTGATAATCAGTGTGTATATAAAATGAACTCTGTTGTAATATTGCAATAGTGTAATACCCTGACAACGTAATAACATAACATTGCAATAACATAATAACATAACAACATAATGCCCTAATAACATAACATTGCAATAACATAATAACATAACAACATAATACCCTAATAACATAATAATGCAATAACATAGCACCTCTATATTATAATAGTGTCAGGACATAGTATTATGTCAATATAATGTCCTAACAACTTTAATAGTATGATGTAAAAACACTAAACCGTAGAACGGAATCAAATATGTACTAATTAATTTTACCCGGGTAAGTTTATCTCTATAACCCCATCTTGCTCCTTACTATATTCATGTTGTCCTTCAGGTTCCTGTCCATGACTCTTGCATAATGTTGTGTCATTCTTGTGGATGCATGTCCGAGCATGGCAGATACTTCCTGTAATGGAACGTTGTTTGCCAGTGTGACTGTCGTAGCAAATGTATGGCGGGCTGCATGTGTGGTCAGATTCTTTTTGATGCCGCAGAAGTCCGCAATTTCCTTCAGGTAGCTGTTTGCCTTCTGATTGCAGACAACAGGAAGGCAAGTCCCTTGTTTAAGACATATCGGGTGTGATTCGTATTTCTTCAGTATTGCCAATGGAACAGGAAGAAGCGGAACATTGGCTATGGAACTTGATTTTCTTCTTCTCTCCAGTTTTACACGTCCTTTTCTTATCCACCAGTCACCGTTATTGTCCTGCTCCAGATGTTCCGGTCTCAATGTGGATACATCAGCGAATGCCAGACCGGTGAAGCACGCAAACAAAAAGATGTCCTTGACAAGCTCCAGCCTCGGAATATCGAAATTTCTGTTCATTATAGCCTGAAGCTCGTTGTTTGTCAGGAATACCGGATCAGTCTCGTCCTGTTCCATCTTATATCCGTAAAACGGGTCTTTCCGCATCCATTCTTTGGCTATTGCCATATTGGTGATTTTCTTCAGGCATTTCATGTAGCGGACTATTGTGTTGCGGCACAGTCCGGCTTCTGTCTTCAGGAAAACATCAAAAGCCTTGATGAAATCAGGGGAAAGTTCATGGAATGTAATATCATCCTTCTCATAAAAGCGCGGCACAAACGTTTCAAGTTTTCTGAGCACATTCTTATAACGGTTGATGGTGACGGGAGAATAGTCTATGTCAACAACCTTTTCCATAGAGGAAATTTCTTCTTTGACTGTTCCAAGCAACGTCCGGACAGTCTCATCCTTTCCGAACACACGCTTTAAAATCACCTTTGGGGTTATCAGTGCCGATTCAAAGGTCAGTTCCTTGTGCTTTTCGTATGCGCGTGTAGTGAGGGCGGAAATATAGTTGTTCAATTCGATGGAAGCCCTGTCTTTTCCTTTGCTGCATCCCTTGGCCGGATTCCAGTTCTTTAATGGAACGCTTCTCTGTATTCTTATTTCTTCATATTGCCCGTTTATGGTAATCCTCATTAGGATTGGAGCCTCGCCATTTTTCAGCAGTTTTGTTTTCAGAACGAAAAATAGAATGTTCATTGTTCCTTGTTTCATGATCATTTTCTTTTTGAAGTTGCACATTCGGTAATTTCGTCAATCCTGAATGAAGCGGATGGCTGGAGAGAAATGTTAAATTCGGTGGCTTTTATTATTGCCGGCTCTAAAAAACCACCGATTTTTGTTTCTCTTACTATTATCCGCCTGTAGGTACAATCATTATTATCGGATAAGAAAGCCTGTAGCAGACGTTGTATTTCATCCGTCATTCAGTAGGGTATGCAAATGTAGAATTTCATCCCTGAAAATGATTCACGCAAATCGTTGAGAATAAGTGAAGTATGGTACATATCGGTGGTTTTTTCATGGGACTCAAAAAAAGCCACCGAATAAGCAATTTTTTATTGCACCAAATTGCATGTTTTTGCGGGCAGTACATAAAGAAAAAACCGCTGAAATAACTGTATTTCAGCGGTTTTCATGATTTTTCGTTTTGTAAAAGTGGTGCCACCAGGAATCGAACCGGGGACACAAGGATTTTCAGTCCTTTGCTCTACCAACTGAGCTATGGCACCTTTTCCGTTTGCGGGTGCAAAGATAAAGATATTTTTTTATACTACAAGGCTTTTTGAGGAAAAATATTAGAAAAATCCCCTTTGTAGCTTTTAAAACAAGAACAAAGGGGATATTTGTATTAGTTATGAGTATAGATTTCTACGTAATTGCTTAATCTATATTCGGATTGATACTGTGCCAGTCTTTAATGGGCGGCAATACGCCCATTCCTATAACTTCGTCGCGTAGTTTACAGAGATGGGCGTAACTTTCTTTCAGTTTAGCCTCTTCTTCGGGAGTACCTTTCAGCTCTTTGTAGTGCACACCGTCCTTATTGATTTCGGTTTCCATAGCCATCATGATATGGTCGAAACCGTGACTGTGTACATATGTGCCTGCTGGCCAGCGGAAAGGCTTTCCACCCATGGCGGCAGCAATCATTTCTATGGAAATATACGCAGGGCTTTGGAAAGAAGAACGACCGCGCAAAGCGATAATGTTAGCGCCGCCTTTGGTAACTTTGGTCTGTATTTCTGCCCATTCTTCCTTTGTCAGGGCAGGAGTGCCGATGATATCCAGCAACGGTTTCCCATCTACTTTGGCGGTAGAAGCATATACAGCCATTTGTTCGCCATGTCCGCCATATGTACGGCAGTTCTCTATCTTATCGGGAGCAATGCCGAAATGTTTGGAAAGTTCGCTACGCAGGCGGGTACTGTCAAGGGCTGCCAGTGTTGTAACCTGAGATGGCTTCAATCCTGAGTACAATAATGTAATCAGGCCGGTAATATCGGCCGGGTTAAAGATGACAACCACGTGCTTCACATCCGGGCAGTAAGCTTTCACGTTCTTACCGAATTCTTCGGCAATGGCGGCATTGCCTTTTAGCAAATCCTCACGGGTCATACCTGCTTTACGGGCTGCACCACCGGAAGACACTACATATTTGGCATCGGTCAGAGCCTCTTTAATGTCGGATGTGAATGTCAGGTTCAGACCTTCGAAGCCGCAGTGGAACATTTCTTCCGCCACACCTTCCAGACCGGGAGCATAAGGGTCGTATAAACAGATGTTCGGGGTGAGGTGCATCATGATTGCAGTCTGTGCCATGTTGGAGCCGATCATACCGGCTGCACCTACAATGGTCAGCTTTTCGTTTGTAATAAATTCC
>OGXE01003360.1_pt1 | contig 10859 bp, 15 predicted proteins | sample 1576181 | NCBI WGS metagenome assembly OGXE01 (sample SAMEA3541478, study PRJEB24748) | human gut metagenome | biome: human gut; feature: human-associated habitat; material: faeces | place: China | collected 2012 | reverse complement strand
GAGATGAAGGCACAGCTGGCTGACTTCTACGGCAACTTTGCAAGCGAAGCGGAGACCGCCGCAGAGATCCGCCGTCTGTATGAAAAATGCGGTTATGTCATCGATACCCATACCGCAGTAGCTTCCGCAGTGTACGGCAAGTATGTGGTTGAGACCGGAGATCACAAGACCACCGTGATCGCTTCCACCGCAAGCCCCTTCAAGTTCACCAGAAGCGTTATGGATGCCATTGACATCAAGTATGATGCCATGGGTGACTTTGAACTGGTGGATGAACTGTCTAAGATCGCCAAGGTGAAAGTACCCAATGCCATCGAAGAAATCCGTACCGCACCGGTGCTGCACGATACCCAGTGTGACGTGGACAAGATGAAAGACACGGTGAAGAGTTTTCTTGGAATGTAGTTAAGAATTAAATATTAGTGAGATACCGCCCAAGTCACGTCAACGGCTTTCTGGGCGGTATTGTTTTTGTGTAAAAACTTTATCCTTTATCTTGCGGGGGTTCTTTGCTATAATAGGTAAGGTTAGCAGACTGTAACAATAATATGAAAATAGATACCGGAAGGAGAACAACATGACTGCAAAAGAAATGCTTGGAAAAGTGGATCATACCCAGTTGAAAGCCTTTGCTACCTGGGAGGACATCCAGAAATTATGCGATGAGGCGATTCAGTATCATACCGCCAGCGTATGTGTGCCCCCTTGCTATATCAAGAGAATCCATGACACTTACGGAGACAAAATCAATATCTGTACCGTAGTAGGATTCCCCTTAGGATACAGTGTGACGGAAGCCAAGGTGGCCGAGGTGCGTAAGGCACTGGAGGATGGTTGCAACGAGATCGATATGGTAGTGAATATCAGCGATGTGAAGAACGGGTTGCTTGACAAGGTGGAGGAAGAGATCCGTACACTGAAGAAAGAGTGCGGACATCATATCCTCAAGGTGATCATTGAGACCTGTTATCTGACCGAGGAAGAGAAGATCGCCATGTGTAAGGCAGTGACCAATGCCGGAGCGGACTTTATCAAGACTTCCACCGGCTTCGGAACCGGCGGCGCCACAAAGGAGGATGTGGAACTGTTCAAGAAATACATTGGCCCTAACGTAAAGATCAAAGCGGCAGGCGGCGTATCCAGCATGGAAGATCTGGAAATGTTCTTAGGACTTGGCTGTGAAAGAATCGGTACTTCCAGAGCTGTAGGACTCTGCAAGGGTGAACTTACGGAAGGGTATTGATTAACTGATATATAGAATGGAGATAACATGGAAAACAAAGTGATTCAGGACAGACTTGCACTTCTTCGGAAGAAGATGCAGGAAGAGGGCATTGATTTCTATATGATGCCCACAGCGGATTTTCATAATTCCGAATATGTAAACGATTATTTTAAAGTAAGAGAATATTTCTGCAATTTTACCGGTTCCAACGGCACACTGGTAGTCTGGAAAGACGGCGCGGGACTGTGGACTGACGGCAGATATTTCATCCAGGCAGAAGCAGAATTGGAGGGAACGACCGTAGAACTGTTCCGTATGTTACAGGAGGGAGTTCCCACCATCGAGGAATTCCTGGAGCAGAACATGCAGCAGGGACAGACTTTAGGATTTGATGGCAGAGTTATCGCTGCCATGGACGGCAAAAAATACGAAAAGGTACTGGAAAAGAAGCAGATCCGCATCGCTTATGAGAAGGATCTGGCAGAGAGCATCTGGACAGACAGACCGGATTTTCCTGCCGGAAAAGTAACTGTACTGGATGAGAAAATCGCCGGTAAGAGCGTAGAGGAAAAACTGACAGAGACCAGAGAAAAGATGGCGAAGGACGGTGCCAATGCACTGCTTCTGACCAAACTGGATGATCTGATGTGGCTCTTCAATATCCGCGGTTGTGATGTGGAATGCAATCCGGTAGCAATGTCCTATGCCTATATTACAGAAGAGTCCGCAACTCTGTTTATCCAGCAGAAAGCACTGGATGCACAGGTGACGGAATACCTAGCAGCTCATCGTATCGAGGTAAAGGAATACGACACCGTCGTAGATTTCCTGAAGGCACTCCCTGCGGGCAATGCGATCCTCGTGGACAACAGATATTGCAGCTATACTTTATACAAGACATTGCAGAAGAATCAGAAGTTAGTAGAGGGCAAGAACCCCACCGAACTGTTAAAGGCCATTAAGAATCCGGTAGAGCTTGCGAGAATGCAGGAGATCTTTTTAAAGGACAGCGTGGCCGTAACGAAATTTATCTACTGGTTGAAGACCCATGTGGGCAAAGAGAAGATCACTGAGGTGACCGCAGCGGACTATCTGGAACAGAAGAGAAGAGAGATCCCGGAATTCTTAGATCTGTCCTTCCCGACCATCGCAGGTTACAAGTCCAATGCAGCCATGATGCATTACGAAGCAACCCCGGACAACTGTGCGACTCTGGAGCCGGAAGGAATGCTTCTGGTAGATTCCGGCGGACAGTATCTGGGAGGTACCACCGATGTGACCAGAACCATCGTTTTAGGTCCCATTTCCGAAGAAATCAAAAAGCATTACACCATGGTAGCAGCGGCAGTGATGCAGCTGACCCATGCCCACTGGCTCTACGGCTGTACCGGACGGAATCTGGATATTCTGGCAAGACAGCCTATCTGGGATATGGATATTGATTACCAGTGCGGCACCGGACATGGTGTGGGATACATTCTGAACGTACACGAAGGTCCCCAGAACATGCGTTGGAGATTCACTGGAGGTATGGTGGAAGCCGTGTTCGAAGACGGCATGGATATCACCAATGAGCCCGGTATCTACATCCAGGGCAGCCACGGCATTCGTATCGAGAACGTGATGCTGGCGAAAAACGATGTGAAGAACGAGTACGGTCAGTTCATGCATTTCGAGACTCTGACCTGGGTGCCTGTCGATAGAGAAGCCATTGACGAAAAATATTTGAACGATACCCAGATAAAATATCTGCACGAGTATCAGAAGACCGTCTACGAGAAGATTTCTCCTTATCTGAATGAGGAAGAAAAAGAATGGCTGGCGGCAGAAACCGGAGTGAAGTAAAGAGAATATAAAATTGGTATAAAATTTTTAACGGTTTCTTGACTTTTTTACTGGGTTTTGAGATAATACACACGATGTGGCAGAAGATAAAGACACATATAAAGAATAAAGGAAAGAGGTTAATGTAAGATGGCAGAGATTAATTTAAGCAAGTACGGCATCACCGGAACCACAGAAATCGTTCACAATCCTTCTTATGAAGAATTATTCAAAGAAGAGATGAAGCCTGAACTGGAAGGCTACGAGAAAGGTCAGGAGACCGAACTCGGTGCGGTAAACGTTATGACCGGTATATATACAGGACGTTCTCCCAAAGATAAGTTCATTGTTGAAGATGAGAACTCCAAGAACACTGTATGGTGGACTTCCGATGAGTACAAGAACGACAACCATCGTATGTCTCAGGAAACATGGGCTGCTGTAAAGGATATCGCTAAGAAGGAGCTGTCCAACAAGAGACTGTTCGTTGTAGATGCATTCTGCGGCGCTAACAAGGACACCCGCATGGCTATCCGTTTCATCGTTGAGGTAGCTTGGCAGGCTCATTTCGTAACCAACATGTTCATCAAACCCACCGAGGAAGAGCTGAAGAACTTCGAGCCCGATTTCGTAGTTTACAACGCATCCAAGGCTAAGGTTGAGAATTACAAGGAGCTTGGTCTGAATTCCGAGACTTGTGTAGCTTTCAATATTACCAGCCGTGAGCAGGTTATTGTGAATACATGGTACGGCGGAGAGATGAAGAAGGGTATGTTCTCCATGATGAACTACTACCTGCCTCTGAAGGGCATCGCTTCCATGCACTGCTCCGCAAACACCGATATGAACGGTGAGAACACCGCTATCTTCTTTGGTCTGTCCGGAACCGGTAAGACCACTCTGTCTACCGATCCTAAGCGTCTGCTGATCGGTGATGACGAGCACGGTTGGGATGACAACGGCGTATTCAACTTTGAAGGTGGATGCTACGCTAAGGTTATCAACCTGGACAAGGATTCCGAGCCCGACATCTACAACGCAATCAAGAGAGATGCTCTGCTTGAGAACGTAACCGTTGATGCTAACGGCAAGATTGATTTCAACGATAAGAGCGTTACCGAGAATACTCGTGTATCTTATCCTATCAACCATATTAAGAATATCGTACGTCCTATTTCTTCCGCACCCGCAGCTAAGAACGTAATCTTCCTGTCTGCTGATGCATTCGGTGTACTGCCTCCTGTATCTATTCTGACTCCGGAGCAGACCCAGTACTACTTCCTGTCCGGTTTCACAGCTAAGTTAGCTGGTACCGAGCGTGGTATTACCGAGCCTACCCCTACCTTCTCTGCTTGCTTCGGTCAGGCATTCCTGGAGCTGCATCCTACCAAGTATGCAGAAGAGCTGGTTAAGAAGATGGAGAAGAACGGTGCTAAGGCATACCTTGTAAATACCGGATGGAACGGAACCGGCAAGCGTATCTCCATTAAGGATACCCGTGGTATCATCGATGCTATTCTGGATGGCGCTATCAAGACCGCTCCTACCAAGAAGATCCCTTACTTCGATTTCGAAGTTCCTACCGAGTTAACTGGTGTTGACACCGGTATTCTGGATCCCAGAGATACCTACGCTGATCCTTCCCAGTGGGAAGAGAAGGCAAAGGATCTGGCTCAGAGATTCATCAAGAACTTCGCTAAATATGAAGGAAATGATGCAGGTAAGGCTCTGGTTGCTGCTGGCCCTCAGCTGTAATCTCACTTACAGACAAATGCAAATAGGAAGGCTGTCTCTTTGGAGGCAGCCTTTTTTGGTAAAAATTACAGTTGTAAAATAGAAACAGAGTAGATATAATATACTTAACCTGAGATGTGCGATAACTCTTACCAGTTTTGAACCTACATTTACTTTAAACGGGATTCCTATATTGCCAAGTGGCTGTCAAGCCCTCACTCCGCAAGGAGGATTGGAAGGGAAGGCAAAAGGTTGGTTGCGGTTACCCACCTAGCATTGCTAGGAGTCAAAAGGTAAGAGGCGGCATTTTGGGGATAACAATACAAAAGAGAGAGCAGTCCTTTGGGACTGCTCTTTTAAAGTCATAAAACAGATTCTGAATAGGCGGGAAATGATTTGAAGAAAAACAGACTGCTTGAGAATTATTATAAACTTTCCAGAGAACAGAGAATACAGTGGAAGAAATACCTGTGTGTGTTAGGTACGGCATTTCTTCTTTTTTTACTTCTGATAAATTTGTTACATAGCTGCGGTCGGGAGGAGCCGGGGGCACCGGAGACAGAAGAGGCCCTGCCTCAGCATATTCCAGTAGTACGGGAATTGAAAAACGTCTGGATCATGGAGGCGGAAGCTGGCAAACGGAAAGAAAGAAATCAGAAACAGACATGGCGTTAACAAAGCTCAGATGGGACATTTTGCAAAAGCTGGTGTATCCGGAAAGAGATTTGTAAAAGAGTTCAAATTTGAGAACGCAGCTGAGTACAACTTGGGTGATGCGATCAAAGCTGATATCTTTGCAGAAGGCGACAAGATCGACGCAACTGCAATTTCCAAAGGTAAAGGTTTCCAGGGCGCTATTAAGAGATTTGGACAGCACAGAGGTCCTATGGCTCACGGTTCCAAATTCCATCGTCATCAGGGTTCCAATGGTGCATGTTCTTCACCAAGCCGTGTATTCAAAGGAAAAGGAATGCCTGGACATATGGGTAGCGTAAAAGTTACAACTCAGAATCTTGAAGTTGTAAGAGTTGACGCTGAGAACAACCTGCTCTTAGTGAAAGGTGCTGTACCAGGAGCTAAGAAATGTTTAGTAACAATCAAAGAAACTGTTAAAGCAGGTAAATAGTGCTTAGATAGGAAAGGAGGAACTTAACGATGGCTAACGTAGCTGTTTATAATATGGAAGGCAAAGAAGTAGGAAGCCTGGAATTAAACGACGCTATCTTCGGAGTAGAAGTTAACGAACATTTAGTACACATGGCAGTACTTCAGCAGCTGGCAAACAACCGCCAGGGAACACAGAAAGCAAAAACTCGTTCCGAAGTAAGCGGTGGTGGTAGAAAACCATGGAGACAGAAAGGAACAGGTCATGCAAGACAGGGTTCTACAAGAGCTCCACAGTGGACACATGGTGGCGTAGTATTCGCTCCAGTACCAAGAGATTACTCTTTCAAACTTAACAAGAAAGAGAAGAGAGCAGCTCTTAAATCTGCATTAACATCAAGAGTAAACGAGAGCAAATTTGTTGTTGTTGACGAGTTAAAACTTGATGAGATCAAAACAAAGAAATTTGTTGAAGTTATGAATAACTTAAAAGTTGAGAAAGCATTAGTTGTATTAAACGACAACGATGTAAACGTGATCAAATCTGCAAGCAACCTTGCAACAGTTAAGACTGCTCAGACAAACGAGATCAACGTATATGATATCTTAAAATATGATACAGTAGTTGTAACAAAAGACGCTGTTAAGACAATCGAGGAGGTGTATGCATAATGGCAAATATTAAATATTATGATGTAATCCTCAAACCAGTAGTTACAGAGAAGAGCATGGCAGCTATGGCTGAGAAGAAATATACTTTCTTAGTTCATCCAGAAGCTAACAAATCCATGATCAAAGAAGCAGTTGAAAAAATGTTCGAAGGAACAAAAGTTGCCAGCGTAAACACAATGAACTTAGACGGAAAGAATAAGAGACGTGGTATGGTAGTTGGTAAAACTGCTAAAACAAAGAAAGCTATCGTAACATTAACAGCAGACAGCAAAGACATCGAAATCTTCGCTGGTTTATAAGATAAAGCTTGAATGTTAAAAGAAAGCTATACAATATGTGCAGGCAAGCACGATAATAAACATCGAAAGGAGAAAAACAATGGGAATTAAGACATATAACCCATATACACCTTCCAGAAGAAATATGACTGGTTCTGATTTTTCTGAGATTACAAAAACAACTCCTGAAAAATCTTTAGTAACTTCTTTAAAGAAGAACGCTGGTCGTAACAATCAGGGTAAAATCACTGTAAGACACCACGGTGGTGGAAACAGAAGAAAATACAGAGTAATCGATTTCAAGAGAAACAAAAAAGATGGTATTCCAGCAAGAGTTATCGGAATCGAGTACGATCCAAACAGAACAGCAAACATCGCTTTAATCTGCTACGCAGATGGAGAGAAAGCATACATCTTAGCTCCTCAGGGATTAACAGATGGTATGACAGTTATGAGTGGTGCAGAAGCTGAGGTTCGTGTTGGTAACTGCTTACCATTAGAGAACATTCCAGTTGGTACTATGGTACACAACATTGAGTTATACGCAGGCAAGGGTGGACAGTTAGTTCGTTCCGCTGGTATGGCTGCTCAGTTAATGGCAAAAGAAGGAAAATACGCTACATTAAGACTTCCATCCGGAGAGATGCGTATGGTTCCATTAAACTGCCGCGCAACAGTTGGTGTTATCGGAAACGGTGACCACAACCTTGTTAAGATCGGTAAAGCAGGACGTAAACGTCACATGGGTATCCGCCCAACAGTTCGTGGTTCTGTAATGAACCCTAATGACCATCCACACGGTGGTGGTGAAGGACGTGCTCCAATCGGACGTTCTGGCCCAATGACACCTTGGGGTAAACCAGCTCTTGGACTTAAGACAAGAAAGAAAAATAAATCTTCCAATAAGATGATCGTAAGAAGAAGAGACGGTAAAGCAATCAAATAAGTTGCTAAATATGAAACAATTGATGGCACGGTTAAGACAACGCTGCCGAGTGTAGCGGTCTTTCGTGCTTGACTATAGGAGGTAAATTATGGCTCGTTCATTAAAAAAAGGACCATTTGCAGATGAAAGCTTACTGAAAAAAGTAGACGCTATGAACGCATCTGGTGACAAATCTGTTATTAAGACTTGGTCACGTCGTTCTACAATCTTCCCTCAGTTCGTTGGTCATACAATCGCTGTTCATGACGGAAGAAAACATGTGCCTGTATTCGTAACAGAAGATATGGTTGGACATAAACTTGGTGAGTTCGTTGCTACAAGAACTTACAAAGGACATGGAAAAGACGAAAAGAAATCAGGCGTTAGATAAGAACTATTTTTTGAAAGGAGGTTTCATCCATGGCTAAGGGACATAGAAGTCAGATTAAAAGAGAAAGAAATGAAGTTAAAGATACCAGACCTTCAGCAAAGTTATCTTATGCTAGAGTGTCTGTTCAGAAAGCTTGCTTTGTATTAGATGCTATCCGTGGAAAGGATGTTCAGACAGCACTTGCTATCGTAACATATAACCCAAGATATGCTTCAAGCTTAGTAAAGAAATTATTAGAGTCAGCAATCGCAAACGCTGAGAACAACAATGGAATGAAAGCAGAAAACCTTTATGTTGCAGAGTGTTATGCAAACAAAGGACCAACAATGAAGAGAATCAGACCAAGAGCACAGGGTAGAGCTTATAGAATCGAGAAGAGAATGAGCCACATTACAATCGTGCTTGATGAAAGATAAGGAGGGCAAACATGGGACAGAAAGTTAATCCTCATGGCTTAAGAGTCGGTGTTATCAAAGACTGGGACTCTAAATGGTATGCGGAAGCAGATTTTGCAGATCTTTTAGTAGAAGACTACAACATCAGAACATATCTTAAAAAGAAATTATATGCAGCAGGCGTTTCTAAGATTGAGATCGAAAGAGCATCTGACCGCGTTAAAGTTATTATTTACACAGCAAAACCTGGTGTAGTAATCGGTAAAGGTGGAGCTGAGATCGAGAAGATCAAAGCTGAAGTACAGAAATTCACATCTAAGAAATTAGTTGTTGATATCAAAGAAGTTAAGAGACCAGACCGTGACGCTCAGTTAGTAGCAGAGAATATCGCTTTACAGTTAGAGAACCGTGTTTCCTTCCGTAGAGCAATGAAATCCTGCATGGGCAGAACAATGAAATCTGGTGCAAAGGGAATTAAGACATCTTGTTCCGGACGTTTAGGTGGAGCAGATATGGCTCGTACAGAGTTCTACTCTGAGGGAACTATTCCACTTCAGACATTAAGAGCAGATATTGATTATGGATTCGCTGAAGCAGACACAACTTACGGTAAAGTAGGTGTTAAGGTTTGGATCTACAAAGGCGAAGTACTTCCTACAAAGGCTAATAAGGAAGGAGGAGCTCAGTAATTATGTTAATGCCAAAGAGAGTAAAACATCGTAAACAGTTCCGTGGTTCCATGGCTGGTAAAGCAACCAGAGGAAACAAGATCACATACGGTGAGTATGGTATCGTATCATTAGAGCCTTGCTGGATTAAGGCAAATCAGATCGAGGCAGCCCGTGTTGCTATGACAAGATATATCAAGCGTGGTGGTAAAGTCTGGATCAAGATCTTCCCAGAGAAGCCTGTAACTCATAAGCCTATGGGTGTTCGAATGGGTAAAGGAAAGGGTGCCCTTGAGTATTGGGTAGCTGTAGTTAAACCAGGTAGAGTATTATTTGAAATCTCCGGTGTTCCGGAAGACGTAGCGAAAGAAGCTTTACGTCTTGCTACACATAAATTACCTTGCAAATGTAAAGTAGTTTCACGTGCAGATTTAGAAGGCGGTGAGTCAAATGAAAACTAGTGCATATTTAGAAGAATTAAAGTCACTTACTGTTGCAGATTTACAGTCACAGTTAGTTGATGCAAAAAAGGAACTTTTCAATTTGAGATTCCAGAATGCAACCAATCAGTTAGATAATACAGCCAGAATTAAAGAAGTTCGCAAGAATATTGCTAGAATTCAGACTGTTATCACCGAGAAAGCTAGCGTTGCTGAATAAATCCAATTCTCAGAAAGGAGACTTCGGTCGTGGAAGAAAGAAATCTTAGAAAAACACGTGTAGGTGTTGTTGTAAGCGATAAGATGGATAAGACAGTTGTGGTTAGCATTCAGGACAGAGTGGCTCACCCGCTGTATGGCAAGATCGTAAACCGTACCGTGAAGTACAAAGCACACGACGAGAAGAACGAATGCGGCGTAGGCGACAAGGTTATGATTATGGAGACCCGTCCCTACAGCAAAGACAAGAGATGGCGTGTGGTTGAGATCATTGAAAAGGCTAAATAATTCAAACGGATTACTTGGTTTTTCATACAGACTGCTTTTGCAGTCGGAACTAAAATAATAACTGCAAGATGAGCAAAGTGTTATTTTGCAGTACGAAGGAGGAAAATGCTGTGATACAACAGGAAAGTCGGCTGAAGGTCGCAGACAACACCGGTGCTAAAGAGATCCTTTGCATTCGCGTGCTGGGCGGCTCCGGCAGAAGATACGCCAACATCGGCGACGTGATCGTTGCTTCCGTCAAGAAAGCAGCACCCGGCGGCGTGGTGAAAAAGGGCGAAGTTGTTAAAGCAGTCATCGTTCGTACAACCAAAGGTGTACGTCGTGACGACGGCCAGTACATTCGTTTTGATGAAAATGCTGCCGTAATTATCAAAGAGGATAAAACGCCTCGTGGCACCCGTATTTTTGGACCAGTAGCAAGAGAGCTTCGTGATAAGGATTACATGAAGATTTTGTCCCTTGCTCCGGAAGTGCTTTAATGGAGGTGCGAGAGAATGAGTAAGATGTTTGTAAAATCCGGCGATACCGTTCAGGTGCTGTCCGGTAAATCCAAGGGCGTGCGCGGCGAAGTTGTTGCTGTTAGCCCTGCTGAGGGTAAAGTCATCGTCAAGAAGGTCAATGTGGTTACCAAGCATGTAAAGCCCCGCAAGATGGGCGAGGCCGGCGGCCTGATTGATGTTGAGTCCGCGCTGTACG
>OGXE01003357.1_pt1 | contig 10869 bp, 10 predicted proteins | sample 1576181 | NCBI WGS metagenome assembly OGXE01 (sample SAMEA3541478, study PRJEB24748) | human gut metagenome | biome: human gut; feature: human-associated habitat; material: faeces | place: China | collected 2012 | reverse complement strand
TAGATGTGTTTTTAGAGCTTTGCATTGCTTGTTGTATTTTCCATTTAAATTCCCAACAAGTTTTCTGACGCAAACCATATTCTTCAGACAACTCCAATGAAGACATGCCTTTTTTCTTTGTACTAATCTTGAATGCTATGTGGAATGTCTGTTCAATGGAAAATTTGCACTTGTCAAACATTGTTCTAGCTGTTGGACTTTCATCGTACTTACATCTGGTACAATGACGAGAATAAGAAAGGCGGCCTTTACAGTAATGAATGTTTTCACACTTCTTGCATACATAGTCGTCTTTCCATTTGATTTCAGATAGATACTCATAGTATGGTTCTTCTGAATTGAAGCGATGGTAAAAATTAATAGACTTCACGCCTTTAAATATATTACCTCTTCCCATATACGGTAAAGGCACGGAATTATTTTAATCGGTGTGCCCTAAACGCCTATACCGATAATAAAAATATTTTAATATAATTATGAAGACAGTCATGTTAGTTTTTGGCACTCGTCCAGAGGCCATTAAGATGTGCCCGCTGGTGAAAGAGTTCCAGAAGCACCCAGATGAGTTTAAAACTATAGTATGTGTTACAGGTCAGCATCGCGCAATGCTTGATCAGGTGCTTAACATTTTTGATGTGAAACCTGATTATGACCTCAATATTATGAAACAAGGTCAGGACTTAACAGATATTACTGCTCGTGTCCTCATAGGTCTTCGTGACCTGTTCAAGGAGTATCGTCCTGATGTAGTACTTGTTCATGGTGACACAACCACATCTACTGCGGGCGCTCTTGCTGCATTCTATGCACAGATTCCTGTAGGTCATGTAGAGGCAGGCCTTCGCACTCATAACCTTTATTCGCCATGGCCAGAGGAGATGAACCGCCAGGTTATAGGTCGTATTGCTAATTATGACTTTGCACCAACTCCTCTTTCTGAAAAGAATCTCAAGGAAGAAAATGTTCATGGTGAAATTTTCGTAACAGGTAACACTGTTATAGATGCTCTCCACATGGTTGTAGAGAAACTCAAGACAGATGGTTCTCTTCGTGCTGAACAAGATAAGGTTTTGTTTGAAGCTGGCTATGACGTTACTCGTCTTGCTGATGGCAAGAAACTTGTTTTGATCACAGGGCATAGACGTGAGAATTTTGGCGATGGCTTCATCCGTATGGTTTCTGCTATGAAGGATATCTCTGAGAAATATCCAGAGGTTGATTTTGTCTATCCAATGCACTTGAATCCAAACGTACGTAAACCAATTCATGAAGTTTTTGGAGAGGATCTTACTCGTCCAAATTTCTTCTTCATCGAGCCTTTGCAGTATCTTGAGTTTGTACACTTGATGAACAAGGCTAATATAGTTCTTACTGACTCAGGTGGTATACAGGAAGAGGCTCCTAGTTTAGGCAAGCCTGTACTCGTTATGCGTGATACCACAGAGCGTCCTGAAGCACTTGCTAGCGGTACCGTTTATCTTGTTGGTACTGATTATGATAAAATTGTCAGTAAAATTAGCACCTTGCTCGATGATGCATCTGCATATGAGAAGATGAGCAAAGCAGTCAATCCTTATGGTGATGGCAAGGCATGCTCACGCATTATTGCTGCTCTTAATGGTGAGAATCCTGCGCCTTACGGCAAATAAGTAAAAATAGAAATTTCAAAATATTAAAATCATGATTAATGTAGTTGGATTGGGTTATATCGGCCTTCCTACCGCCCTCATGATGGCGTCTCATGGCGTTGAGGTAATCGGTACAGATTACAACAAGGAATTGGTTGACACTCTCAACCAGGGTAAGACAACTTTCAAGGAAGATGGTCTTGATGAACTTTTCAATGCTGCGGTAAAGGCAGGTATTAAGTTCACCACTGAGTATCAGAAGACAGATATATACATTGTATCTGTACCGACTCCTTATGACAAGTTCTCTAAGAAAGTTGATGCTTGTTATGTAGTGGGTGCAGTTAAAGAAGTAATGAAGGTTTGTCCTAAAGGTACAACTGTCGTTATCGAGTCTACTGTTTCTCCTGGTACTATCGACAAATTCGTTCGCCCTGTAATTGAGGAGAATGGTTTTAAGATTGGTGAGGACATTAACCTTGTTCATGCTCCTGAGCGTATCATCCCTGGTAATATGGTTTATGAGTTGGTCCACAACAATCGTACTGTTGGTGCTGATGATAAGGCTATTGGTGAGAAGGTAAAGAGCTACTATGCTTCATTCTGTCAGGGTGACATCGTTGTTACTGACATCCGTACAGCAGAGATGACTAAGGTTGTAGAGAACACATTCCGTGCTGTTAACATCGCTTTTGCTAACGAGCTTTCTCGTATTTGCCGTCACGACAACATGGATGTTTACGAGATCATCAAGATCTGTAACATGCACCCACGTGTGAATATCCTCCAGCCAGGACCAGGTGTAGGTGGCCACTGTATCTCTGTTGACCCTTGGTTTCTTGTAGGTGACTACCCTCAGCTTGCAAAGGTTATTGATGAGTCAATGAAGACAAACGATTCTCAACCAACATTCGTACTCGAGCGTATCTATGAGATCATGAAGGAGAATAATATCACAGACAATCGTCGCGTTGGTCTTTATGGCTTAACATACAAGGAGAATGTAGATGACTTCCGTGAGTCCCCAACACTCCAGATGCTTGATATCCAGCAGCGCCATTTGGCGCGTCCTTTGAAGTGCTATGATCCATTTCTCGAGAATCATAAGATTGCAGAGAATCAGTTCTCTGACTTTGATGAGTTCTTGAAGAATCTTGATATGGTTGTTGTTATGGTTAAACACGATCATATTAAGCAGAATTGGGATAAACTCAAAGGTAAGGTAGTATTGGATTGTTTCAATATTTGCCCACTCGAGGGTGTTTATCACATTTAATAATAAGGTTATCCGTCAACATAGGTGGGTCTTATGCTTATAGTTCGATATTGTCTGACGGAACAATTAAAAAAATTAATATGAAACCAAAAGTACTTTTGCTTAAAAATGACATTTCTTCCTATAATGTTCCTATTTATAATACTATAGCAGCTAATTATGATTTAACAGTAGCATACTATCGTAGTAATGGAGCGAAGGAGAAATGCTTATTTAAATTGATAAAATTAAACTTTTCCAAATTAGGTCCCTTTATATTTATTAAAGGAATTTGTCGCTTGACAAAACAATATGATCTTGTAAGCTTTGTGCCAGATCCTCATGTATTTAGTTATTGCATACTACCATTTTTGCCACATAAGTATGGACTTTTAAATTGGAGCATTGGATTTAGAGTATCATATACTCATCCGTATATTACGGATCGTAAACACACTATTATTGATAAGTTATATCAGACAATCTTTAGTCGTTGTGATGCTTCAATTTTCTATATGGAAAAAGCTAAAGAGTTTTGGAAGAATAGTTCTTTAGATATGGATAAGGTTTTTGTAGCACCAAATACCACGCTGGTAAAAAAAATCGATATAGAGAATAAGACAAAGAAAGATTTTCTTTTTGTAGGAACTTTATACAAAGGGAAGGGATTAGAGGTACTATTGGATTCTTATAAAAAGGCTATTGATAATTTTAATCATCAAATTCCTAAGTTGCGAATAGTAGGAGAAGGTGACATGAGACCTTTTATAGAAGATTTTATTAGAAAGAACAAGTTAGAGAATAATATATCACTAGAGGGTGCTATTTTCGATGAAAATGTTTTAGCAGAGCAATTTAAAAAAGCAATTCTCTGTTTTTCTCCTTTGCAAGCTGGATTATCGGTGCCTAAGAGTATGGGATATGGGGTTCCTTTTGTTACTCAAAAAAACGCTATAACAGGTGGTGAATTATATCACATAACTTCAGGAGAAAATGGTGTTATGTATGATAATTCTGAAGAATTAGTTGAAATTATGAAAGACGCTATTTTAGATTCTGTTAAATATATTAATATGGGAATAGCGGCCCAGCAATATTATTATGGGAAGGCAACTGTGGATCATATGGCTCAAGGAGCTATTAGTGCATTTGATTTTGTTTTGAGTAAAAGGGAAAACAATTAAACTGCAAAATATGCCAAAATTATTGCAAATAAATGTGTGTAGTAACATATTAAGTATAGGGAAAATATCAGAGGATATTGCAAAAGTTGCTAAGAGGTATGGTTGGGAATGCTACATTTCATATGCAAGGATGCATAGAGACAGCATTAGCGAAGAGTATAAAATAGGTACGTTGTTCGATGTATATGAACACTATTTTGAGCATTGTTTTTTTGATAGAGAAGGTTTAGCCTCTAAACTTTCAACAAAGAAACTTGTGTCTTATATAAAAAAAGTCAATCCAGATGTTATTCAACTTCATGACATTCATGACCATTATTTAAATTATCCTATTTTATTTGAATTTTTGGCGTCTACAGATAAACCTGTAGTTTGGGTTCAGCATGATTGTTGGGCTTTTACGGGGGGGTGTATGTATTATGATATGTTAAACTGTCATCAATGGAAGACAGGCTGTCATTCATGCCCGCAAAAACGTGCTCTATTCAGAAATATTGCAGATAAACAATACCTTTTAAAGAAGTATTATTTTTCAAAGGTTAAACATTTATATTTAGTCTCAGTATCACATTGGATGTCAAATATGTTAAGTCAATCTTTTCTTGGCAGTAGAAGAATAGAGACTATTCATAATGGTATCGATTTGAATATATTTAAACCTTATGAGGAATCTAAGAAAAAGGATAACATTATAAAACTATTGGGGGTCGCAGCTGTTTGGGATGCAAGAAAAGGCCTTAATGATTTTATAGAACTTCGCCATAGGTTACCAGAAAATTATCAAATAAAATTGGTAGGATTAAGTAATAATCAAATAAAGAATCTACCGGATGGTATTCTAGGTATATCTAGAACGACTAATATGGAAGAATTGGCTCAAATTTATTCAGAAAGTACTGTTTTAGTTAATCCCACATATTCAGATAATTTTCCTACAACAAATATTGAAGCACTTGCTTGCGGTACTCCTATTGTTACATATAATACTGGTGGAAGTCCAGAAGCTATAGATGACAAAACTGGTATTGTTGTTGAACAAGGCGATGTATCTTCATTAATAAAAGCGATTATGGATATTTCTAAAAATCCCCCTTTACAATATGATTGTCGGACTCGTGCAAAAAATCTTTTTGATAAAGACCAACAATTTAAAAAGTATATTAATTTGTATAATGAAGTTCTTAAGCAGGTATAAGGACGATTTTAAAGTTCAACGTTGTGGATATTAATAGACTTATACATTCAAATAATCCACTTCTAAAGATTGCTTTTAGAGTTTATAAGGTAATAAAATCAGAGTTGCTTAATTCTAATGAAATTGGTAATAATATTAAATTCCCACATTGGCTTGAAGGAATAATTTTGCATGGGAATACAACTGTAGAAGATAATGTTACAATATTCCATTAAGTAACTTGTGGTAGAGGCGACATATATAATATTGTTGATGACGCCCCTGAATCAAAGTTTGAAGGGGTGTCAGAGGGTTGTGTGTTATGTATTGGCTGTAAGGTTATTTGTAATGGCGGAACAGAATAGGCTTCGTGTTTTCTGAGCTCAGCGAAGAAAATCTGAAGTAGTAGTTGAACATTCATTGTTGTATAAATTATTTGTGGGGAGAGAAATCTGTTATCCCTCAGTATAATAAGTGGTGTATCAGACTCAAGAAGTAAAATTCGGGATATAATGTCGTCTCAAAACCCTTATTTAGGGCTTTTAAATGTTAAATTATTAAGTCGTACAACTTTTTATAGGTCAATTAAGATGATAAAAATAATTTATTTATGAGGACTTTGGGAAGAAGCGTACGCTTACTGAATAATCAATGCTATTTATGAAAATCTCTGTAATCACTGCTACTTGGAATAGCAGTGTAACTTTGTGTGACACTATGCGTAGTGTTGTCGAGCAAATTCCTGCTCTTTCGGAATTGAACGCAGAACTTGAATATATTATCATCGATGGTGCTTCTAATGATGGTACGGTTGATATTATTTGTGAATTTGAATCGCAGTTTGGTGATTGTCTTAAATGGATATCTGAACCGGATAAAGGTATCTATGATGCTATGAATAAGGGTATTGAAATGGCGACAGGTGATGTGATAGGAATATTAAATAGCGATGACTTTTATACTTCAAATGATTGCTTAGCGACCATTGTTAATGAATTTAGTCTTGATAATAATTTAGATGCTACTTATGGTGATATTCATTTTGTTAATGACAATAATCTTAATAAATGTGTTCGCTATTATTCTTCAAAATTATTTCGACCATGGATGATGCGATTTGGCATGATGCCCGCTCATCCGTCTTTCTATTGTAAACGTGAGATATATAAGAGATATGGTGTATTCAATATTGAATACAAAATTGGAGCAGACTTCGAAAATCTGTTAAGATTGATATTTAAAAATCATATTAAGACAGTATACATATCAAAAGATTTTGTTACGATGCGTACAGGTGGCGTAAGTACAGATGGATTGCAAGCTAGAATACGAATTATGCAAGAACATATCAAGGCTTTTAAAGCAAATGGAATATACTCAAATAGACTTATATTATCATTACGATATATTTATAAGATATATGAATTAATAAGAAAATAATATGATATCTAAGCAAAACATTGCCTTAATAACAGGCATCACAGGTCAGGATGGTTCTTTTCTTGCCGAACTTCTATTAGAGAAAGGATATGACGTGCATGGTACTATACGTCGCTCGTCAGTGGATTTTCGTGAGCGTATTGTTCATTTAGAGGGTAAGCCTCATTTCCACCTTCATTATGCAGATTTGGGTGATTCGATGAGTATTATTCAGGTGATGAATAAGGTGCGTCCTACTGAAATATACAACCTGGCCGCTCAAAGTCATGTGCAGGTAAGTTTCGATTCCCCTGAGTTTACGGCTGATGTGGATGCTACGGGCGTACTTCGTGTATTGGAAGCAGTACGTCAGTGTGGACTGGCATCTACTTGCAGAATTTATCAAGCTTCAACATCTGAACTCTATGGTAAGGTAGAGGAAGTGCCACAAAGTGAAAAGACTCCTTTTCATCCTTATAGCCCTTATGCCGTAGCTAAGCTTTATGGCTATTGGATAGTGAAAGAGTATCGTGAGGCATACAATATGTTTTGCTGTTCGGGTATTTTGTTCAACCATGAATCGGAACGCCGTGGTGAGACTTTTGTTACTCGTAAGATAACACTAGCTGCTGCCCGTATAGCACAAGGCAAACAAGATAAATTATATCTAGGCAATCTTTCATCTCTTCGTGACTGGGGGTATGCAAAAGATTATGTGGAGTGTATGTGGTTGATTCTTCAGAATAAACAACCAGAGGACTTTGTGATTGCTACTGGTGAACAGCACTCGGTTCGTGAGTTTTGTTACTTAGCATTCAAGCACGCAGGTATTGAATTGGAGTTCCAAGGTGAGGGAATAGATGAGAAGGGGATCGATAAGGTTACCGGTAAGGTGCTTGTAGAGGTATCGGAAGATTTTTATCGCCCTACTGATGTGGTTAATCTTTGGGGTGATCCTACTAAGGCTCGTACTGAGTTAGGTTGGAATCCGGGTAAAACACCACTAACAGAACTTGTTCGTATCATGGTGGATCATGATATGGAGAAGGTTGCCGTGGAACGTGTACAGGATGAAGTAAAGACAAACTTGGCAGAATATCTTGAAAAGGGCATCGTTAAGTAATTTAATTACCATGTTAGATAAAAACAGTAAGATATATATAGCAGGACACCACGGTTTGGTGGGTTCTGCCATTTGGAAGAATTTAGAGGCTCGTGGCTATCATAATTTGGTTGGTCGCAGTCACGATGAACTTGATTTGACCGATCAATATCAGGTTCAGAAGCTTTTTGATGAAGAGCAGCCGGATGCTGTAATATTGGCTGCTGCTTTCGTAGGTGGTATTATGGCTAACTCTCTTTATCGTGCCGACTTTATCATGCAGAATATGAAGATGCAGTGCAATGTATTAAGCAATGCACATTCTCATGGGGTTAAGAAGTTGTTGTTTTTGGGTAGTACTTGTATATATCCTAAAAACGCTCCTCAGCCAATGCGTGAGGATGCTTTGCTTACCAGTGAATTGGAGTATACCAACGAGGAATATGCCATTGCAAAGATAGCAGGTTTGAAGATGTGTGAGAGTTACAACCTGCAGTATGGTGATAACTATCTTGCAGTAATGCCTACTAATCTTTACGGTCCTAACGATAATTTTCATTTGGAGAATAGTCATGTGATACCTGCCATGATGCGAAAAATCTATTTAGCTAAATTGATTCATGAGGACGATTGGCAGAGTATTGAAAACGATATGGACAAACGTCCTATCAATCCAAATGAAAAGTTGAAAGCCATAATAGGAGAGGGAAATGTAGATGGCTCAAATTCTCATGACCGCATTCTCTCGGCTTTAGAGTTTTATGGTATCTACGGCAACAAAGTGGTGCTTTGGGGTACAGGAACTCCTCTTCGTGAGTTTCTGTGGAGTGAGGATATGGCAGATGCCAGCGTACATGTATTGTTGAATGTTGATTTCAAAGATATTATCGGTATTGATAAGTATTCATCTGTACAATATGGTGTAAAGGCTGATGGTGCAGTTGACCGTAACAACTCAGATGGTCGTGGTGGTGCTATTCCTTCTCTTGGTGAGATTCGCAACAGCCATATCAATGTAGGTACGGGAAAGGAATTAACCATCCGTGAACTTTCTGAACTGGTGGTTAAGGTTGTAGGTTTTTCGGGAATGGTTGAATTTGATACTTCCAAACCTGATGGTACCATGCGCAAATTGATTGACGTTTCGAAGCTTCATTCTCTTGGTTGGTCGCATAAGGTTGAAATAGCAGAGGGTGTACAGAAATTATTCGAATGGTATCAAGAGAGTCTTCAAAATCATAGATGAGTACAAGAGTATTTGTTTCTGGTTGTTACGATCTACTTCATTCGGAGCATGTGTAGTTTTTTCTGCAAGCTGCACAATTTGGTGATCTGTCTGTAGGCGGCAAGACCATTATATAGACTCTTTGATGGAACGTGAGAAGCAGATTGAGAATGTCAAGAGAAAATGTCAAAGACACATGACACGTAAGGCAGAAAAGTGTCAAAGTCTCAATCTGTGGCAGATTTCTCCGTAGTAGTGTTGAAGTTCTTGTAGTGAGAAGGGAGGGGGAGCGAAGGGGGAAACGTATTCAGCGGATTGTATCGCGCAACTTGATAAACAGGACACAATGCAAGAAGCAAAACCATTTCAAATAGACAAAAGAATAATCTTTGAAGCCTTTAAGAAAGTAAAGTTTAATTAAGGTAGTTCAGGCATTGATGGTAAGAGATGAGCACTTATGAGCAAAATTGGGGTTTCAATCTTTATTGTCTATGGAATTGCATGAACTCCGGTAATTATATGCCAAAGCAGTAAAACTTGTAGAAATACCGAAATTCAATGCCGGTAAAAGACCTCTAGGGATTCCCACTATTGAAGACCGTATTGCACAAATGGCTGTTGTAAATGTCATTGGGCCCCTCATAGAACCTTGTTTTTATGAGGATTCATTTGGATATCGTCTGCATCGCTCTGCTCATGATGCCATAGCTAAGGCAGAAAGGCGGGGAAGTATGCATGGGTTTTAGATATAGATATATCCAAATTCTTTGATACAATCGCTGTGGCTTATTAATAAAAGCGGTGGAGAAGCATATCAAGATAAAATGGACGCTTCTCTATATGAAACAATTCCCTTGGGTCTACTTGATAGGAACCATTCGAAAGCTTACTACTATAACTCACTTCATTACGGTAGTGATGCCGGTGCTGAAATGGCTGTAACTTATCACAGTGTGATTGGAATGATAAAGTTTCATAGTAGTTCTATCTGGAACTTCATTGGAACTTTTTTCAAAAATATCTTTAACGGTTACAAGGATTATGTTAACGTAGTTCCTGACAAAATCACCTTGGCTGCAAGCCAGTGTTAAATTCAAAACTAATTAATTAACAAAACTTGGTTTAGGGCACTGTAATGTGTCCTTTCAAAGGTGAATACCCTAAATCGAGTGCTTGCATGCATACGGTTCATGAGTTTGTAACTTTGTCTTTCAAGAAAGTCGGTGTTGAACTTTGTTGGGAAGGTGAAGGTGTGAATGAGAAAGGCATTGATGTGAAGACTGGCAGAACGCAGGTTGAAATCGATATCAATATTTTCGTCCTTGTGAGGTTGAGCAGTTGTTGGGAAATCCTATGAAAGCCAAGACGCTCAAGATACTACTGAGGGGGGAGTTCTACGAAGACAAGCTTTCCGGAATTAGTGAAGATGATGGTGGAGCATGATATGCGGTTTGTGAAGAAATTGTATCTGAAAGCGCAAGTTGTTGAATGATTATTAGTATATCTCAAAATAGGTAAGTTTTTTTGTAAGAAAATGGAAGCTATGGGTAAGATGAAATCATATAAAGAACAAAATGAGAACAAACAAGTTGTTGGTGCTATAAAATATGTTCAAATAGCTCGCGAGGAAAGGACAGATGATTTCCAATAAGGTTGTATACGGATTGTTATCTGAAAAGTTAGAATGGAAGTAGTTTGGTCTGATTTATGGAAAGAAAACAGTTGATGATATCACCATTAAAATCATTTCCTTTATAGAATCATTGGGGCACGCGCCTCATTTGGGTAAGAAGGTGTTACGCTTATCTCAGTATGGAGAGATTAAGTGTGTTTTTTATAAACAGAACCATATTTATTATCAAATGTTTGAGGATAGAATTGA
>OGXE01003349.1_pt1 | contig 10887 bp, 7 predicted proteins | sample 1576181 | NCBI WGS metagenome assembly OGXE01 (sample SAMEA3541478, study PRJEB24748) | human gut metagenome | biome: human gut; feature: human-associated habitat; material: faeces | place: China | collected 2012 | reverse complement strand
CAGGTATTTGACTAAGCGGCAAATCGCGCTTTATAATATAGGCTATAAACAGGCATAACAACAGCGTACGGAACGTCATACGCAGACAGATGTTTTCAATAGGTACACATTCCGCAGCCACATAAAGCACCGCAGCCAACAGCACATAGCACCCTATCGACTTTAAATCGTACTGAATCGGGTATTTCTTCTGACCGACAAAATAAGAGAGCAGCATCGCAACGCCGTAACCCGTAAATCCGGCCCATGCGCAAGCCATATACCCGAACTTCGGGATTAAAAAGATATTCATCACCACCAGAATCGTGCAGCCTATCAGTGAGAAATAAGCTCCCCAACGCGTTTCGTCAATCAGCTTGTACCAGAAAGAGAGATTGAAATAAATTCCCATGAAGATTTCCGCAGCCATTACAATGGGCACAACACGCAACCCCGGCCAATAGTCGCGGCCGATGATGTAGCGGAGAATATCCAGATAGAACATCACTGCCAGAAAAGCCACCAGTGTAAAGATGATAAAGAACTTCATGGCCTGCGCATACACCTGCTTGTTGTCCTTATCGCGGCTCTTGCCGAATACAAAAGGTTCGTAGGCGTAGCGAAAAGCCTGTGTCAGCATCGCCATCACCATGGCAATCTTGCTGGCGGCTCCATAGATGCCGAGTTGTACGGTGGCTCCCGCCTGGTCGGGATAGACAAAGGGAAAGATAATCTTGTCCGCCACCTGATTCAGGATGCCCGCAATGCCCAACACCAGCAACGGCAGGCTATAAGCAAGCATCCGCTTCAGCAGTTTCCTGTCCAGCACATAAGCGAAACCGCGCAATTCGGGTATCATGCACAGCATGATGGTAGAAGTGCACACAAGATTGAAGAGGAAGGCATACGCCACATCATCGCCCTTCATCCAGACATAATAAATCAAGTTCAAGGCTATGTTCAGGAAGATGAACAGCAGTTTGAGCGCTGCAAACTTGACGGGCCGTTTCTTATAGCGCAGATAAGCGAAAGGAATGCTTTGAATGGCATCCATCGCCACTACAATCATCATCATTCCCACGTACCAGGGATGCTCTCCGTATTCCAGCCAGTCGGCAACCGGTTGAAGAAACAGCAGTCCCAGCGCAAGAAATGTCAGCGCACCGATGCCTACGCTGAGCAATGTTGTGGAATACACCCGCATCGGGTCGTCCTCTCCTTTATTGGCAAAGCGGAAAAAGCCCGTTTCCATGCCGCACGTCAGCAGCACCAGCAACAGTGCCACCCACGCATAGATATTAGTCACAACGCCATAGCCCCCCGACTGTGCAGACAAGGCCATGGTGTATACGGGCACTAACAGATAGTTGAGGAAACGCCCCACAATACTGCTCAACCCGTAAATGGCAGTTTCTTTTGCCAATGATTTCAATCCAGCCACGTTATTCAGTGTTTTATTATACTCTCTAACCGGTTGCTTATCAATAAGCGTCAATCATTAAATAACGTCTTCTGGCTATTGTAGAGGCTCCGCCCCAAATGTTTATAGGCCAGTTCCGTTACTTCACGACCGCGGGGAGTGCGTTTCAGGAAGCCTTCCTTTATCAGAAACGGTTCATAAACTTCTTCAATGGTTCCCGCATCTTCTCCCAAGGCCGTAGCGATGGTTGTAAGTCCCACCGGACCGCCCTTGAACTTATCGATAATCGTACAAAGTATCTTATTGTCTATCTCATCCAGTCCGTACTTGTCAATGTTAAGCGCCTCGAGTGCGAAATTGGCGATTTCCGTATCGATGCTGCCCGAACCTTTCACCTGTGCAAAGTCCCTCACGCGACGCAGCAAGGCATTGGCGATACGCGGCGTACCGCGGCTGCGGCTTGCGATTTCCGAAGCGGCTCTTGTGGAGCAGGGTACGTCCAGTATGCTTGCCGAACGGCGGATAATACCGCTCAGCACATCATCGTCATAATACTCCAGATGGAGATTGATGCCGAAACGGGCACGTAGCGGAGCCGTCAGCAAACCGCTGCGGGTGGTGGCCCCCACCAGCGTAAACGGATTCAAATCAATCTGTATGCTTCGCGCCGACGGGCCTTTGTCTATCATGATGTCGATGCGGTAGTCTTCCATTGCCGAATACAGATACTCTTCCACTACGGGACTCAGCCGATGTATCTCGTCGATGAAAAGCACATCGTTCGGCTCCAGGCTGGTGAGTACGCCTGCCAGGTCGCCCGGCTTGTCGAGCACCGGACCGGAAGTAATCTTGAAACCTACTCCCAATTCATTGGCTATAATGTTGGAAAGTGTGGTCTTTCCCAATCCGGGAGGACCGTGAAGCAACACATGGTCCAGGGCCTCGCCCCTGAGACGGGCAGCCTTCACGAAAATGCGCAAATTATCAACCACCTTATCCTGTCCGCTGAAATCCTCGAAGTTCAAAGGGCGGAGAGCGTTCTCGAAGTCACGCTCCTTGCTGGTGAGCTGATGCTCGCGTATGTTAAAATCTTCTTGTTCCATTAAAATTCAATCTATACAACGACAAAGATAGTGCAAACCGAGAGCAGAATAAAATGAATCCATTCATTTTTTATATCGAAATGCCGCTTATCTCCGCTTCCGGACAAAGATAAAGAAATCTTTCAACGTTTCATAAACTCCTTCCTTTCTTCTTCCGGGAATTTCTCTATGGCATAGCGCAGCATTGTCCGCGGCATCACCTTGCTGTGTTTCTCAAGAAACTGCACCAGCAAATCCTTATCCCTCTTTCCCATCTCACGCAGCATCCAGCCCACCGCTTTCCGCATCAAATCGTGCGGATGGTGCAGCAACCGTTCCGAAAGCGCCAGAATATCGGTGAAATCACCGTTTTTGATAAGCGTATAAGTAGAAACCACCGCAATGCGTTGTTCCCAGAGCAACACACCGTCTGCCAGGCGATAAAGGTCGTCGCGGGATTTGTCTTTCAGATATTCTCCCACGATACCCGGAGCGGACAAGTCTACCAAATCCCAGTTGTTGATACGTGCCGTCTGCGAAAGGTAGAAGTCATAAATAAGCTTCCTTTCCTTTTCACCGCTTTTCTTAAAACGCTCCACCAGCATCAGCAAAGCGCAAAGCCGGCACTCGTGCCACTGACTTTGCAGCAGTTCCGCCATTACAGCAAACGGAGCATCCTTGTGTTGCTTCGCCACCGTGCGGGTATTCGGAACCACTACACCCAGAAATTTATCGCCTTCGCCGTATTCTCCCTTTCCCGTCTTGAAGAAACGGGGAAGATATTCCCTTTTTACCGGATCGGCATACGTCTCCAATTCCCTTTGGATATCTGCGGCAATATCCGCTATTTCTTCCGTTGAAATCGGATTATTCTGCAGCGTACCTGCCAATGGGATTTTCCTTTTTCTCATCACTCACCGTTTGATTTACATGTACTTGAATTATCTTGCCAGCAGACAAAAATACGCCAAATCTATAGAAACTATGAAAAGTTATCTTTAATTTTGCAACAGATACACACTTTAGTCACTAAAAACGGAACACCATGCATAAAGTATTTTTAGGAACCGCCTGTTTCCTGTTTTCCGCCCTGTTGCTACATGCACAGTCACCGCTCGAAAAAGGATTGCAAAGCATCAACCGTACTTCCGCAGAAGCCATTGTGGAGTTTCTGGCCGATGACGAACTGCAAGGACGCGAAGCAGGCATGCATGGTTCTCGGGTAGCAGCCCGCTACATCGTATCCTGCCTGAAAGAAGCCGGTATCCGCCCTTTGGACAAGAACGGCTATTACCAGCCTTTCGAGGCATACGCCAAGGAAAGGCAGCAACGCGGACGCTGGCAGGTACACCCCGACTCCGTTGCCGTACTGAAACAAAGCACGCACCGTTCCCTGAAAATGGATAATGTGCTGGCATACATTCCCGGTAAGCGCAGCGATGAATATGTCATTGTAGGCGCTCACTTCGACCACCTGGGCGTAGACGAAACGCTGGCGGACGATAAGATATACAACGGTGCGGACGATAACGCATCCGGCGTCTCCGCCGTATTGCAGATAGCACGTGCATTTGCCCTCAGCGGAGAAAAGCCGCTGAGAAATGTTATCTTCGCCTTTTGGGACGGCGAGGAAAAAGGATTGCTCGGTTCAAAACATTTCGTACAGCACTGTCCGTTTCTCAAACAGATAAAGGGTTATCTCAACTTCGACATGATAGGGCGTAACAGCAAGCCCGAACAACCGCAGCACGTAGTCTACTTCTACACAGCCGCCCATCCTGCCTTCGGCGAATGGCTGAAACGGGACATCACCCGCTACGGACTGCAACTGCAACCCGACTACCGTCCCTGGGACAACCCCGTGGGCGGAAGCGACAATGCCTCGTTCGCCCGTTCCGGCATCCCCGTCATCTGGTATCACACCGACGGCCATCCCGACTATCACCAGCCGTCAGACCACGCCGCATTACTGAACTGGGAAAAAGTCGTGGAGATAACCAAGGCATCCTTCCTCAACGTATGGAATCTTGCCAACGAAAGCAACTATTAATATTTAAGAAGAAGAGTAAGGACACATGGTTTTAAATTACATCTGGGTAGCATTTTTCGTAATCGCCTTCATTGTAGCACTCTGCAAACTCCTGTTTATGGGAGATACGGAAATATTTACGGAACTTGTCAACTCCACATTCGACTCATCCAAGACCGCATTCGAAATATCACTGGGGCTCACCGGCATTCTATCCTTATGGCTGGGCATCATGAAAATCGGCGAAAACAGCGGTATGATAAACGCGCTTTCGCGCTGGCTGAGTCCCGTGTTCTGCCGCCTCTTCCCGGAAATTCCCCAAGGACACCCCGCCATGGGTTCCATCTTCATGAACCTTTCCGCCAACATGCTGGGGCTGGACAATGCCGCCACCCCGATGGGACTGAAAGCCATGAAAGAGCTTCAGGAGCTGAATCCGAAAAAAGATACCGCTACCAACCCGATGATTATGTTTCTGGTAATGAACACGTCCGGGTTGATACTGATACCCGTCAGCATCATGATGTACCGCTCGCAAATGGGCGCTGCGCAGCCTACGGACATTTTCATCCCTACGCTGATTACTACCGCCATCTCTACCATTGTCGGTGTCACCGCCGTCAGCATTGCGCAACGGATAAACCTGCTGAACAAACCCATTCTTATTCTGATCGGTTGCATCAGCCTGTTCTTCTCCGGGCTTATTTACCTGTTCACCCAAGTAAGCCGCGAAGAAATGGGCGTTTACTCCACGCTGGTTGCCAACATCATTCTCTTTACCATCATCCTGCTTTTCATCCTGTGGGGATTATGGAAAAAGATTAATGTGTACGATGCTTTCATCGAAGGCGCCAAGGAAGGATTTACAACCGCCATACGCATCGTTCCCTATCTGGTGGCATTCCTCGTTGGAATCGCCGTTTTCCGCACTTCGGGAGCGATGGATATCATCGTAAACGGCATCGGTTACATCGTCGGACTATCCGGAGCGGACACCGAGTTTGTAGGTGCGCTGCCCACTGCATTGATGAAATCGTTAAGCGGCAGCGGGGCCAACGGACTGATGATTGATACAATGAAGCAATACGGTGCCGACTCTTTTGTCGGCCGCATGAGCTGCGTGGCACGCGGCGCCTCGGATACCACGTTCTACATCCTTGCCGTCTACTTCGGCAGCGTAGGCATCACAAAAACCCGCAACGCCGTCACCTGCGGCCTGATAGCCGACTTTTCCGGTATCATCGCCGCTATCATCATCAGCTATATATTCTTCTTTTAAAAAAACTGGAAATAGTATGATAAGTTATCAGACAGACGGCATCGAAATGCCCGCAATCAAGAAGCGCGAAACAACGGAATGGATCAAAGCCGTTGCCGCCACCTACAACAAGAGAATCGGCGAAATAGCCTACATCTTCTGTTCGGACGAGAAAATCCTCGAAGTGAACCGCCAGTACCTTCAGCACGATTACTACACGGACATCATCACTTTCGACTACTGCGAAGGCAACCGCCTGAGCGGCGACCTCTTCATCAGCCTGGATACGGTACGCACCAACGCCGAACAGTTTGCCGGCAATGACTACGAACGGGAGCTGTACCGCGTCATCATCCACGGCATCCTGCACCTTTGTGGCATTAACGACAAAGGACCGGGAGAACGGGAAATCATGGAAGCCGCCGAAAACAAGGCGCTCGCCATGCGATAAAATCAAAAGGCGTATCGGCAAGCAAAGTTCAACTCTCCCCCCTATCGTTTTTTTGCACAATCTCTCGTCACTCGTCACTAACCACCTCGCATCCCTTTACCAGAGAGGGATTGCGGATGTGACGACCAACATGATAAGGGTGATGACAAACAATCGGTCGTCACCCTCAAAAACAGGCTATGCACTATGGGTCAATGCATTAACCCAATAATCAGAAATTCCATATAAGCGACTTTTTCAACGATTTCCGAGGTCTGAAAAGGTTTTATACGGGCAATCGGGAAGCTAATCCCGTAGATAAATGTTCCATTCCCTCTTTCTTTTCTTTGTTTCGCACCGTATATAATACCGCTTTACCACGTTACTTTCTTCGTTTTCCAATTGCAGGCTCCGCGGTTGCCAATTGCGGGCTGCCGGGCCCGCAGCCGGCAACCGTCCGTCCCGCAACTGCGGGACGAAGAAAAGAACCTGCCTTTCGGATATTTTCCTTAAACGAATAAGAGATTATATACAAGGCGAAAGAAGATTACATACAGGCAAAACGGAAAGAAACCCGCGAGGTATTTCCTAAGAATTCACAAGGAAAGGAGATAAATCGCGGCTACAAAATAACTTTTTAGTAACTTTGCATGGTTTTAAAAGAGATTGAACGAATGGAGTTTAAGTATGACGTTATCGTAATCGGCGCCGGACATGCCGGCTGTGAAGCCGCTGCCGCCGCCGCAAACCTGGGTTCAAAGACCTGTCTTATCACAATGGACATGAGTAAGATATTTGGTGCCGGAGACCCCGGCGCTGCTGCTGACGGTGGCCTACGGCTGCGGCGGAGCGCTGGCCGCCTTCTATGGCCGTCTGCCCCGCATCCTCCCGGCGGCGGCCTTTTCTCTGCCCACCATCGCCTTTGCAGTGCTGCTGGATGTCGGTCCTCCTCGACAGCTGCTGCTGTCATGTCTGGCGGGCGGTGCGGCCTATCTGCTGCTGCCCCGGCGCTGGCTGCCTCCCTGCGCAGAGCGTGCCGCCCGGGCGGATGCACCCGGAGAGACGGCAAAGCCCCGCCGGCTGGAGCAGTCCGCTGCGGCTCTGCGCTCCCTGTACGACAGCTTCTTCCGGGACACGGCCCCGGCCCCGCCGGAGAATCCCTCGGTGATCTTCGACCGGGCGGCGGAGCAGGTGTGCCGCTCCTGCGTCCTGTGCGCCAACTGCTGGCAGCAGAACTATAACGCCACCTACAACGCCTTCAATGATGCCTGTCCGGCGCTGCTGCGCCGTGGCACGGCCCAGTCGGAGGATTTCCCCCTGTACTTCACCGCCCGGTGTGTCCATCTGCGGGAGTTTATCGCCGCCGTCAACGAGGAACTGCGGCTTTTCCTCCTGCGCCGCCAATATCATCGCCAGCTGAGCTGCTCCCGCCGTCAGGCTCAGGAGCAGTACGCCCAGATGGGGGATCTGCTGGCGGCAGCAGCCCACGCCCCGGCGGAGGAGCCCACCGTCCCCATGGGCTATCGGGTGTCCTCGGCCCTGCGCCCCAAGGAGGGACAGCAGCTGTGCGGCGACCAGCTGGCCACGGTGGAGACAGGCGGGATGCTGTACCTCCTGCTCTCCGACGGCATGGGCAGCGGCCCGGAGGCCCACCGGGAGGCGGCGCTGACGGTGCGGCTGCTGGAGCAGTTCCTGCGGGCGGGCATTGAACCGGCTCCGGCCCTCAAGACCCTGAACTCGGCGCTGGCCCTGCGGGGGGAGACCGGCGGGGCCTTCACCACCATCGATCTTTTGGCTCTGCGCCGCTCCACCGGCGAGGCCACCCTCTATAAATACGGCGCTGCGCCCTCCTATCTCAAGCACACCGCCCACGTTACCCGCTTCACCGCCCATTCCCTTCCGGCGGGGCTGCAGGCCACGACGGAGCCGCCGGAGGTCACTCGGCTGGCCCTCCCGGCAGGCAGCTATTTTGTCATGATCTCCGACGGCATCGCCGACGAGAACAGCGACGAGTGGCTGCAAAATCTGCTGGCGGGGTGGAACGGCACCGACGTCCACGCCCTGACGGCGCTGATCCTGTCGGAATCCCGCAGCCGCAGGGGACTGGAGGACGACTGCGCCGTGCTGGCGGTACACCTGCCCCTGCCGGGAGAAAACCGCCCCCGGCAGGTATAACCGCCGCCGACGCCGGAAATACTCTATCTGTCAAACATCACCGGACAGAGGAGGGCGTGGCCTTGGTAAAAGGTATTTCCAGACGGGTGATCGTGGTGGAGTCCCCCGATCCCCATATTTTCGAGCAGGCGATCTTCATTCTCAGCAACGACGCCGCAGGCGGCGGCGTCTCATCCCAGCAGGTGGTGGAGCAGGCGGTCCGCATCGCCAAGAGCTACGCCCGCACCCACGGGGCTCCGCCCCGGCGCAGACGGCTTACCACATGGATGGCGGCGCTGCTGGGCGGCGGTGTCATCGGCCTGCTGTGGCTGGTGCTGGCCCTCGTCTGAGGGACGGCGTTTTCAATGCTTTATCCATTTTTTCTCCTCACTTGGGGCGGACAGCTGACTGTCCGCCTCCCTTTTTTGCCCCGTTAGCTTGTGCCGCAGGTCAAAAAAATACTCCGGCGGGACACAAGGCGTGTCCCGCCGGAGCAAACATCTTATTCGTCCCCGAAGCGGAGGATATCCTGCGCCACAGGCTGGTAAAACAGCCGCTCCACCTCCGAAAATTCACGGGTCTGCCCCATGATCCACATGAGCTTGGCCACGGCGGCCTCGGTGGTCATGTCGTAGGCCTCCAGCAGCCGGAGGGTGCTCTGCAGGTGTCCCCCCACATGGTATACCGTCAGGTCGCTGCCCTCGTTGGGGACCTGCGTGGTCATGACCACGATCTTGCCCCGCTCCACCCCACGGCGCACCACGTCGTAGAGGTGTCCGCCGTCGTATTCCGGCAGGCCGCCTACGCCGAAGCTCTCGATGATAAGACCGTCATAGCGATCCAGCATGAACTCCGCCAACGCATCCTCCGTGCCGGGGATCAGCTTCAGCAGCCCCACATGGGGATCCAGCCGGTCATAGAACAGGGGCCGTGGCCGGCTCTCACAACGGATGTACTGTAACAGATGCTCATCCTGCACCACCGCCAGATCGGGGTAATTGACGCTGGAGAAGGCCCGGAAGCTCTTGGAGTAGGTCTTGCGGGCACGGGTCCCCAGAATGACCCGGCCGTTAAAGACGATCTGCACGCCGCCGCAGCCCCGGCAGGCATAGAGAAAGGCGTCGGTGAGGTTGCGCTTGGAGTCGGTGCCATCGAACCAGATGGGCTTCTGGGCGCCGGTGAGGATGATGGGCTTGGGGCTGTCCTGAACCAGATAGCTCAGGGCCGCCGCCGTATAGGCCATGGTGTCCGTGCCGTGGCTGATGACGAAGCCGTCGTAGTCGTCGTAGTGCTCCCGGATGGCTTGGGCCGTCCCCAGCCAGTGGGTGGGATGGATGCTGGTGCTGTCCAGACTATACAGCTGGATGCAGTCCACATGGCACAGCTGGGCGATGCGGGGAAGATAGGACAGCAGCTGGTGGGTGTTCAGCTCCGGCGTCAGGCCCTCCGGCGTCATCTCCGAGGCGATGGTGCCGCCGGTGCCGATCATGAGGATCTTTTTCATAGGAATGGCTCCTCTCTCACGGCCTACGCCGTGGGCAGTAAATGAAAAGTGCTTTACAACTCCCGGTTTTCCAGTGCCGCCAAGCCGAATCGGGCGGCCTGCAGCAGTCGGGGCTTCTCCTCCGCCGGTGCGGCGTCGTATCTCTGGCGCAGGTCTCGGAGGAACAGGCCCCGCAGGGTGTCCTCTCCGCAGTGCTCCCACAGATCCCGGCAGCGGGTGGTGCGGTCCTGTAGCTCCAGATAGAAGCAGTCCGGGGACAGGGCGTCATAGAGGGCGTCCAGCCGGGGCGGCTCCTCCGTCTCGCCGGTGAGGACCATGCGGAAGATGTCCGTCTCCGGGTGTGGGGGCAGCTCCCGGCGCAGCGCCTCCAGCGGGTCAACGCCGGTGACATCCGCCGTCAGCCACTGATACCGGCGGCGGGCAAAGGGAACGAAGGTGAGCTTCACCTGTCCCGGTTCCACGGTGCCGGTGAGGAAGCCCTTGTCCCCCAGCTCGTCGAAGCCTCGGCCCTCCGGGCAGCCGGGATAGGCCCAGAAGGTGCGTCCTGCCTGCTGCACGCCGCCGAAGGCGTGGACGTGGCCCAGCGCCAGATAGTCGGCGCCGCTCTGCTCCACATCCTTCAGGGTCATGGCCCGGTAGCGGCTGTCCCGGACGCCCACCTCTCCGTGGAGCAGCAGGATGCGGGCCAGCCCCTCATCCTCCGGGTCAAGAGAGCCGGGGATCCCGGCGGGAGCGGCGGGGGAGGCGAAAGCGGCTCCGTATACCACGCAGCCGTATTGGGGGAAGGGGAGTCGCTGGAGCCGCTCCTCCCGGAAGATGTGGACGTTTTCCGGCCACAGCAGCCGGGCGTAGGGGCTGGAGGCGGCGTAGAAGTCGTGGTTGCCGGGGGCGATGACGGCGTGGCCCCGGAAGCGGGCCAGAGACTGGGCCAGCTCCTGTGCCGTCTGGCCGTAGAGCTGGTCAGAGTCAAAGAGATCCCCGGCCAGCAGCAGAAGCTCCACGCCGTGGTCATTGGCGTAGTCCACCAGCCG
>OGXE01003348.1_pt1 | contig 10892 bp, 7 predicted proteins | sample 1576181 | NCBI WGS metagenome assembly OGXE01 (sample SAMEA3541478, study PRJEB24748) | human gut metagenome | biome: human gut; feature: human-associated habitat; material: faeces | place: China | collected 2012 | reverse complement strand
AACCAGATCTTAAAGAGTATGCGGAACGTCTGAAAAAAGAGGGTTACACCCGATATTCTGATTTCGGTTCGGACGAGGAAGAAAAGCCTGTTTCTGAAGCCGGTCCGTATGTGATTCCGCCGGAGCAGTTTGGTGACGATGAAGAGTATGAGCAGATCAGCCTTACCTACTATGCAGATGGTGTACTGGCTGATGAAAACGATGAAGTAATTGAGGATGTGGAAGATGCTGTTGGAATTGATTCTTTGAATCATTTTGGAGAGTATGAGGACGACTCTGTCTTTGTTCGTAATGACGCAAGAAAGTGTGATTACGAAATTCTCCTTGATCAGAGGACCTATTCTGAAGTGGTTGAAGATATGCCGCATCAGATGGAGGTATGATGACACGGGATGAGCTGAACAATGCATATTTTGACTGGATGTACCAGCTCGTATGCGACGATGAATATTCGCGAGGTTTGTCGTATCGTAAGTTGTTATTTTTGCTTCATGATACGGATTTTACGTATACGATTGCTCTTGATGGCAACCGCTATGACGATGGGATCGATCTTCGATATAGATTCGGAAACGAGCAAGGATACCGGGATAGTATGATTGCAAGTTATTTGGATAATCGTCCGTGCAGTGTTTTAGAAATGATTATTGCCCTTGCTATACGCTTAGAAGAGCACATCATGGATGATCCTGACATCGGTAATCGGACAGGTCAGTGGTTTTGGGATATGATAGTGAGCCTTGGGTTGGGTTCCATGGATGATTCCAAATTCGACAAGGCTCATGCCATCGATGTTATTCGGCGATTCCTGAATCGTGACTACGGACGGGATGGCAAGGGTGGATTATTCACAATCGAGCATTGCAGATACGATATGAGAGATATCGAGATTTGGTATCAGGCCAACTGGTATCTCGACAATATCAGATAGGAGGGCGTTATGAGCCATAGTGCAACTCGTCTTGCTTCAGGTCGCTGACGACATATTCAATTACGCTCACCGGTATTTCCTGCCCTTCTTCATTGGTTACATTGCACATCACTTTTTCGCCATAGCGCACAATCATTTGAAGAATCAGCCGTTCGTATTTATAGAATTCCTGCCCTTCTTTTCCTTCTTGCGGAATAAAGGATATATAGCTGTCTTCCGGCGGGAACGGTGCATTCGCATTGTGCCCGGGAGCTTCTCCGGCGGCAGTTGGGGTTGCGTCTGCCGTTGTCGGGGCAGCGGGAGTCGAACTTTCGGCGCCTGTTACATTCTGTGTGCTTTCTGCCTGTCTGCCGGCGTTTCTACGTTCCCGTTCTGCCTGTTCGGCACGCTTTTCAGCCTGCATCTCACGCCGTTTGGCAACTTCGGAAACCAACAGTTTGTCTTCCACCCGCAGTAGCTGGGCGCATTCTTTGATGTACACATCGCGCACAATCGCTTCGGGGATGACCGAGATGCTTTGTACAAGATTACCGATTAGTTCGGCACGTTTAATCGGGTCTTTGCCTGCATCTTCCAGCAGCAGGTTGGTTTTGAAACGTATAAAGTCTGTTTCATGCTCCTGTATGAATTGCTGAAACTCGGTCGAGTTATGTTTGCGGGCAAAAGAGTCCGGGTCGTCTCCGTCGGGCAGGAGGCACACTTTAATGTTCATGCCTTCTTCCAGCAGCATGTCGATACCCCGGATAGAAGCCTTGATACCGGCTGCATCCCCGTCGTACAATACGGTCATGTTGTTGGTGAAGCGGTGAATCAGACGGATTTGCCCCGGTGTCAGCGCAGTGCCCGAAGAGGCCACCACATTTTCTATACCGGACTGGTGCATGGATATGACGTCCGTATAGCCTTCCACCAGGAAGCAACGGTCTTGCTTCACAATAGCCTGCTTGGCGAAATAGATACCGTACAGTTCGTTGCTTTTATGATAGATTGCCGATTCGGGAGAGTTGACATACTTCACCTTGACTCCTTTTGTGGCACTGGCAAGTACACGGCCGCCGAAAGCCACCACTTTACCCGATAAGGTATGTACGGGAAAGATTACGCGTCCCCAAAAACGGTCGCGCAGTTGGTGGTCGTCCGTTTCGTAGCAGAGTCCGGTCTTGACGAGAAATTCTTTCTTATATCCTTTCTTCAAGGCTTCTTCCGCCATGGCATTATGGCTTTCGGTACAGTATCCCAACTGGAATTTTTCGATGATGTCATCCCGGAATCCGCGGTTACGGAAATAAGCCATACCGATGCTGCGTCCGTCTACATGGTTATGCAGGATATTCTGGAAATAGTCGCGGGCAAACTGATTGACGATGAAAAGGCTTTCGCGTTCGCTCTGAACGAGCTTTTCTTCATTGGACAGCTCCCGTTCCTTGACCTCGATGCCGTATTTCTTGGCAAGGTATTTCAGTGCCTCAGGATAGGACATCTGTTCGTGCTCCATAATGAAGTGCACTACATTGCCGCCCTTGCCGCAGGCAAAGCATTTGCACAGTCCCTTGGCTGGCGATACGTAGAACGACGGGGTCTTATCGTCGTGGAACGGGCACAGACCTACATAGTTCACTCCGCGTTTCCGCAGCGTGACGAAGTCTGACACGACATCAACGATTTGTGCCGCATCCAGAATTCTGTCTATGGTGGGTTGGTCTATCATGATTCGAGCACAAAGTTACACATAAAATCAGCCTCTGCAAAAAAAAATAGAGGTTAGTGATTAGCGATTAGGGGTTAGTGATTAGCGATTAGCAGGCTGCGCTATTATGCCGCATGGTACTAATCACTAACCCCTAATCACTAATTACTTAATTTTTTCTCTGATCTTCGTCAGATACTTCTTCATTCCTTCCGCATCCTTGTTGGTGATAATCTCCAGTAGTTGTTTCAGTTCCAGACGTATATTCTCTACTTGTGAGGGGGTGCGGGGATTGAACAGAATCTCCTGCAACAGATAATCGTCCTCGCTCAACAGGCCTTTGGCAATGGCCATGTGTTTCTTGAATGTAGTTCCCGGAGCTTCCTGATGCTTCATGACTGCTGCAAACACGAAAGTCGAAACAAACGGAATGGACAAGGAGTAGGCCACCGTTTCATCATGCTCGTCGAAGGTGTACTCAAAGATATTGAGCTTCATGGTCTGGTATAAATCTTTAAAGAAGATTTTGCCCAAATGGTCACCCTCGCTGATGATGATGGCGTTTTCTGTATTCAAGTTGCTCAGACTGGCAAAAGTAGGGCCGAACATAGGATGTGTCGACACATAACGGAAACCGCTTTCTTCGTAGAATTTTTTCAGTCCGGTCTTTACCGAGGCGATGTCGCTGATGATGCAGTCTTTGGGAAGCACAGGCAACACCTGCCGGAAAGCTTCCAGAGTATATTTTACCGTAGCGGCATTGATCACCAGTTCCGGTTCAAATTCCTTGATTTCTTCCAGCGTGGTGAAACGGTAGGTGTTATAGACGAAACGCAGTTGGTGCGGATTGACGTCGAACACGGCCGTCTCGTGTTGAAAACTTAAAATATCTGTGAAGAAGGAGCCCATTTTGCCGGCTCCGAGTATTAATATTCGCATAATTTTCTGACTGTTATAAAAACCGAAGGTATGTCAAAACTACAATCCACTTACTATTTGCTTCTACCCTCAATCTACGAAATTATCACTTATTGATTATTTCCATTTGTTGTCTCACACTCTCCTCGTGTATCGCTTCAAACACTTTCTTGATAAACTCGGAATCCATGCCGCAGAGCGAACCCTGCGAGCCGCGTTTTTCGAGAATCTCGTTATAGCGTCCCGTTTGTAGAATCGTCATATCGTGTTCCTTTTTGTAGGTGCCGATTTCACGGGCTATACGCATCCTTTTGGCCAGTTCCTGGATAAGGTTATTGTCGCATTCGTCAATCTGCTTGCGCAATTCGCTGAGGTTTTCGGTGCTTTGTGTCTCCTTGCGGATAACGAGCAGGTTGAGAATGTAGTCCAATACATCCGGCGTAACCTGTTGGGCGGCATCGCTCCATGCGCAGTCCGGGTTGCAATGGCTTTCCACAATCAGACCATTGAAGCCCAGGTCCATAGCCTGCTGGCAAAGCGGGGCAACCAACTCGCGTTTTCCGCCGATATGACTGGGGTCGCAGATGATGGGCAGGTTTGGAATGCGGCGACGCAGTTCGATGGGAATATGCCATTGCGGCAGGTTGCGGTAGAGCTTCTTGTCGTAGCTGCTGAAACCGCGGTGAATGGCTCCCAGGCGTTTCAATCCGGCATTATTGATGCGCTCCATGGCACCTATCCATAATTCCAGATCCGGATTTACGGGGTTCTTTACCAAGACCGGGATATCCACGCCTTTCAGGGCATCTGCTATTTCCTGTACGGCAAAAGGATTGGCGGTAGTGCGGGCACCCACCCAGAGTATATCTATTCCGGCTTTCAGGCATTCGTATACATGCTTGGCTGTGGCCACTTCGGTGGATACATACATGCCTGTTTCTTTCTTCACCTCTTTAAGCCAGGCAAGCCCTTCTACGCCTACACCCTCGAAACCGCCCGGTTTGGTACGGGGTTTCCAGATGCCTGCGCGGAATATCTTCATACCTTTGGCAGCCAATTGCTTGGCGGTGTCCATAACTTGTTCTTCCGTCTCTGCACTGCATGGACCGGCAATAACCAGAGGACGCTTCTCCTCGATACCCGGCAACAAGATTGATTCTAATTCAAGTTCCATATTCTTTATTTGTTTAATTATATTCGGTTGTATAAATATTTCTAAACCGTTACTCTCGCTTCTGCATCCCTTTCCTATAGCGGGTTTTCAGGCTATTAATAAATTCGAGTAGAATTTTACTATAATTTTTCAAGAATTATAGTAAAATCTTGAAGAGATTTATTAAGCGGATGAATCGGTTTTATTAATAAGCTGTTTTTCTGTAATGATTTATCTCATTCCTTTGATGCGTTTCAACGCTTCCGCCAGTTTGTCGTCCTTGCAGCAAAGCGAGATGCGGATATATCTCTTTCCGTTGCTGCCGAAGATGAATCCCGGAGTGATGAATACGTGCGCTTCGTGCAATACCCGTTCGGTCAGTTTCTCTACATCGGCGCAACTGTCGGGTATCTTTCCCCAAAGGAACATGCCTACCTGGTTCTCGTCGTAAGTACATCCCAGCTCACGCATAATCTCTCCTGCCAGTTGGCGGCGGTTGCGGTAGTTCTTGTTATTGCCTTCGTACCATTCCTCACCGGCTTCCAGGGCATTGGCTGCGGCAAGTTGCATGGCAGGCTCCGGGATAATAACCTTCCCCTGCTGCATAATCTGTCGGTTGTCCGTGTAGATATCCGGTTCCATACATACCAGATCAAAATGCCCGTTGGCGTTCTGAATACCTCCAAGAGCAATATTACGCCCAAGTCCTACATGGAATGTCCCATAAGCAGATTCATCTTCAATATAGCAGTTTCCAAGGCATTGTGAGCATGAATTAAGCCCGATTCCGAGTTCCCCCGCAATATAGATCCGGGAATCCTGATAATCTTCCATGTATTTTTTCAACCGAATACCGGTCGGAGTCTCTTCAATCTCCGTAATCCGTCCGCCTTTAAATAAAATCCTTGTCGGTTCCTCTGCGCGACCAATATATCCCAGAGAACCGTCAAGCACCATCACACCTTCTGTCTTTGTCTCCTCGATCGGGACATAGACCTCAATACTGGAAGAAGAATATCCCTTTCCATCCTTTAGAACTCCGTTAAAAAATCCCGGATCTCTGCCCACTTTGTAGAACATCATATCCGTTCCTGCCGGAGTTGTCACACGGACTTTTTCTGAATACTTGAGATATTTGATAAATGCCTTTGCCATCAGCCGGCTCTTCTTCGTATCCATCGTCAGGAAATCGTATTCCAGAAAAGATCTTCCGTCATTGGTTGCCAGTGGCAAGGACAGAAATTTCTTGTGTCTTTGTATCGCACGCTTTGCGGCTTTCGTTGTCACCAGCGAATACTCTGTCGCCGCGATAATTGCCGTATAAGGATCAAAAACTGCTTCATTATCATCAAAAAAGATTCCCACATGGCGCCCCTTGTTCTCGACAAGCAGTGTATTCACTGACCGTGCTTTTCCGGAAGCCTCTTTTTCCATTGCTTTTGCTTCTGCAAGATATTCCTTCGATGTCACGATCAGTACTTTGTCCCACGCCCTTACTTTTACCCATTCGTGAATAATGATCCGGGCACCCCGTTCCATATTCGGTGTCATATGTCCCTCTTCTTTCTCCATACCAAAAACTAGAATAAGCTTACGAATTCTAAGGCCATTATTTTCTGCTTTTCCAGTGAAATAATGACCTTAGCTACTTATGTCTTATTTACTTTAATACTATCATATAACAGATCTGGAACACAAGCATAATAATTGCAACCAGAACCTGATTTTTGATAGCGCCCCAGCGGTCCTTCATGTTCAGGATCGCAACCGGCAGGATGTTGAAGTTCGCTGCCATCGGTGTAAGCAGAGTTCCACAGTATCCACATGTAAGTGCGAGCATACCGATCACCACCGGATTAGCACCGTAAGCAAGAACGAACGGTGCACCGATACCAACTGTCATAACGGTGATAGCTGCGAATGCATTTCCCATGATCATGGTAAAGAGTACCATACCGATTGCATAAATGATGATCCCGATATTTACATTTCCCTTTGGAACAATCTTTTCAACAAGCTGTGCGATTACATCGCCAACTCCTGCAGCGGTAAATACACCTCCAAGACATCCAAGCAGCTGTGGCAGCATACTGAGAGGTCCTGTGATTCCAAGGAATCTTTCAGAATCATTCAAAAAGACTGCCGGTTTATTCTGTTTTGCATCGAATGCCATCAGTAAGATCATAGCTACAATCACACCAACGGTAATTGCGACCATAGAACTCATATTACTGAATAATGCAAAGAACAGGGAGCATACCGCTACGGAGAATGCCGGGACAAATATCTTCATTCCGATCTTCTTAAACTGCTGTTCTGTGTGTTCCTTTGTCGGATTATCTGTTTTTCCGATTTTTACTTTCTTGAAGATCGGCGGCAGGCACATGATCAGAACAAGCACACCAGAAACCTTTGCCGGGAGCCATGAACCAAATCCACAAACGATACCGAAAGAGCACCAGAAAACAGCGGTTCCGACTCTTGACGGATTCTCTTTATCCAGCAGGTTCTTAATTCCTGCGTAAATCGTGATCAATCCGATAATTACCCATACTACATTCAGTCCGATTGCATTAAACGAATCGCCGACCTGTATAAATTTTAAATTACTCATCTGTCTTCCTCCCTCTATTTCTTAGTATCTGTTGATTTTCCATAGTATTTCTTCATCAGTTTGTTATCTTTCACAATAACAAATGCGCAGGAAACAACAAGTGCAACTAATGCTACCGGGATTTCAGCTGCTGCAAGGTCGATCAGTTCTACTTCGTATCCAAGACCTGCAAGCGTTGTCTGTACAAGGATTCCGCCGGCACCACCTACGAACAGTACCTGGAAGAAGAACCATGTGAAGTTCTGCATAGCAACAGCAAGTCCTTTTGCTTCTTCTACGTGATCTTCATTTGCTTTTCCTTCTTTATTGCTGATCGCACCTTCGATCATCGGAAGCAGTACCGGACGGATAAATCCGGCAACTCCACCGAAGCTGACATTGAATGCTCCAAACAGAGCATTCAGCATACCATATACAGCAACAAGCTTACCTGCTGTCGCACTTTTTACTTTACGGATCAGGTTTGCCGCTGCTTCACGCAGACCGTTTCTTTCCAGTGTACCTGTAACCAGCAGGATCATGATAAAGATCGCCATACTTCTGTTCGCTACAAAGTTTGTACCGATTGTTTCCAGAAGTCCGCCCACTCCAAGTCCTCCAACAATCCCTGTCGTGATAAGGGCCAGGAAAATAATGAGGATTGAATCCAGTTTCAGCGCGAATCCAACGATTACGATTAACACGCCAAGTAATTTGATGAGTTCCATACCTAACTCCTCCTTTAGAAAAGTATTAAAAAGTTATTTATTTTTTCCAGTCACTTTGACAATCATCGGGCGCTGTCTTATGTAACTGGTCAAAATCTGTCCATCCTGCTCTTCCAGATGACAGTCCATCACATGCACTGCTTCCATCAACATCCGGATAGTCGCCTCGTCATGTGCCACATGAGCCCTTGCACACAAATTCAGGTATTCACCCTGTGCGGTCTCATCTGCAACCTCGCTGGTATAAGCAACCGTTGTGATCCACGGAAAACGGATCGACGGATAACGATGGTTTGGATCTGCCGCGAACGGGATCCAGTAGTTGATCATTTCTTTATAATAGTTTGCCGGGAACAATTTCGGCATCCATGCATGTGCATATTTTTCAAACTGAGCACTCCATTCACGGTTCAATTCTCTCATCTCCGGATACTCGGCAATCTTGTCTGCAATCACATCTTCCATTACCTTATTGACCGGGTAATTGTCCTTGTACTCTGGATTGGTCACATACCAGAAATAACCATAAAGCAGAGATCTCGGAAGCCAGAAGCCTTTGTAAGACGGGGAGGTATAACCTGAAAACTGCTGCTCCCATTCATGGCTCGGTACTCCGTGATTGTCCACGATCATATCCGGGACATACCGGTCATAAATACGGGTTAATCCCATCGCCTCGCTGTGGATCGTATCCTGCTGGAAATGTTCATAGTAGAACTCTTTTCCAAGCGAATTAAATCTTGCCACATGGAATTTCCAGGTTGGATGCTCTTTCTGCAATTCATAATGGATTGCCGCACCATCCACATTTTCCATCGGAACGATCACCAGATTCAGTTTATCCGGTAAATCTTTGTAAACATCTTCTGTCAGCAGCTTCTTGATCAGGATAAATGCTGCATTTGTCGAAGATACTTCATTTGCATGATGTCTTGCATTGATCATCTCGCCAGGAATTCTTGATATACGCTTCGTCATGGACAGATAGCCTTCGTATTCCGGTTTGATCCATACTGCATAGAGTTCACGTCCTATATAAGATACCGCAGTCCGGAACACTTCGATTCCAGGAACCTGCTTCAATTCTTCGATGATCTCACGGTAAGTATCATATCCGATCAGTTCATGCTCATGCAGGTCAATCTCTTCAATCCGTTTCGTCTTTGGTTTTTCTTCTCTTTCCGGTGTAAGTGCTGCATACTGTATCTCGCCCTGCTCACTTTCAAACAAAAGCTTCGTACCTGCTGCAACACTTTCACACTCTGCTAGTACACCCTTTGACCACAATGTTGAGTAAGTGTGTAATACATTAGATTGTACCCCATTTGTGCGGATATGGAAAGTAAAATTATCATTTTCCCATGAAATAGCACGGATCCATGCATCTGCTTCTTCCCGTTTTCTCTGTAAAAGAACCGTTTTTCCATCTTTTACAATGCATGCTTCTTCTTTTAACGGCTCGGTCAGTGTCACCTTAAATACCGGTCTGCCTTCTTTTTCATGGATCACCGGAAGGATCAGTCCCGGCGCATCCAGCATGACATCTGCTTTCTTCACACCGTAATTTTTAAAATAGTCGCTTCCGACAAAATACATATCTTCATGCAAAGCATCCAGTGAAGAGATCAGATCCTCTCTTGATCCGGTCGCATAGTCCGGTTCACTTGCGGTCACGTCCAGACGCAGTTCATGGAAGAACGGCTGCAGGTCTGCGGAAATCTTTCCGCCTGTCTTTTCCTCAATATATCGTCTGCAATCCGGAAGAACTTCCTTCTGGTAAACATCCCAGATCTCTTCCATATCGGTACGAACGGTCTGATAAAATACTTCCTGTCCGTCAATCTCTGCTTTTACATAACCGGTTGCCGGATGAACCTTTCCCATCTGCGGATATTCATCCATATATGGTCTTTCCGACCAGACTGCTTTGTAAGTATCCTCACAGCAGACCTTTTCGTCCTTGATCCCCTTGCAGAGATAAGTGATATCTTCTTCGCCTTCATAAGCTTTGAAAATGACTTTATCTCTTTCAATTCCAAGCTCTTTTACCAGAATATCTTCTACCGGATACAGTTCCTGCAGATAGCGGATCGGAAGATCATACCACTTGTCCGGAGTGTCTGCATTCAGATTGTGATAGGACGGGGTTGCACCGTTCTCATCCAGCCAGTCTGTCTGGCCTTCCGGCAGGAACGGTTTGAAATAAATCTCAACCTGATCTGCCTGCGCTTCCTTCATCACCGGAAGCATCTCTTCAACGATCCAGGAATATCCCTGTTTGTATGCACAGATAACGAAGGTATCCTCCGGCTTGGCACCTAACATCTGGATTCTGTCTTCGATTTTTTCTTTTATCTTCTGGCGTACTTTTATATTTTCACTTACCGCACCGGTAATCTTTACCTTGCTTCCTTTCCCGATCTGCGGATAAACCTTTTCTTCCAGAAGTTTTTCAAAAACTTCCACTTCCCACGGAAGCTCATACACCTTCTCGTACATCTTCTGTCCGGATTTGTAATTATATACCTTTGCATCCCCGGCTTCTTTTTTCTGTGTATCATTCCAGAGCGGAGATCCGTACACTTCGTATTCTCCTGTCTGCTCTTTCTGCATCGCTTTCAAAGCTGCAAGCTGTCCATCTGCGCTGCGCAGCACAAAGTCATCCACCATATCCATCAGCAGGTCTTTCCAGCTTCTCTGACCATTGATCTGTGGAAATTCCATACAGAGGCGGGAGGTAAATGCGATTAGTTCCTCTCCGTCACCGCGAAGAGATACTTTTACACTTTCTCCTTCTTTTTCCCGTACAAGCTCTGTCTGCTCTGCTTTTTCCAGAACGAGCCGGTTGCCTGTATAAGCTGCATCTGCCGTAATATTTCCTT
>OGXE01003347.1_pt1 | contig 10894 bp, 9 predicted proteins | sample 1576181 | NCBI WGS metagenome assembly OGXE01 (sample SAMEA3541478, study PRJEB24748) | human gut metagenome | biome: human gut; feature: human-associated habitat; material: faeces | place: China | collected 2012 | reverse complement strand
GGTGAGTACGGACGTCAGCGAACTTCGAAGAAGTTCCATGACTTAGTTTTGGACCCTAGGTTCCAAAACTCCCGAGTGCTAGAAACACAATTGTTTCTAGCACTTTTCTCACGGCGGAAAGTTTCAGTAGATGATTGAATAATTCTAACGAATAAATTTTTTGATTTTTATAAAATTAATTTGATTTGTAAGGAAGAACAAATTGTCTACGCTCTCAAGCACTCCCGCGGGAGTGCTTTTGTTGTATTGATATGGTTCCTATCATTGAGTTTTACAAGGATGGTAGATGAGTCCTATTAGCAATGGATGTTAACGGAGACTTCCGCAGTGAGAAAAGAGTCTGAAACGGTATCATTTCAGACTCTCGGGAGATTTGAGACAGTAGGCTCAAATATTAGGTATGGAATCCCAAAGGGATTCGCTACCGTCCGTCCTCACCCAAGGAAGGTCTCAAATTATATTTTCCTATTCATCCGGCCGGTATTCTAGGATATCTCCTGGCTGGCAGTCGAGTTCTTTGCAGATGGCTTCAAGGGTGGTGAAGCGGATGGCTTTGGCCTTGCCGGTTTTGAGGATGGAGAGGTTGGCTGTGGTGATGCCGATTTTGTCGGCTAGCTCATTGGATTTCATTTTCCGCTTGGCCAGCATGACATCTAGATTGACGATAATCATGGCACCCTCCTTAAATGGTTAGCTCATTTTCTTCAGCAATCTCAATACCTCTCTCTAAAATCTTGCCAGAGACCCAGACGATTGGAACGGCAAGGAGAAGCCCTGTGTTAAAGGTAAATTGGAAAGTGAAGGGAAGGAGATAAGCATTTCCACTGGTTTCAAGTGTGCCAGACATAAAGGACAAGACCAAGAGAATCTTCCAAGCTCGGTTGCAAAGATCAATGTTAGAGTGAGAAAAGATCTTTTCTTGGTAGAGATTTTGGAGGAAGCTGCGAATGGTGATGAGAAGGTAAATATAGATAGCGCTTGAGGCTAGTGGGAAGAGCAGCTGCCAGAGAGGTTGCGGATGTTTGGGGAAGAGTTGGATGCCATTCACATCAAAGGACAAGCGTCCAGTTTGAATGAGATCTTTAAACACTCCCATCCGTGAAAGCAGGTGGACGACCAGTGCAGCCACAGTCATAAAGCCACAGAAGTAAATGAAAGCCGTCAAGACTTCAATGACATTTTTTAAGGTTTTTGAGTTTTTCATCGCAAGCCTCCTTGAAGTTTATTTATTTTTCACTTATAGTATACTCTTTATAAAAAAATAGTCAATAAAAAAGTATCGAAAAACGATAAAAAAATAACGATAAACAAAATATTATTTTTGAGAAACAGGTATTCTCTGCTCAAACTAGTCGGTTTAAGCCGGGGAAACCACTACATAGAGGGGAATTTTACTATACTTTCGATTTAGGGTATACTAGTGTAAAGATCTTATTCCATGGAGGTAGTAAAATGAATCTTAAGTGGAAGAAAAAATACCTGGGGCCGATTTTGGGGCTTGTCGGAGCAGTTGTTCTGATCGGTGGAGTCTATCTCTACTCTAGTTCCAACATCCAACCAGACCATCAAAAGGAATTTAACCAGACCAGCAAGAAGGTCACCAAGCCAAAGGAAAAAGCTATTGACTTGAGTGGTGACTATGTCTCTAATGAACGGGATGAAGCCAAAATCGAGAAAAAGGGCAAGGCCTGGAAGATCGATTACCAAACGGCTGACGGCAAGGTATCTGCTGAATTTAGTACGGATTGGAAGGTCGAAGGGTCTAATAAAGTTTCGACAGGCAAGATGAAAAAGTCCGATGGCAATACAGACTTTACAGTCACTGTTCGTGTCTTCAAATACAAGACAGACAAGAAGCCTTTGATCACGGTCACCATGTCTGACAAAAATCCCGACCACGAGATGGTCTTTGCCAATCGGGAGGATTTTTTCAAATCGACAGATCCAAATGATGTCGTCCTTGATGGCAATCTCTCACCGTTTGAAGGTGCTTATTCCAATGATACCTATGAAAAGGAAATCGCAGATTCCGGTTTTAAACTTTATGGCTATACTCCAGAAGAATATTACCAAAACAAGACCAATGCCTTTCCAAGTATTGTAAATGGGGAGACTGGCTGGACTTTCTGGAGTGGAGGCACTCGGGCAAGTTACTTGTTCAATAAAGAAAAAGAGCCCAAGAAGCGAAAAGGCTATTATGAAGTTTATTTCACAGGGGCAAATGCGACTGCGATCCAAGGGCAAGAGCAAACCTTGTACTTGATCCCAGCGGGTGTGACAGGTCCTGACGGAGTAGCTTCCCAAGAACGTCGGATTCTCTTTGGTGACGTGGCCTACCGTGATTACCATCTAGAGTGGTGGAAAGCCTACCCACAACCGAAAAAAGAGAAAGACTTGGATATTGCGGCCATTAACGGAGGAGACTTCTCAAGCTTAGCTGGAACCTGGCGCAATGGCAAGGGGGCTGAAATCGTCATCCAAGCAGACGGAAAAGTCAAGGGCCAAGGTAGCCTCAAGGCTGTTGCAGACTCGGATAAGAAGAGCAAGATCCCTTATGTTGAGATGAAGATGGGTGAAACTGGTGCAGCGATTGGACTTCTGAAAATCGGTTTCCAAAATCCGGATGGAGACCAGTCTGATACCAGCAAGCCACGTCTAGTGGTCACTCAATCTGCAGGCAACTATCCGGCTGATCAATATTTCTACCGTCAATAAAAAGTTTGAGACAGCTTTGTCTCAAACTTTTTTACTGTCTAAAAGGCAGCTATCTATTTGCAGAATGCTAGTTCCTAGCATTAAAAGGAAAAAAATGTAAAAAAGGCTTGACAAAGCAAACAAATAGCAGTATTATTAACTAGTTAATTAACTGATTAATAAACTGGTTAATAAAAATAAAAAAGAGGTGAAGGATGAAAAGGAGAAAAATGAAGGTGCTGGGACTCTTGTTCCTCGGTTTCTTTCTGCTTGCAGCTTGTGCTAGTCAAGGAAATGCAGGCAAGCCCCCTTCTAAAAAAGGTCTCAAAATTGTCACGAGTTTTTATCCTATCTATGCCCTGGTCAAGGAAATCTCTGGCGATCAAAATGACATCTGGATGGTTCAGTCAGGTGCAGGGATCCATGATTATGAACCCTCAACCAAGGAAGTGGCCCAGATCTATGATGCGGATGTATTTGTCTATCATTCTCAGACTCTGGAATCTTGGGCCGGTCGCTTAGATCCCAATCTTCAAGGTTCCAAGTTGCGAGTGATCGAAGGCACCCAAGGAATGACCCTTGATAAGGTGGCTGGATTAGAGGATGTCGAAGCTGGTCAGGGAAAAGAAGCCAAGCATTTATATGATCCGCATACTTGGTTGGATCCTGTAAAAATCGCAGAGGAAGGAAAGATCATCGCCCAGCGCTTGGGAGAGATCGATCCAAAGAACAAGGAGCTCTATCAGGCCAATGCCCAAAAGCTTGAAAAGCGCTGTGAGGAACTAGTAGCTCGCTACCAGCCTGTCTTTGACAAGGCCAAGCAAAAGACTTTTGTGACCCAGCATACGGCCTTTTCTTATCTGGCCAAACGCTTTGGTCTCAAGCAGTTAGGGATTGCAGGGATTTCCCCAGAGCAAGAACCGACCGCTCGGCAATTGGCCGAGATCCAGCAGTTTGTCAAAGACTACAAGGTGAAAACGATCTTTGTGGAAAAGCACACGTCGTCAAAGGTGGCAGATAGTATCGCCAAGGCAACAGGGGCGCGTGTCAAGGTCTTGGATCCACTGGAAGCTGATCCGCAAAACGATAAGGATCTATTAGAAAATTTAGAAGAAAATATGGCGACTTTAGCCAAGGAATTAGAGGAGTAAATCAAGAATGAAGAAAAAGGGAACGATTGGAATTGTAGCGACCTTGGGGCTAGGACTCTGTGCCTATGCGCTCAGTCAGCAACCACAAGTCAAGGAAGAGAAAAAGAATCAGATTCAGTATTTGCAAGCGGACAAGAAATCGTCATCGTCTGCCTCCAGTAAAAAGGAAGACAGCATCGAAGCGGTCAATGCCAAGGAAAAGACCCAGGCAGAGCAGATTGTCATCAAGATTACAGATGAAGGCTTTGTCACTTCTCATGGGGATCATTTTCATTACTACAGCGGCAAGGTCCCATTTGATGCCATCTTTAGTGAGGAGTTGATTTTGCGAGATCCAACTTATCAGTTGCAGGAAGCTGATATTGTCAGCAAGGTTAAGGATGGCTATATCATTAAACGCGCTGGGAAATACTATCTCTACTTAAAGGATGCTCAGCATACAGTCAATGTGCGCTCGATCGAAGAGATCGCTCAACAACAAAAAGGAGGCACTAAAGAAGAAGGAGAAACGGGATCGGTACAGGCAAGCTCCTCGCACAAGGCAGGCAAAACCCGTGACTTCCGTCAACCTAGTCAAGCGCTAAAAGAGGGGAAGACCCTTGAAACGCTGACTGCTAAAAACCATTCAGGAGGAGGCTATCGTACGGACGATGGTTATGTCTTTAGCCCTGGAGATGTCATTTCAGATACAGGGGATGGCTTCATTGTGCCCCATGGTGGACATTACCATTATATTCCAAAGAGTGCCTTATCTGCTGGCGAGTTAGCAGCAGCCCTTTCTGTCCTAGGCGGTCAAAGTGGCCACCAGGCTGGAGGCTCACGCCTAGCTGGAGCAAGCACAGAACAAGGGCAAGGAACTCCAGATCAAGCCTCTCCAAACTTAGGAAAACAAGCTAGCAGTCAGCCGTCTGCTAGTCCAACCCCTACACAGACGACACCAACGACTTCTAAACCGGCTACTTCCAAACCGAGTCCAACCCTGACCAACTTGATCGAAGAATTGCAGAAAGCCCCGTTGTCTTCTCGTCATGTGGAGTCTGATGGTTCTGTCTTTGATCCAAGTAAGATTACCAAGTGGACCGATCAAGGAATTGTCTACCCTCACGGGGATCATTTCCACTTTATCCCATACAGCTCCCTATCTCCTTTAGAACGTGAGCTGGCACGGCAATTCCAACTGCTTCGGGCCCAAGGTGCTACTACACCTGCTGAAATAAGTCCAAACCGGCCTTCAAGTCCAAGTACAAAACCAATTGACCATGAGCACGAGCATGAACATGGAGATAGTCACGAGCATGAACATGGGGACAGTCATGATCACGAGCACGAAGAGGAGCATGATCATGGTTTCCATGCAGACATGGTCATCAGTAAGGACGAGGACGGTTACATGGTCGCTCATGGCAACCACGCTCATTATTTCTACAAGAAGGACCTCTCTCCTCAAGAGATTGCAGCAGCAGAGGCAACTCTGGCAGGTAAGAAAGAAGAGGATAAGGGACAGCCACTGACAGATGATGTCGCCAGCTATTCTCGCGATGCCTCAGATGAGGAAAAGATCCAGTACATCAGTAAGACCTACGGCGTCCCTCGTGAGGCTATTAAGATTTCCAATGGTTTCTTTGTCTTTAACAATCCAGACCAAGAATACGATCCGACCCACATCCATCCTTATGCTGTTCGGAAGGAACATGTCCGGATCCCACTTGAAACTGGCAATCCTGAACTAGACTTTATCAATGAACTCTATGCAACAGCGCTTCGTTCAGGGATTTCTCCTTATAGCCTCCAGATTGAAAATGGTCAGTTTGTCATCCCGCATGGCGATCACAACCACTACATCAAGGTGCGTTCAGCAGGACTAGCAGACTACTTAGCCCACCGTCTTCCAACCATCCAATCGCCTTACAAAAAAGGAGACTTGGACAAGAAAGTCGTAGAGGACAAGGTCAACCAGCTCTTAGCAGAAAGCCGCACTCTCTATGCTTCTGATCCATTGCAACAAAGACGGATTGAGCTCATCTTGGGCCACTTCTTGGAAAATGTCAAGAGTTTCCCAAGCAATTCAACAGAGGGCTATCTTGCCAGTCTTAAGCAGGTTGATGAACAGTACATCCATGCGACGCAAGCGATCAAACCAAAAGAAGAGACAGCCCTCGATCGTCGATACCAGGAATTGCTGGAACAAGTGCGCTTGCTAGACACAGAAGCTTTCCAACTGAAGAAGGAAGGCTTGGTCTCACAACTGCAGGAAGCCTATGCTGCCAAGGACAGCAAGCGTTTAGAGCAGGAAGGGAAGCTATTAGAAGCTGTTCAGGAGATGCAAGATCGGACGGGTGTGACATCGGTCGACTACCTCAAGTATTTCTACCAAAGCTTGAGCGATGCGCGCTTGACACCAGAACTCCGCACTAAGGCAGCAGATCTAGCCTTGAAGCTCTACCGAGCTCAAGCCTTTGAAGAAGCTTGGGATTCCAAGTCTCACTTTATGGAACTCTACCAAACTAAGCAAGCTATTGACCAGCTCTTCTCCCAAGAAAAAGGCCAAACCTATCCTATTGAAAAAACAGTTTTGGATCAAAAAGGAAGTCAAACCCCATCCTACAACGTAGCGGTTTATGATTTCCTCAAAGGCTTGTATGGAGAGTTGGATAAGGCAACAGAAGCCCGTCAACAGAACAAGATTTTGACAGCTCTCTTAGAGCAAATCCAGTCGCTCTTGCCACAAGTCGAAGACCAGGCCAAAAGAACTGCCTTTGAAGCAAGTTTGGCCCAACTTGGAAATGAGACGGATCCAGACAAGGCTATTGCAAGTGGACAAGCTCTGTTACGCGAAATCAGTGACACCATTGAAAAGCAAAAACAAAAGCAAACAGAAGAACCTCAGATTGGGGATGTCGCCCTTTATCAACAGCTCTATAACCAATTGATGGCGCTTCACCAACAATTGCAGGAAAAGGGTGCTAGTGATGCTGTATTTGATCGCTTAGAAGCTCTCTTTGACCAATTGGCTAATCCAAAGAGTGACAAGGCAGCCTTACTACAGGCTATCCAAGCCTTTCAGGCAGAGTTAGCAGCGGTGCCATCTGCAACCGAAGCGGGGAAACCAGCTACCACAACTGAAACGCCTGTCACTACAGAGACTCCAGTGGAAACAGAAGCAGCAGCTTCAGCAAGGAACAACACTGCCACAACTGAGACAGAAACAGAGCCTGCAAGCCCAGCTTCCATAGAAGAAGGCACGCCAGATGCTCTATCTTCTCAGGACCAATAGAAAATAGAAAATCATCTGAAAGACATTTCAGATGATTTTTGCGTTCTAGTGAATAGAAGAGGTCAGTAGTTGAGCCTCACTCCTTGTGTTCTAAGAGCAGTGGCGAGGAAGACTCGACTGCTTTTTTCCGCTTGAAAAATGCGACCATTTGAACCAGAATACGGGGAACCGTCTGCCATTTTTTCCAAGCTTGGACACGGGTATCGAGGAGTTGCTTGGCTAGACGTTCCAGCATTTCCCTTTCTGTAGGATCTAGGTCTTGAGCATTTTGAAAGATCTCTTTGATCTTGGAGAAATTTTTTAAGTTCCTCAAATCATTGATTGAAGTAATACCTGCATCCAAGAAGAGGCCGAAGAAGGTATCAAAGAACTTCTTGCGCTCATCCGCCGATGTTTCGCGAACCCACTGCTTCAAGGTCTCGTCGGTCTGCTGGCTATCGGGACTGGTTTGATCCAGGGTCACAAATTTATCTTTCTCAATCATCCAAGTAAAAGCGTCATGCTGGACAAAGCCACCAAAAGCTCGGCTTTTGACAATCGTAGCAGGCTCAGGGACTTCTAGCATCATGCCGACGATGGATCCTTGGGGGACAAAGCGAAGAATATTTGGGGACGTCCGCTGGTAGCCTTCGGTCTCGATAATGGCCCTGTTGAGGCCAGGAGCATCGTAGCTGTAGATGTCATCGACCCGTTCAAACAGATGATTTGGAAGGTAAGAGCAGGCATAGGTTGCGAGATTGCCCCCTTTGGAGTGACCGGCTACTAAGAAGCGTCCTTTAGGAAATTCCTTCATGACGTTTTGCAGGTAGCTGGCTGCGCGCCTCTGAGCTGGGACATGGTCCATATAGGTCATGTGGAAGTCTTCCTTCCAGCCGATCAAGGTGTCATCCGTCCCTCTGAAGACGACTAAATAAACATCCATGGTAAGACGATAGGTCATGGCCGCAAACTGCTTCTGAACATCGGGGTCATATTCGTTGACATAGTTGAGGAGTTTGATGTTTTTAAAACGCTTTGAACTAGCTAAGTCATCGACTAATTGCAGGTGTTGGTCTGTCACGATGAAATCGGTGGTTCGATCGACTAGCTCTGCTGCATCAGATAAGCGGACTTCAATATTGGTCGTATCCCCTTGGGGCACGATCCGATCAAAAGGAAGATAGGTCAGCTCTGTCAGTGCTAGGACATCCAGTTCATTGAAAGGACGGTCATATATGGAATCGTAGGTCACTTCTTTTAGGTAATCAAAAATAGTTGACATCTGTGCCTCCCGTGTCTTATTTCTTTCAGTATAGCACAAAAATGGATGGAGAAAAAGCGCCTTCCATCAAGAAAGTAGGAGTGAGATCTTCTTTCCCTCTGAAACAGCCTTTTTCTCTGCTTCTTAATCTGTTATAATAGGAAGAAGAAAAAAAGAAGGAAAGAAAGCCATGCATAAAATTCTCTTAGTGGAAGATGATGAAATTATTCGTCAACAGGTCAAACAATTATTGGAACAATGGGGCTATGAAGTGGTCGCAGTAGAGGATTTTATGGATGTCCTCGGGATCTTTGTCGAAACTGACCCCCACTTGATCCTCATGGATATTGGACTGCCTCTCTACAATGGTTACCATTGGTGCCAGGAGATTCGCAAGGTTTCAAAGGTTCCGATCATGTTTCTTTCCTCACGGGATCAAGCCATGGATATTGTCATGGCCATCAATATGGGTGGAGACGACTTTGTCACCAAGCCTTTTGATCAAAATGTGCTCCTTGCTAAGGTCCAAGGGCTCTTGCGTCGCTCTTACGAATTTGGCACGGATCAAAATCTGCTGGAACACCGTGGCGCCATCCTCAATCTCAAGTCCACGGACCTGGTGTATGAAGGGGAAGTCATCAAGTTGACCAAGAATGAATTTCAGATCCTGCGCGTCCTGTTTGAGCATGCGGGCAGTATCGTGTCGCGCGATGATATGATGAAAGAGCTCTGGAATAGCGACTTCTTCATTGATGACAATACCTTGTCTGTCAATGTGGCTCGCCTTCGCAAGAAATTAGAAGAGGCTGGCTTGTCAAACTTCATCGAAACCAAGAAAGGCATCGGTTATGGGTTAGTCCATGAATAAATATGGAAACATCTTTTGGCAGTATGTGGTATCCCGCAGGCGCCTGCTCTATCTAGTGGTCATCTTTTTGATGGTCGATTTGGTCTTTGCTTTTCTCTTTCCAGAGACGGGGACGGTTTTCCTCTATGCGACTCTGATGCTAGGATTTTTTACCCTCTGTATCTTGATCTGGGATTTCGTTATGACCTTTCAAGACTACCGCAAAGCCTTGCTGTATGAGGAAATAGAAGTTGCCTCACCTCTGGAACATTTTCTTTTTGAAAAATACACGGAGGAACAGCAGGCTCGTCTGGAGGAAGGGAAGACAGCCCAGGCCAAGTTCAATGACCTGATGGATTACTATACCCTCTGGGTTCACCAGATCAAGACGCCCATTGCGGCTAGTCAGCTCTTGGTCCAAGATGTCGAGACGCCCATTGTCAAGCAGCAGATGGAGCAGGAGCTCTTTAAGATTGACTCCTATGCCAATCTGGTTCTGCAGTACCTGCGACTGGAGAGTTTTCATGATGATCTGGTCTTAAAGCGCGTGTCGCTAGAGGACTTGGTCAAAGAAGTGGTCCGCAAATATGCCCTCTTTTTTATCCAAAAGAACTTGACAGTGGACCTGCATGATTTGGATGTCACCGTCATTACTGATCGCAAGTGGCTTTTGGTCATCATCGAGCAGCTCTTGTCCAATAGCCTCAAGTATACCAGTACAGGTGGAATTGAGGTCTATTTCAAAGACCAGACCCTCTATATAAAAGACAGCGGGATTGGGATCAAAAATAGCGATGTCCTCCGCGTATTTGAGCGGGGCTTCTCTGGTTACAATGGCCACATGACCCAGCAATCCTCAGGGCTGGGGCTCTATCTGTCTAAGAAAATTGCAGAGCAATTGGGCCACAAGATTAGTCTCCACTCAGAGGTTGGCCAAGGCACAACCGTCGCTATTCGCTTTGAAGAGAAGAAGTTGGTCATGGATTAGGATTTCCCCATCTTACAAAAATGTAAGAAATAAACGTCAAAATGAAAGGTTAGGTTATGGTAGCCGCCTTTTATTTTTTATACAATAGTCTCATCAAATGAAGGAGGTCAAGAAAATGAAACTCTTGAAATGGATGAAACAACCCAAAAAGATTAAGAAACCAAATAACCAAACCGATCTGGAAAAGACGGAATTTGGTCTCCAAGTCCTGCAACAAACCCAAGAATTTTTCTTGATCTACTAGTAAAAGGAGAAAAGTATGTCATTACTAGATGTTCAACATATCAAAAAGATCTACAAAACCCGCTTTCAAGGAACGCAGGTTGAAGCCTTAAAGGATATCCATTTTACCGTTGAGAAGGGCGAATATGTCGCCATCATGGGGGAATCAGGATCCGGGAAATCCACCCTCCTCAACATCCTGGCCATGCTGGATCAGCCGACGGAAGGGAGGGTCTACCTCAATGGCACGGACACCTCAACCATCAAGAACAAAAACGCATCGAGCTTCCGTCGCGAAAAACTAGGTTTTGTCTTTCAAGACTTCAACCTACTTGATACCTTGTCTGTCAAAGACAATATCCTCTTGCCTCTGGTCCTTTCTCGCAGACCGGTCAAGGAAATGATGAGCAAGGTGGAGAGCGTCAGTCGGGACGGTCGTCGGGTGAATTCCCGTTTATTTGGCGGCATACACCACCTT
>OGXE01003333.1_pt1 | contig 10919 bp, 8 predicted proteins | sample 1576181 | NCBI WGS metagenome assembly OGXE01 (sample SAMEA3541478, study PRJEB24748) | human gut metagenome | biome: human gut; feature: human-associated habitat; material: faeces | place: China | collected 2012 | reverse complement strand
GCAAAACTTTTATTTATCTCGTTCTTAAGTTCATCTTTATTCTCGTATGTTCTCACTAGTCTATCTCCTCAAATTTCGATTTGTTGAACTAAGCCGAGTATATCATACTCTCCAATGAAAGAACACCCCGATATAGTGAAATTTTGCCGTTTTCCTGCGTACGTGCGTACACACTCCACAGGAATTCTAAGGGGCCTGCCCCTTAGCACACGGACTTTGGAACAAAGTCTAGTGTGTTACACATTGTCAGAGGTGTACAGGCTCCCGGTACGCACGTACGCAGCGATTACCCCCAAACGCGCCATATAGGGGGACGATCAAGTTCGCACAAAGCGACCTTGATCCCGCAAAACAAAAGGCAGGATACCATCACCACGATGATACCCTGCCTTTGTTCGTTCCTGTTTACCGTTCCGAGTAGTCCTTCCGCAGAATTTCCGATAAACAAAAAACGTACCCGAACCCTTTCTCGTAAAGAATCGGGTTCGAGTACGAACTGAATACTGGAGCAATAAAAAACCACCAGAAAGGTGCCTGTCCCCTTTGTGGTGGTTTTGGGCCAGTCCTAGAGCGTGTGGCCGTAAGCGTCGGCAGCCTTGATGGCGGCGGCGAACTTTTCGTCGGTGATGGGCTCGGGGTTTCCCTGCTTCCACTCGTTGGTGGCGTGCGCGAACTCGCACAGGGCAGGGATGTCGGCCTCGGAAAGGCCGACCTGCTCAAGCGTCACGGGCAGCCCCATCTGCTTGTTAAAGGCGGCGTAGCACTCAAGGTTCTCGGTATCGCCCGTATAGGCAAACAGCACCAGCACGCCAGGCTCACGACCTCGCCTTGCAGGTAGGAGCCCTCGCGCGGGATGCTGCACGTGGCGTTGTAGAACGCATGCGCCACGCTCGAGTTGTAGTAGTAATCGTTTTGGTTGGTCAGGTTCGAGACATGGCCCGTGTTGACCACGATGTCGAGCGCGATCTGCTTGACGGCCTCGCTCGACAGGTCCTGGCGCACGTCCTCTAGACCCTGCACGCCATAGGTAAACAGCGGCTCGGAGCAGGTGTGGGCGAGTGCCAGGCCAAGTCCGGCGGTGTGCTCCAGGTTGCCGGCGCTCGTGGCGTACTCGACCTCGGGCTGCTTGGACAGGGCATCGCCCACGCCCGCCCAGAAGTACTCCGCCGGAGCCTCGGCGATGATCTTGGGGTTGATAAAGATATGCGCAGGTCGGTTAGGGTACGAATAGCCCTCGAGCGAGCCGTCGTCGTTGTAGACAACGGCAATGGCGGTCGCGGCGGAGCAGTTGGAACAGATCGTCGGGACGGTGAAGACGTTCTTCTTGAGCTCAATGGCAGCGGTCTTCACGGTGTCGAGCGCCTTGCCGCCGCCGCATGCGATGAGCACGTCGGCTTCCTGGCAGGCAGGGGAGTTTACGACCTTGGCGATATTTGCGCGCGTACTGTTGGTGCCGTAGACGCGCGTCTCCAGAATCTCGACGTCGGTACCTGCCAGCGCAGCTTCGATACCGGGAAGTGCTGCGGCCAGTGCTCGTTTACCACCAATGATGGCGACCTTGGTTGCTCCGTACTCGGCCAACGCGCCGTGCAGCTCGTCAAAGCAGTCTTCGCCAACGGTATAGTCGCTCATTCCGATCGTGCGCATAGCAATCTTCTTTCGTTCGATAAAGTGCTTACAGGTATTTTGCTCCAAGAGAAGGTCCACGGCCGCAAGAAATTTCGAACGTATAAAACCAGTGTTGAGGGTTTTTCACTGGCGCGGAACGTGCTAGCATACTCCGCATAAGCGTTGATGGGGACGAGTAGTCGGCCGTCCGCATGTCACAGAGAGCGGGGAGTGCTGAGAACCCGTGCATGCGACCGATGAAAATCACCCCGGAGCTGCGGTCCCAACGGACGCGCCGTGCAGACACGTCTTAGTAGACATCGCCGAGATGGTCGTCGATACAGGCCAGCCGAGTAACGGATGCGAGCGCGCTGTAATGCGGGCGAGGGCATCTAAGCTGGGTGGTTAAGCGAAGAGCTTTTGCGGGCACTCGGCCCGTTTTGTGGCGCTTCGTCCCAGCTTGCAGGGACGGGCGCTTTTTTGGTGCCCAACGGGCGTGCGCGCCCACGACATGAAAGGGGTACCGTGGCAAACGAGTACAAGCAGACGATGAATCTGCCCAAAACCGGTTTTCCCATGCGTGCCGGTCTTTCCAAGTCCGAGCCCAAGCGACTCAAGGACTGGCAGGACAACAAGGTCTACGAGCAGGTTCTAAAGAAGAACGAGGGTCACAAGAAGTTCGTGCTGCACGACGGCCCTCCGTACGCCAACGGTCCGATCCACATCGGCCACGCCATGAATAAGATCTCCAAGGACATGATCAACCGCTACTGGATGATGCAGGGCTATGAGGTTCCCTACGTCCCCGGTTGGGACTGCCATGGCCAGCCGATCGAGCACAAGGTCGAGGAGAAGCTCGGCACCGAGAAGTTCAACCAGACCTCCACGGCTAAGATCCGCGAGCTCTGCAACAAGTTCGCTGTCGAGAACATCGAGCTGCAGAAGGCCGGCTTCCGTCGCCTGGGCGTGCTCGGCGACTGGGACAACCCCTATCTGACGCTCTATCACCAGCATGATGCCGCCGACATCGAGGTCTTCAAGGCCATGTTCGATAAGGGCATGATCTATCGCGGCCACAAGCCGGTTCACTGGTGCAAGCACTGCCACACCGCGCTGGCCGAGGCCGAGATTGAGTACTCCGACGAGACGAGCCCGTCCATTTTCGTGCGCTTTGAGATGACCACCAAGCCCGCCGGCCTCGAGGACTTCGACGGCCCGGTCGACTTCATCATCTGGACGACCACGCCGTGGACCATCCCCTCCGACCAGGCCGTTTCCCTTAAGCCCGGCGCCGCCTATGTCGCCGTTGAGCACGAGGGCCGTGCCGAGGTCATGCTCGAGGACCTGGCTCCCAAGTGCTGCGAGGAGTTTGGCTGGGAGTACACACCGGTTATGGTCGACGGCAAGCCCTATGTGGTTCCCGCCGAGACCTTCCACCACATCCACTACAAGCAGCCGATCTTTGACGGCGTTGAGGGCGTGGCGCTGCTGGCCGATTACGTCGGTGTCGATGACGGTACCGGTATCGTCCACAACTCGCCCGGCCATGGCGTCGACGACTACTTTGCCTGCCTCAAGGAGGGCATCACCGACATCTGCATGCCGGTCGATGACGACGGCAAGTTCTACACCGGCGAGGAGTTTGGCACCGGCGGCCCCTTCAGCGGTATGGACACCGATGAGGCCAACCCGCACATCATCGAGTTCCTGCGCGAGCGTGGCACCCTGGTCTTCGAGAAGAAGATCACGCACAGCTATCCGCACTGCTGGCGCTGCAAGCACCCGGTGCTCTTCCGTGCCACCGACCAGTGGTTTGTCTCGATGGATAAGACCGGTTTGCGCGAGCAGGCTGGCAAGGAGGTCCGCGAGAACGTCAAGTGGTATCCGGCCCACGCGGCAAACCGCATCGGCGCCATGGTCGAGCAGCGTCCCGACTGGTGCATCAGCCGTCAGCGCAACTGGGGCGTGCCTATCCCCAGCTACACCTGCGCCGACTGCGGCGAGAAGGTCATGAACGACGCCACGCTCGACGCCGTAATCAAGCTCTTCCACGAGAAGGGCTCCGACGCCTGGTTCACCGACGCTCCTGAGAGCTACCTGGGCGAGGCCTGCGTCTGCCCCAAGTGCGGCGGCCATCACCTCAAGGCCGATAAGGACATTCTTGACGTGTGGTGGGACTCCGGCGTCTCCTGGAAGGCCGTCTGCGAGTACCGTCCCGAGCTGGAGTACCCGGCGGACGTCTACCTCGAGGGCTCCGACCAGCACCGCGGTTGGTTCCAGAGCTCGCTGCTCACCTCGGTGGGCGCCAACGGCCACGCTCCGTACAAGGCGGTCGTCTCGCAGGGCTTCACCCTCGACGGCCAGGGTCGTAAGATGTCCAAGTCGCTCGGCAACGTCATCGACCCCAACAAGGTCTGCGACGAGATGGGCGCCGACATCATCCGTCTGTGGGTTGCATCCGTCGATACCAGCTCCGACGTCTCCATCGACCACGAGATTCTCGCTCGTACGTCCGATGCCTACCGTCGTTTCCGCAACACGCTGCGCTTCCTGCTCTCCGAGCTTGAGGGTCAGTTTGAGCCCGAGACCGACGGCGTCGCCTTTGCCGACCTGCTGCCGCTCGACAAGCTCATGGTCGCCCGCCTGACCCAGGTCCAGGCCGAGGTCGACGATGCCTACGCCAGCTACGAGTTCCCGCGCGCCTACCGTGCGCTTTACGACTTTGTGGTTACCGAGCTCTCCAACGTGTATCTCGACGCCCTGAAGGACCGTCTGTACTGCGAGAAGCCCGGTTCGCTCGAGCGCCGCAGCGCCCAGACCGTGCTGGCCGAGCTCTTCTCGATGCTCATGCGCGACCTGCAGCCGATCTTGTCCTATACGGTCGACGAGGCCATGGCCTATGCGCCCGCCGGCTGCGTCGATCACCAGAAGTACGCCGCGCTGCTCGATTGGTACAAGTCACCCATCACGGTCGACGAGGCCAACGAGTTTGAGGGCGTGCTCGAGGCTTCACTCGAGCTCCGTAGCGTCGTGACCAAGGCCCTTGAGGATGCCCGCTCCGCCGGCACCTTCACCAAGAGCCAGCAGGTCCGCGTCAAGGCGGTCGTCCCCGCCGAGATGTACGCGCTGCTGACCGGCGACAAGGCCGTCGACCTGGCCGAGTTCTACATCGTCTCCGATGTTGAGCTGACCCAGGGCGAGGAGCTCTCCGTTGCCATCGAGGCTGCCGAGGGCGAGTGCTGCGACCGTTGCTGGAACTACCGCACCACCGTCGGCGAGTACAACGGCCACGCTCACATTTGCAAGAGGTGTGCGAATGCCCTTTGAGGCACGGTAACTCGGCATTTTAGTTATAGGGAGAATTTGACGCCTTCGGCCCATTTGCTCCGCTGAAGAAAAGCGACATTCCGTTATCCGGAATGCCGCTTTCTTTTATGCTGGTTATTTATCTGACGTTAGCGAATGTGTCGTGCGCTCTGCGTGTGGCAATATAAGATGGTTATTTGCGTTAAACGGAATTTGATTATCTGAGGGTAGGGGATTTCTTTGGGTCGTGGTGCGGATATGACGCCGCCTTTGCGTTGGCGGTTGAGTGTTGCTGGTGGGGTGGCGCTCGTTGTGCTGCTTGTTGACCAGCTTACCAAGCTTGCGGTTCGTGCCGTGGGCGACGCTTTGCGTGTGACCGTCATCCCCGGTGTCATCGACTTTATGTTTGTCCGCAATATCGGTGCTGCCTTTAGCATGGGCGAGGGGCATGGCATCGCGTTTGCCGTGCTGGCGTTGGCGGTCATTATCGCTATTGCCGTGTACCTCGTTCGTGCACCTCAGCTCGCCCATCTTGAGGTTGTGGGCATGGCGATGGTTGCGGGCGGTGCTATCGGCAATGCTATCGATCGTTTGGCCTTTGGTTTCGTGACCGATTTTATTGCCACCACTTTCATCGACTTCCCCGTCTTCAATGTGGCCGATATCGGCATTACCTTGGGCGTCGTGCTCGCCCTCTTCGGTTACATGTTCTTGAGCCCCGCGGCCCGTGAGGTCGATGCGACCGCCGAGCTTAACGCCCGTGACGAGGCCCGCGCCAAGCGCAAGGCTAAACAACGTGTGGAGCGTGCCCGCAAGATTCGCGAAAGGAATGAGCGTTAATGGCCGACATCCATATTCTTGTTGCCGACGATGCCGCTGGCCAGCGTCTCGACGCCTATCTGGGCGCCAACGACGGCTGCCCCACGCGCTCTGCCTGTGCGCATCTGATTGAGGGCGGGGCCGTAGTAGTCAATGGTGAGACCTGCCTGTCCAAAAAGTACGCCGTGCGAGCCGGTGACCGTATTTCGGTTGATTTGCCCGAGCCGCACGATCCCACCGACGTGATTCCCGAGGCCATCCCGCTCGACATTCGCTATGAGGACGACTACCTCATCGTGCTCTCCAAGCAGCGCGGCCTGGTGTGCCATCCTGCGCATGGTCATGAGAGCGGTACGCTCGCGAATGCGCTGGTCTATCACTGCGGTATCGACCATCTGGGCACCGTGCAGGGCGAGGACCGCCCCGGTATCGTACATCGTTTGGATCGCGATACCTCGGGTCTTATGCTTGCGGCAAAGGACGACGACACCCAGCGCGCGCTCCAAAATCTTATCCGTACGCGCACGCTCGACCGCCGCTACATTACGCTCGTTCACGGTCATATCGCCATGGATGAGGGCACCATTAACACCGGCATTGCCCGTTCTACACGTGACCGTGTCAAGATGGCGGTTTCCGATGATCCTTTTGCGCGCCAGGCCATTACGACCTTTAAGGTCCTTGAGCGCTTTGATTCCACGCGCTTTGATGACGGCTACACACTCGTTGAGTGTCACCTGTTTACGGGTCGCACGCATCAGATTCGCGTGCACATGCGCCATATCAACCACGCCTGCGTGGGCGATCCGCTCTACGGTAAGTGCGATGCGCGTGCCGATCAGGGTCTGACCAGGCAATTCCTCCATTCCTGGCGCGTGGCGTTCGATCATCCCGTGACGGGAGAGCGCATTGAGTGCCGCGACGAGCTGCCGTGGGATCTCGCCGCCGTCCTCGACGACTTAGCCCCGCGTTCGCTTGGTCGCACTGCTGCCGGCGATGAAATCGTACCGCAGCTCGGCCTGCTCGAAGCCTAGCCAGTATTAGGTGGTTTCTTGAACTCGGTAAGCCTGCGGTAAGATATACGGTTGTTTACGTAACACGTTCCTGGGAGCCTGCATGCTCGCCTTTTTACAAACCAACACACCCATCGTGATCTTCAACCAGATTGTCGTCACGCTGCTCACGGTCTGCTTCTTGTACCAGGTGGTCTTCTTTGTCATCGGTGCTCTCCGCGGCGAGGTCGCGCCTCCCAAGGCCAAAAAACTCCACCGGTATGCCTTCTTTATTGCAGCACACAACGAGGAGGCCGTTATCGCCAACCTCGTTCGCTCCATCAAGGACCAGGATTATCCGTCCGAGCTCATCGAGGTCTTCGTGGTCGCCGATGCCTGCACCGATAACACCGCGCAGCTCGCGCGCGAGGCGGGCGCTGTCGTGTACGAGCGAAACGACCTGGCCCGTAAAGGCAAGAGCTGGGTCATGGACTTTGGTTTCGACCGTATCCTTAACGAGTATCCCGATACCTTCGAGGGCTACTTTATCTTCGATGCCGACAACGTTATCTCCCGCGATTACGTCTCCAAGATGAATGACGCCTTTGACCAGGGCTTCCATGTGGTCACAAGCTACCGCAACTCCAAGAACTTTGGCAGCTCGTGGATCTCGGCTGCCAACGCCACTTGGTACCTGCGCGAGGCGCGTTTCCTTAACAACGCGCGCAATATCTGTAAGACGTCCTGTGCCGTCTCGGGCTCGGGCTACCTCATCTCCGCCAGTGTTATCGAGGGTATGCACGGCTGGCAGTTCCACACGCTGACCGAGGATATTCAGTTCACCACGTTCTGCGCCATTCACGGCATTCGCATTGGCTATGCGCCGGCGGAGTTTTTTGACGAGCAACCCGTGACGTTTAAGGCGTCCTGGAAGCAGCGTATGCGCTGGACCAAGGGCTTCTACCAGGTGTTCTTTACCTACGGTAAGCATCTGGTCAAGTCGACGTTCCGTTATCACCGCTTTGCCGCCTACGACATGTTTATGACGATTGCTCCGGGTATGCTGCTGTCCCTGATCTCCATGCTCGCCAACGCGACCTTCCTCATCGTTGGCGGACTTTCGCATGGCTTCTTGGCCACCGAGGTCGAGATGCAGGCTTGTGCCGCCTCGCTCATTATGACCTTCGCGATGATGTATCAGACCTTCTTTATCCTGGCTCTACTTACGACCATCTTCGAGTACAAGCACATTCATTGTGCGCAAAAGTGGCGCCTGGTGACCAACCTGTTTACCTTCCCAATCTTTATGTTCAGCTATATCCCCATCACGGTGGCTGCACTGTTCCTAAAGGTCGACTGGGTCCCGACGCAACACGCCGTCAACGTTACCCTCGACGAGGTCATGCAAGGCGCCAAATAACCACCACCAAAACCACCACGAAGGGGACAGGCACCTTTGTGGTGGTTTCTGCTTTTTTGAGTGACTGCCCCGGGAGGTGTTCAATGGTCTATATTCCCTTTTGGATCTGCGCCTTTGCCGGTGCGGTGATTGATGTCCGTGAACGGCGGTTTCCCAACGCGCTTGCCGCCGCGGGCGCCGTGGCGGCGTTTGCGGGCGTTTGGCTCGACCTCGGTTTGAACACAACGCTTGACCACGCAGGTCTTGCCGTCATCGTGTATCTTGCTCTCGTTCTGACTGAGTCCCTCTGGCATCGTGTTCGCCAAGCCTCCGGCATCGGCATGGGGGATGCCAAGGCGCTCTTCGCGCTTTGCACGCTCGACCCTCTGGGGGGCATCGTGGCATTTGCCGTCGCGCTCCTGGTCCTGGCCCTCTCCTGCCTCTTCACAAAATCGCGCTCCCTGCCATTGCTCCCGTTTTTGGTGCCGATATTTGCCATAATCGAGGTCGTGGGCTGCACATTGTAACCGATTGCGCATCCTTTTTAAGGAGCATGCCATGGCAACTAATCAAGAAACGGCCGTCATTAAGGCACGCATGGACCGCATTCCCGCGGCGTTGTCGCCCGAGCTGGTCGAGCGTATCGCCGCCGACCGCGCCTCGGGTGTCGTTAATCCTTATCGATGCGGCGATGACCAGGTCATTCGTCGTATTGATCGCGCTGCCGACAAAGGCACGCTCATGCGACCGGCATTTATGCGCGACACCGAAAAGATTCTTCATCTTCCTGCGTACACGCGTTATGCAGGCAAAACGCAGGTCTTTAGCTTTCGCAGCAACGACGATCTGTCGCGGCGCGGCCTTCATGTGCAGCTCGTCTCGCGCATTGCCCGCGATATCGGCCGTGCCCTGGGCCTCAACTGCGATTTGATCGAGGCGATTGGCCTGGGCCACGATTTGGGCCACACGCCCTTTGGCCATGCCGGCGAGCGTTTCCTCAACGATATCTATCACGAGCGTACGGGTCGTTATTTTTTCCATAACGTGCAGTCCGTCCGCGTGCTCGACGCGCTGTACGGCCGCAACGTGTCGCTCCAGACGCTCGACGGCGTGCTGTGCCATAACGGCGAGTACGAGCAGCGTGTCTTTGAACTCTCGGACATGGCGTCGTTTGACCAGTTCGACCGTACCGTCGAGGACTGCATTGCCACGGGCTATGGCGCGATCGAGCACCTGCGCCCCATGACCCTCGAGGGCTGCGTGGTTCGCATCTCGGATATCCTGGCCTACGTTGGGCGCGATCGACAAGACGCCATTGCGGCGGGCCTGTTGGAACCCGACGCCTTTGACGATGGCCTGGGCGGTTTCTACAACAGCTGGATCCTTACGCATGCCTCGATTGATATCGTTGAGCACAGCTATGGCAAGTCTCGTATCGAGATGAGCGAGGACCTGTTTGAGGAGATCCGCCGGGCGAAGCGCGAGAACTACGAGAAGATCTATAGCAAGGGCGGTATCGAAGGCGATTCTGAGGCAGAGTTGCGTGAGGCCTTCGAAAAGCTCTACGACCGTTGCCTGCAGGATCTAAATAAAGGCGACGAGTCCTCTTACATCTTTAAGCATCATGTTTCGCGCATTGAGCAGCAGCTTTCCTACTACGATCGCACCTATGCCTGGCAGGACGACAAGGATCAGGCCGTCGTCGATTACATCGCAAGCATGACGGATGGTTATTTCTGCGAGCTGACGAGCAAATTGTTCCCAGGTCTAAAGTTTCCGCACCGCACCTATATTAACGAACGGTAGTTCGTATCCTTTCGGTATACTGTTGGTCAACAACGATTTTGATTAATGCACGGGATGGCTATGGACGACCTTTTTTCTGCTTCGACGCGCGAGCGTTCCTTTCAGAATGCGCCGCTTGCGGTGCGTATGCGCCCCATTTCGCTCGACGAGTATGTGGGCCAGCAAAAGGCCGTCGGTAAGGGCTCGTGGCTGCGCGCCGCGATTGAGCATGACGTGCTGTCGAGCGTGATTCTGTACGGCCCGGCTGGCACGGGCAAGACGACGCTGGCCCACATTATCGCCAACCATACCAAGAGCGAGTTTGTCGAGGTCAGCGCCGTGACGGGCACTGTGAAGGACCTGCGCCGCGTAATCGATGAGGCTAAGACCCGTCTGAACACCTACGACCGCCGCACCATTCTGTTTATCGATGAGATCCATCGCTTTTCGAAGTCTCAGCAAGATGCCCTGCTGCATGCGGTCGAGAACCGCACCGTCATTATGATTGGCGCCACGACGGAAAACCCGTACTTTGAGGTCAACTCGGCATTGCTCTCGCGTGGGCGTGTGGTAGAGCTTGAGCACCTGAAGGACGAGGATATCGCCACGCTCATTGAGCGTGCGCTCGAGGCGCCGCAGGGTTTAAACGGTAAGTACTCGGCCGATAAGGATACAGTCAAGACCATTTGCACGCTGGCCGCGGGTGATGCGCGCTCGGCGCTCACGACGCTCGAGCTTGCGAGTGAGATTGCCGTTACGCGTCCTGATACTGAGGGAACGCCAGCGCCGGCGGCGGGGGAACGCTATCCCATTACCGTGGACGACGTGAAGATCGCCAATCCGCGTCGTGGGTTTTCGTATGACAAAAACGGTGATATGCACTACGACATTATTAGCGCGTTCATCAAGTCCATGCGAGGCAGCGATCCCGATGCCACCATTTATTGGCTTGCGCGCATGATCGATGCGGGGGAGGATCCCAAGTTTATCGCTCGCCGCATTATGATTCA
>OGXE01003332.1_pt1 | contig 10921 bp, 7 predicted proteins | sample 1576181 | NCBI WGS metagenome assembly OGXE01 (sample SAMEA3541478, study PRJEB24748) | human gut metagenome | biome: human gut; feature: human-associated habitat; material: faeces | place: China | collected 2012 | reverse complement strand
AAAAGGGGGCCATTCTCTCACGTGAGAGAATGGCCCCCTTAGCCGCGTCCCCTGCACGGTGCAGGGAAAAACGCCCCCCTGCGAGTACGCAGGGAACAATACAACACAGTGTGTTAAAACAATGTTAACTGGCTCGTTTCCGGAAGCCCTGCGAACGCGCCCAGCGCGCGCAGCTGGTCGATATGCGTCTGCGACAGCTTATTGCAGCAGAGGGAAAACTCCTCAACCGATGTAAAGTCCTTCCCCTTGCGCTTCTCGACGGTGTCGAGCGCTGCGGTCTCGCCGAGTCCGCGGACAGACGTGAACGGCGGCAGCAGGCCGTTTTCCGTGACGACGAACTTCGTCGCATCGCTGCGGTAGATATCGATGGGCTCAAAGTGGAAGCCGCGCAGGCAGAATTCGTAGCAGACTTCAAGCGTCGTCATCAAGTCCTGTTCCACGGCGGTCGCATCCTTGTTGTTTTCGATCTCGCGGATGCGGCGGCGCAGCGCGTCGGCGTCCTTGCAGCACTCGGCGGCGTCGAATGCCTTGGCGCGGATGGAGAAGAACGTCGCGTAGAACGCGAGCGGCTCGTGCACCTTGAACCACGCGATGCGGAACGCCATCATAACGTATGCGACCGCGTGCGCTTTCGGGAAGAGGTAACCGATCTTCGCAAGCGACTCGATGTACCACTCCGGTACATCGTGCTTGCGCATCTCCTCGACCCACATCGGCCAGTCCCCCGCCTTGCCGCCCTTGACCTTGCCCTTTCGGACGGCCTCCATGATCTTAAAGCTCATCTTCGGGTCAAGCCCCATAGAAATGAGGTAGAGCATGATATCGTCACGGCAGCCGACGGTCTCCAGAACGCTCGCCGTGCCGCTGACGATCAGATCCTTCGCGTTGCCGAGCCACACGTCCGTGCCGTGGGAGAAGCCTGAAAGGCGCAGCAGCGTGTTGAAGTCCTTGGGCTGCGTGTCGACGAGCATCTGGCGCGTGAAGCGCGTGTTAAACTCGGGGATCGCGACGGCGCCCGTGGGGCCGAGCACTTCGTCGTTCTCGTAGCCGAGCACCTTGGACGAGATGAAGATCGACATCGTGTCGGGGTCGTCGAGCGGGATAGCGCGGGCGTTCACGCCCGTCAGATTTTCGAGCATGCGGATCATCGTCGGGTCATCGTGGCCGAGCATATCGAGCTTTAAGAGGTTGTCCTCCATGCAGTGATATTCGAAATGCGTGGTGATCGTGTCGCTGTCGGGGTCGTCCGCAGGGTGCTGTACGGGGCAGAAATCCTCGATATCCATGTCGTCCGGCACGACGACGAGTCCGCCGGGATGCTGGCCCGTCGTGCGTCGCACGCCGACGCAGCCCGCCGTCAGGCGGTCGATCTCGGCGTTGCCCGCGGCGATGCCGTTTTCCTCAAGGTATTTTTTGACGAAGCCGTAGGCCGTCTTCTCCGCGAGCGTACCGATCGTACCCGCACGGAACACCTGCGTCTTGCCGAACATCTCGACCGCGTGCGCGTGGGCGCGCGCCTGATATTCGCCCGAGAAGTTGAGGTCGATATCCGGCACCTTGCCGCCGCCGTAGCCGAGGAAAGTTTCAAACGGGATGTCGAAGCCGTCTTTGGCATACTTCGTGCCGCAGACGGGACACATTTTATCGGGCATGTCCGCGCCACAGCCATACTCGCCCGCGTGGAACTCGACGTTGCGGCACTTCGGGCAGCGGTAGTGCGGCGGCAGGGCGTTGACCTCGGTGATGCCGGCCATGTACGCTACGAGCGACGAGCCGACCGACCCTCGCGAGCCGACGAGGTAGCCGCACTCGAGCGAGCGCTGCACGAGCTTCTGCGCCGACATGTAGACGACGTCGTACTTGCCCAGAATGCTGCCGAGCTCGACGTTCAGCCGGTCGACGATCAGCTGCGGCAGATCGTCGCCGTAAAGCTCGTGCGCTTTCCCCCACACCATGCGGTTAAGGTCTTCTTCCGAATTTTCAAGCCGCGGCGGGAACAGCTTGCCCTTGGGCAAAAGCTCGATATCCTCCACCTGCTCGGCGATGGCGCGGGTGTTCGTCACGACGACCTCGTAGGCTTTCTCCTTGCCGAGGTAGTCAAATTCCTTGAGCATTTCGTCCGTCGTGCGGAAGTAGAGCGGGACGGGCTCGTTCGCGTCGGCGAATTTCTTTGACGCGAGCAGGATATGGCGATAAACCTCGTCTTCGGGGTCGAGGAAGTGGACGTCGCCCGTTGCGCAGACGGGCTTGCCGAGCTCTTCGCCAAGCTTGACAACAGTGCGGTTGAAGTCCTTGAGGTCTTCGTCGTCGCGCACCGTGCCGTCGCGCACCATGAAGCGGTTATTGCCGAGCGGCTGAATTTCAAGATAGTCGTAGAACGAGGCGATGCGCTTGAGCTCATTCCAGTCCTTGTGGTCGACGATGGCGCGGAACAGCTCGCCCGCCTCGCAGGCAGAGCCGATGATCAAGCCCTCGCGATGCGCGACAAGCTCGCTTTTCGGGATGATCGGCACGCGCTTAAAGTATTTGAGGTTCGACGCCGAGATGAGCTGGTAGAGGTTCTTGAGGCCCACCTTGTTCTTGGCGATCAGAATGATGTGCTTTGGGAAACGGTTGCGCTTGACGCCGAGCGGGCGGAGCTTCGTCATCTCGTCGTTGATCTGCTGGAGGCGCGTGACGCCGCGCTCTTCGAGCATGACGAAGAACTTGGCCAGCATCTGCGCGACCGGGACCGCATCGTCGGACGCGCGGTGGTGGTTGAACTGCGGGAGCTGCAAGTGGTCGGCCACGATGTCGAGCTTGTACTTGCCGAGCTCGGGCAGGAGATTCTGCGCGAAAATCAGCGAGTCGAGATACGTCGGCTCGAACGGGATGCCGCACTTTTTGCAGCCTGCGCGGATGAAGCTGATATCAAACTCCGCATTGTGTGCAGCAAGCGGGCGGCCGCCCGCAAAGGCCAAAAACGCGTGCAGCGCGTCCTCCAGCTTCGGCGCGCCGCGCAGCATGTCGTCTGTGATGCCGGTCAGGCCGATGATCTCAGGCGAAAGCCGGCGCTCGGGGTCGACAAAGGTTTGGAACGTGTCGACGATCTCGCCGTCTTTCAGAATGACCGCACCGATCTCGGTGATGGCATCGTGCGCGACCTTCAGACCCGTTGTTTCAATGTCGAAACAGCAGATCTCAGTCGAAAAATCGCCGTCCTGCGGGCCGTGCACACAGATACGGTCGTCGATGTTGTTGAGAAAATAGCCCTCACATCCGTAAAGGAGTTTTATTTTACCCTCGCCGGTGTGCCAGGCGTCCGGGAAGCTCTGCGCTACGCCGTGATCCGTGATGGCGATGGCGGGCATCCCCCACTTGATCGCGCGCTTGACGACCGCGGCGGTGTCGGTCAGCGCGTCCATGTTGGACATACGGGTATGTAAGTGCAGCTCGACGCGCTTTTCTTCCGCCGTGTCCGTGCGCTCGGCGTGGTCGATCTGCATGATGTCCTGCGGGTTGAGCTGCATATCCTTACCATCGTAGGAGAGCTCCATGCGGCCGCTGACGCGCAGCCACATGCCGACGCTGATCTTGCCGAGAAGCTCCGTCGCCTCGCGCTCGGGCATGCTGCGGCGGATGAAGAGCGAGCCTTTGTAGTCCGTCATTTCGAGCAACATCGTCCAGACGCCGGCGCGGCGCGTCTCGTGGCAGTCGAACTTGAAGACCTTGCCCTCAACGACGACGTGACCGGCCTTTGGCGTCAGCTCGCTGATGGGGAGCACTCTCCCCTTTGCAATCTCGCGGCCCATGATGACACTGCCGCTGCCGCTCACCTTGCGGCCAGCGTTCTTCAACATGTCGGGAAAGGCCTCCGCCGTTGATTTGACGTGGATGTCCACGCGCTTTAAGTCGTAATTGCGCGCAAGAAGCTGCTCGACCGTTTCGCGCGTCGAGTCGTTCATCTCCGCGCGCACGGTCATGTCGAGCGTCATCGTGCGCTTTTCCGGCTCGAGCACCATGTTCGTGACCATCGCGGCGTTGAGCGGGACGCGCAGGTCAAAATCCGGCGAAAAGTCGGTGAATAATTCAAAAAAAGGAATCTTTTGTGCCATAGCCACAACCTTATCTCAGTATCGTTTCCGCTCGGTCAGAGTTTTTTGATTTCCTCCATCAAAGCGTCGACAAGCTTTTCCTGCGGCACTTTGTAAAGGATTTTTCCTTTTCGGAAAATCATGCCCTCACCTTTACCGCCGGCCACGCCGATATCGGCGGCCGAGGCCTCACCGGGCCCGTTGACGACGCAGCCCATCACGGCGACCGTGATATTCTTCCTGCAGTCGGCAAGACGGCGCTCTAGCTCCTCGGCGATCGGGATCATGTCGTACGCCGTGCGGCCGCACGTCGGGCAGGAGACGAGGTTCACACCGCTGCGGCGGATGCCGCAGGCTTGCAAAATGCGCTTGGCGGCGTAGACCTCTTCCACGGGGTCCGCCGTGAGCGAGACGCGCATCGTGTCGCCGATGCCCTCGCACAGAAGGCCGCCGATGCCGATGGCGGACTTCAAAAGCCCCATCGTGGGCGTGCCCGCCTCGGTCACGCCGAGGTGGAGCGGATAGTCGACCTTTTCGTGCAGAAGGCGATAGGCCGCCATGTTGAGCGGTACATCAGAGCTCTTGACCGAGATGCAGATCTCGGTAAAATCGAACTTTTCAAGCAGCCGCACATGTCTGAGCGCGCTCTCGACGAGCGCCTCGGGCGTCACGCGGCCATATTTTGCGAGCAGCTCCTTTTCAAGCGAGCCGCCGTTCACGCCGATGCGGATGGGAACCTTGTGCTCACGGCAGGCGTCTACGACCGCCTTGACGCGGTCATCTCCCCCGATGTTGCCGGGGTTGATGCGAATTTTGTCCGCGCCGCGCGCCGCCGCTTCGACGGCGAGACGGTAGTCGAAATGAATGTCCGCGACGAGCGGGATGGAGATATTCTCCTTAATTTCACTCAGCGCGTGCGCGGCCTCCATATTCGGCACCGTGACGCGCACGATCTCGCAGCCCGCCTCTTCGAGCGCGTGGATCTGCGCGATGGTGGCCTTGGCATCCTCAGTGTGCGTGTTGCACATCGACTGGATCGTGACCGGCGCGCCGCCGCCGATAGCGACGCCGCCTGCGATAATTTGCTTGCTCATAAGATCATCCTCCTCACAGGAGCTTGACAATGTCGTGGAACGTGACGAACAGCATCAGCGCCATTAAAAGCGCAAAGCCGATGCCGTTGATGACGTTCAGATATTTGGGCGGAATTTCCTTTTTGAAAAGCGCCACGGCGATGCCGTTGACGAGCAGGAACAGCACGTGTCCGCCGTCGAGCGCGGGCAGCGGCAGCAGGTTCATCACGGCGAGGTTCACCGCGATCATCGCGGCGAAGTAGAGAATGCTCTCGAGTGCCGCGCCGAAGCCCGCCTCGGCCTCGGTCTCCTTGCCGACCTCCGTGATGGTCGAGACGATGCCGACCGGGCCGCTCAGATCGTTGACGCCCGCCGCGCCCGAAAGCAGCATTTGCAGGCTCAGTCTCACGATGCGGACATAGTCCATCGTCTGGTACCAGCTGTATTGCAGGCGCAGAAGCGGCGTCGCCTCGACGATCCCGCCGTAGGTAAAGCCGTAGGCCTCGTACTCCTTACCGTTTTCGTCGGTGTAGACTTGCCTGGTGAGCGTGCGGTCGAACTTTTTGCCGTCGCGCAGGACGGTCATGTCGATCGTGCCCGTGTCGCCAAGGCCCATGATGAGCGACACGTCGCTCTTTAAATAAATGCGCTCACCGTTGATGGCGTAGATCGTGTCGCCGGGCATCAGGCCGTCCTCTCCCTGCTGCGGGAAATCGGGGTTCAGCTCGACGATCTCCGTCGTGTAGAATGCCTGCGCACCCGCGTACAGGCAGATGACGATGATGAGGCCCGTCAGGAAGTTCATGAACGCGCCCGCGACGAAGATGATGAACTTCTTCCACCAGACCTGGCGGCCCAGCGCGCGGTCGTCGTCCGAATCCTCGTCCTCGCCCTCCATGGCGCAGTAGCCTCCGATGGGCAGGAGCCGCAGGGAGTATTCGGTGTCCCCTTTCGTCTTATGGAAGAGCTGCGGGCCCATGCCGATGGAAAATTCATTGACGCGCACGCCGCAGGCCTTGGCCGCCAAAAAGTGGCCAAACTCATGCACGGCGATGAGCACGCCGAAAATCAGGATCGCAATGAGAATATAAACCATGGTCTCTCCTAAATTTGGTCAGTTGAGCTTTTCGCGCACGACCTCGCGCGCGAGCCGGTCTGCTTCCAGAATATCCGAAAGCTGCGGCTGATATACCGTCTCGGTTTTATCGAGCGCCGCTTCGATGAGGTCAGGGATGGCACAGATGCCGATCTCGTCGCACAGAAATGCCGCGACAGCCTCTTCGTTCGCGCCGTTCATCGCCGCGCAGTAGACATTGCCGATGGCGGCGCACTGCTTGGCGATCTTCAGGCAGCGGAAGACCTCTTCATCGGGCTCGGCGAACGTCAGCGGCGGGCACTTGAGAAGGTCAAGCGGCTCCGCGGGCGAAACGGCCCTGTTGGGGTACGTCATCGCGTAGCGGATGGGCAGCTTCATGTCCGGTGTGCCGAGCTGGGCGAGCATCGCCCCATCGTGAAACTCGACGAGCGAGTGCACGATGCTCTGGCGATGGATGACCGCGTCGACCTGACGCAGCGGCAGACGGTAGAGGCGCATGGCCTCGATGATCTCAAGGCCTTTGTTCATCAGGGTCGCGGAGTCGATGGTGATCTTTGCACCCATTGTCCAGTTCGGGTGCTTGAGCGCGTCGGCCTTCGTCTTAGTCGCAAGCTCCTGCAGGCTCAGGCCGTAGAACGGCCCGCCCGAGCAGGTCAGAATGAGGCGCTTGATCTCACCGCGGTCGCGGCAGCCCTGCAAGCACTGGAAGATCGCGCTGTGCTCGCTGTCGACGGGGACGATCTCCGCGCCGCAGCGCTCAGCCGCAGCCACGACGAGCTCGCCCGCGCAGACGAGCGTTTCCTTGTTGGCAAGCGCGATGCGTTTTTTCTTCTCGATTGCCGCGAGCGTCGGCTGGAGTCCGATCATGCCCATCACGGCGGTGACGACCGTGTCAGCGTCGTCCGCCGTGGCCGCGGCCAGAAGGCCCTCCATGCCGGAGAGCACTTGGGTGTTTGTGTCGGAAAGCCGCGCGCGGAGCTCACGCGCCGCGTCCTCGTCATAAAGCACGGCAAGACGCGGGCAAAATTCCCGCGCCTGCTGTTCGATGAGGTCAACGCTTTTATTCGCCGTCAGCGCAGCGACGGAAAGCCCCAGCTCGCGCGCCACCTCAAGCGTCTGGCGGCCGATGGAGCCGGTGGAACCGAGTAAAGCAATACTCCTTGTCATAATAGGCCTCCACAGACCGCAGCCCACACGACCGGCGCGATGAAGAGCGTGGAGTCAAAGCGGTCGAGCATGCCGCCGTGCGTCAGGAAGAGGTGGCTGTAATCCTTGATACCGGCCTCGCGCTTGACGAGCGACATCGAGAGGTCGCCGAGCTGGCCGAAGATGTTGGCCACCACGCCGACAAGAATCAGCATGAGGTAGTTCGGCGCATAGCCGAGCCATGCCTTGCCGACAACGCCGAGCAGCACCAGCGCAAGCGCGCTGCCGATGGGCCCACCGATCGCGCCTGCCCAGGTCTTGTGCGGGCTGACGTGCGGCGCCATCTTGCGCTTGCCGAACCACATGCCAAAGTACATCGACAGCGCATCGCCCACAAAGGCGACGCAGAACGGCGCGAGCACATAGAGCTTGCCGAAGTTTTCGTCCATGCGCAGCAGGAAAATGCAGCTGTACATCGCCGGGAATACGATGCCGCCGACAATGGACACCGCCACATCGTGGAACGTGAACGGTTTTTCCTTTCCGTAAGAGATAACCGCAAAGAGGAACGCCATCATCACAAGAATCCAGCGGAAGATCGTAACGGTCGAAATCGGAAGATCGTATGTGCCGCTCATCTCTTCCTTAAAGAGCCATATCTCCTGCATGACGACCGTTGTGACAAGTCCCCAGTAGAAATTCGCCGGGACGTTCTCTCCCGCCGTGTGCAGCAGCTCATAGGCCGCGATGCCCGCGATGCCGCAGACGACGATCATCGTCGCCCATGCGGGGCAGGCAAGCAGCACGGCGAGCAGCGCCGGCAGGCCGACGACAACCACCAACCATCTTTGTTTCATTTCTGTTTCTCCTGTTTCAGTCCGCCGAAGCGCCGCTCGCGCTGCTGATACGCGATGAGCGCCTTGTCGAATTCTCTTTCCGTAAAGTCGGGCCAGAGCGTGTCGCAGAAGTAGAACTCACTGTACGCGCACTGCCACAAAAGGTAGTTGCTGATGCGCTTCTCCCCGCCGGGACGGATGAGAAGGTCGGGATCGGGAAGTCCGCTTGAATAGAGGTAGCGCGAAAAGCCCTCCTCGGTCAAAGCGTCCGCGTCCTGCTCCCCTGCCGCGCAGTCGCGCGCGAAGGCGCGGGCGGCGTGCAGGATCTCGTCGCGTCCGCCGTAGTTGAGGCAGACATTCGCCTGAAAGCCCTCGATGCGGGAGGAGATCTCATTCGTCTCATCGATGAGTTCCCGAAGTTCCGGCGTCAGCACGCTGAGGTCGCCCAGAAAGCGCAGACGGTTGCCGTCCTTTTCCATCGTGTCGATGCACTCGTGCAGGTACTGCTCCAAAAGACGCATGATGCCGTCGACCTCGTCCTTCGGGCGCTTCCAGTTTTCGGTCGAAAAGGCGTAGACCGTCAGATAGTCGATGCCCAGGTTCTTGCAGTAGGTGCCGAGCTTTCGAAACGTCTCCGCCCCCGCCTTGTGACCGGCCGAGCGCGGGAGGCCGCGCTTTTGCGCCCAGCGGCCGTTGCCGTCCATAATGACGGCAACATGACAAGGCAGGTTGTTCAAATCAACCTGCCCTGCCTTGTTCTCTTTGGAAAAGAGCCCCATATCAGACCGCCATGAGCTCCTTCTCTTTCTTCTCGAGAAGGGCGTCGACCTCTTTGCACATGTCGTCGGTCAGCTTCTGCAGGTCCTTTTCGGCGACCTTCAGGTCGTCCTCGGTGATCTCGCTGGCCTTCTGCTTCTTCTTGAAGGCCTCCATCGCGTCGCGGCGGATGTTGCGGATGGCGACCTTGCCGGTCTCGGAATACTTATGGATCTGCTTGACGAGCTCCTTACGGCGCTCCTCCGTGAGCTGCGGGAAGTTCAGGCGGATGGACTTGCCGTCGTTCTGCGGGTTGATGCCAAGGTCAGACTCCTGAATGGCGCGCTCGATGGGCTTGAGGGCCGTGCCGTCCCACGGGGTGATGACGAGCTGGCGCGGATCGGGAGAAGCGATGGCCGCGATCTGCTGGATGGGCGTGGGAGAGCCGTAGTAGTCGACGCTGATGCGGTCGAGCACAGAGGCGTTGGCGCGGCCTGCGCGCACAGAGGCAAAGTCCGCGTTCACCGCGTCGATGCTCTTTCTCATTTTGTCGGAATAAACCTTGTAATCTTCCTTATTCATGGGGATACCTCCTCAAAAATTTTTATCGTAAAGCCGCAAGTGCGGGGTCGCTCAGTTTTCGCCGACGATGGTGCCGATCTTCTCGCCCTCGACCGCACGGATGATGTTCTCCGGGTCCTTGAGCGCAAAGACGAGCACAGGAATGTGGTTGTCCATCGAAAGCGACGTGGCTGTGGAGTCCATGACCGCAAGGTGCTGGGCCAGCACGTCCTCATAGGAGATAGCGTCGTACTTGATCGCGTTTGCATCCTTGGCGGGGTCGGCGTTGTAAACGCCGTCGATGTTCTTGGCGAGCAGGATCACGTCGGCATTGATCTCCGCCGCGCGCAGCACCGCTGCCGTGTCGGTCGAGAAGAACGGAGAGCCGATGCCGCAGCCAAAGAGCACTACGCGGCCCTTTTCCAAATGCCGGATGGCGCGGGCTCGGATGTAGGGTTCGGCGACTTCTTTGATCTCCAGCGCCGTCTGCACGCGCACGTCGACGCCCTTCTGCTCGAGCACATCGGCGACCGCCATGCAGTTCATCGCCGTGGCCAGCATGCCCATGTGGTCGGCACGGGTGCGCTCGATGTGACCCTCGCCGTTCTTCACGCCCCGCCAGAAGTTGCCGCCGCCGATGACAACGCCGATCTGCACGCCCATGTTCACGCACTCCTTGATGACGTCCGCCACCTGACCCAGCACCTGAAAGTCCAGGCCGAAGTGCTTCTCGCCCGCCAGTGCCTCGCCGCTGATCTTCAGCAGCACCCGTTTATACTTCGGTTCGTCCATTGCTCTTCCTCCGTATGTGATACTTGGGAGTATTTTACCTTATTTTTTCCCGTTTGCATAGAGGGAAAAGCAAAATTTTTTCCGTCCTCTCTCCCCGCCTTGCATTTTCCGGCGGAAGATGGTACCATCTCAACGAAAAGAAACTGATAGGAGACGCCTTATGGAGCTGCTGCACATACATAAAGATACATGGGCCGCCGTGGGAGCCACGGCCCTGATCCCCTTTTACCGCCTGACGGATACGGACATTGTCCTGCTGGACACCGGCATCGCCGCCTCTGACCGGGAGGGCCTTACCGCCCTGCTGGAGGAGCACGGTCTGCGCCCCAAGGGGATCCTCTGCTCCCACGCTCACTACGACCATGTAGGCAACGCCGCCTATCTCCGCTGCCGTTACGGCTGCCCCATCGCCATGCCCATGATCGAGGCCGCCATCTGCGCCGATGCCACCGCCTTCCGGGCCAACTACGAGACCCTCACCTACGGCCCCATCCAGTGCCGCTTTTCTGAAGCACTGACGGTGCTGCCCTTTTTCCTGTCGGAGGCGGTCCCCGGCCTGTTTGTGGGGTGTCTGGTGACAAATTTGAT
>OGXE01003328.1_pt1 | contig 10936 bp, 8 predicted proteins | sample 1576181 | NCBI WGS metagenome assembly OGXE01 (sample SAMEA3541478, study PRJEB24748) | human gut metagenome | biome: human gut; feature: human-associated habitat; material: faeces | place: China | collected 2012 | reverse complement strand
TTACATCCGATGCTTATGTAAGAGGAGCCCGTCTTATCCGTAAAATGTCGGAGGATTTATCTTTGTATTCATCAGGGTTTTGAGGTGACGCTGCCCTGGTGGAATGGCATCACCGGTGGTACTGTCTGTTTTTTATCCGAAAGCCTATAATTGTTTACCGTAGATATAAGCGGAGGTTAGTTCAAATCCTCTTACTTTCTAACTTTTCGACCCAGGTGAAACTATTAGTTGACCTGGGTGAAATATGTAGTTGACCTAGGTCAACTTGTTGTTTTCCCTTGGTCGAAAGATTAAAGGCTTACTTGTTCGTTGATAATTAGCTATATATTTTGTATTAGTGTGATATAGTATAAAAGGATTACTTATAGAAAATGAGCCAATGTGGCAATATGCCAATGTGCCAATTTAGAAATAATTGAAACAACAAATCAGCAAAGTACTCCGATGGTTCGGGACTTTGCTGATTCAATATCGTGTGAATAGCTTACAATTCGTTTATCTCTTCAACAGACAGACCAGTGCACAGGGTAATTGTCTCAATATTAACTCCCTGATTTTTTAAGTTGGCTGCAATTTGACGTTGTCCTTCGGCTTTTCCTTTAGCCAGCCCTTCTGCTATCCCTTCAATCTTTCCTTTTTTCAAGCCTTTCACCTCTGCTTCCTCTACCGCATATTCCAGTGCAGTCCTGAGCGACCGCACTTCTGCATACCTTTTCGCCATCATCAGCAACTGATCCATTTGCTGCCGATCGAAGGCCACGCAGGCAGCTGTCATCTGTGTACGCAGTTTCTGCTCCTGCTCCATATGCTGATATTCCGCTGTTACGATGATATTGTCCGTCCAAAAACGATTCTGCACCGCTGCAGCAGCCTCTCTTGCTGCTCGGCTCAGCGACTCCGGTTGTGCATCACTTTGCGAAGTCGAAGCCGAAGTGCTTGTCGCCCGCCAGCGCCTCGCCGCTGATCTTGAGCAGCACGCGCTTATACTTGAGTTGAGCCATGCTCATAATCTCCCCTTTCAGGAACAAGTTCAAAATTTCACAGCTATTATTTTAGCGTATTTTTGCTCTTTTGCATAGGGGGAAAGCGTAAACTTTTTTCACAAATTCGCTCTTTCCTTTTTCGTCAAGTTGAACCGCCGTGAATAGCGGAAAAAAGCAGCCGTTTCATACGGCTGCTTTTTTAGATTTTTCGTTTACTTGATGTCCTTGATGCGGATAAGGTCCTTCAAAAGCTCGACCGTGCCATCGATGCCGAGCAGGCTCGAATCGATGCAGAGGTCATAGCTCTTGGCATCGCCCCAGTCCTTGGCGGAATAGTAGTTATAGTAGGAAGCGCGGGATTTATCCGTCTTCTTGATGCGGTCTTTCGCCTCGTTCTCGCTGATGCCGTTGCGGGCGGCAACGCGCTTGATGCGGTTTTCGAGCGGAGCCGTGATGAAGAGATTGATGACGTCGTCGCGATCCTTGAGCGCGTAGTCCGCGCAGCGGCCGATCAGGACGCAGGGGCCCTTGTCGGCGAGCTTTTTGATCGTGTCGTAGGTCGCCAGGTACACCTGCTGTTCGATGGAGCCCTTGGGCGTCACATGGTTCATCGAGAAGGAATAGGGGTCCATCGCGATGGAATAGAGAAAGCTCTTCGGGCGTTCGTCAAAGGAACGGAACAGCTCTTCGCAAAGTCCGCTCTCCTCTGCCGCCTCCTTGAGCAGCATGTCGTCGTAATAGGCGATGCCGAGCTGCTTGGCAAGCATCGTGCCGATCTCGCGTCCGCCGCTGCCGTATTGTCTGCCAACCGTAATGACCATAAAGATTCCTCCTTTTTCGCGCCTTGAAACAAAATCGGTGCTATTTGGATTATAGCACCGATTTCGTAAGAAGACAATATTTTTTCCTGTTTCGATTTTGTAAAGGCGCGGCCTTATTCCGGAAGCGGCAGGCCGAGGCGGCGATACATCGTCTTTTTCACCGCGTGCAGAATATTTTCATAGCCCGTGCAGCGGCACAGATGGCCGGAGAGGAGCTTTCTGAGCTCGTCATCGGTGTAGAGGCGGTTCGTCTCCAAGATCTCGACCGCAGTCATGATGAAGCCCGGCGTGCAGAAGCCGCACTGGACAGCGGTCTCTTCAATGAACGCCTGCTGGATGTCGCTCAGCTCGCCGTCGGGCCCCATCAGGCTTTCGAGCGTGCGGATGTGCTTGCCGTCCGCCCAGACGGCGAGGTAGATGCACGAGTTGAATGCCTCGCCGTCGATGATGACGTTGCAGGCGCCGCACTCGCCGACCTCGCAGCCCTTCTTCACGGACGTCATATGGTAATCGTTTCGCAGCATATCGGTCAGCGACGCACGCACGTCGACCATTTTCTCAACGTCCTTGCCGTTTAAGTTGAATCGCACCAGCTTGTACTGACTCATTTGATGACACCTCCCGCCCGTTTGATAGACTCGATCAGGCAGCGCTTGGCCATTTCGACCGCGATGTGTTCTCGGAACGCCTTGGAGGCGCGCCAGCTGTCACGCGCGTGGATATCGTTGAGCACGGCGAGTGAGAATTCTTCCGCTGTCGTAAGTGTCAAGGGTTTATCCTTGGCAGCTGCCTCCGCGCTCGGGCAGCGCATCGGCACAGGACCGGCAACGCCGTAGGCGATGCGGGCGCGCTCAATAGTCTGCTTGTCGGGCGACAGGCGCACGTTCACGCTGCACCCGAGCGTCGCGATGTCCATCGCGTTTCTCATGGCGTACTTGATGTAGTAGCCATAGCAGTTTTCGTAGCTCACCTTTGGGATGAGGATGGCGGTCTGGAGCTCGCCGTCCTCCACGCGGATGTCGACCTGACCGGCCTTGATGTAAAAGTCTTTGATGGGCAGGCGGCGGATGCCGTCCTTCCCCGTCAGCTCCACGATGGCCTCCCACGCATGCAGTGTGGAGGCGGAGTCCGCGCTCGTCACGCCGTTGCAGGTGTTGCCGCCGATGGTGCCGATGTTGCGGATCTGCGGGCCGCCGACCATGTCGACCGCCTCGCCGAGAACGTTGATATATTTCTGAATGATGGGGTCACGCGTGATGTGGGAAAAGCTCGAGAGCGAGCCGATGCGGATGTTTTCCTCCTTGTCGATGCTCACGCCGCGCAGCTCGTCGAGGCCGTAGATCGAGATGAGCTCCTTCCCGGCGCGCTTGCCCTCGCGCATCTGCACGAGCACGTCGCTGCCGCCGGCGATGATCTGCGCCTCGGGATGCTCCAAGCGGAGGGCGACGGCGTTTTCGACGCTTTCCGCCTCATAGAGTGCTTTCATGTCATACATGGCTCACTTCTCCTCCTTCCAGCTGTCGTGGATGAGCCCCGCCTTGCTGAACTCGGCGTACAGAACGTGCGGGGTGATGGGAACGGTGTCGATGGCGACGCCGGTGGCGTTGTAGATGGCGTTGCGGATGGCGGGCGCGCCCGAGCACGCGGGCGGTTCGCCGAGCGCCTTCGTGCCGAACGGCGACGTCGGCTCGGGATTTTCGATAAACTGCGCCTCGAGATGCGGGTGGTCCATGAACGTCGAGAGCTTGTAGTCGAGAAGATTATTGTTGAGGGGGCGGCCCGTCTTCTCGTCGAATAAAAGCTGCTCGCTCATGCCAAATCCGATGGCCATGGACATGCCGCCGTGGACCTGCGCCTCGGCAAGCGCGGGGTTGATGAGCTTGCCGCAGTCGTGGACGTTGATGATCTTCTTGAGCGTCACCTTGCACATCGGAATATCCACCTCGACGTCGGCAAAGGTGCAGCCAAACGAATAGGCGTTGTTGCGGATGGTGTAGGTCGACTCGGCGGTGATGTGCTCGGAGTCCGCGGCGTTGTACTGCGCGGTCATCGCAAGGTCTTTCAGCGACATGAGCACCATGCCGTCGCCCTTGCGGATGATGTTGCCGTCGACGATGTCCATATTGTCGACCGCCTGACGGGTGAGCTTTGTCGCGTACTGAAGAATTTTCTGCCGCAGGAGCGTCGCCGTCTGGCGGATGGAGAAGCCCGCGACGTAGGTCTGGCGGCTCGCGTAAGCGCCGAGGCCTGTGGGCGTGATGTCCGTATCCTGACACGAGACGACGCGCACGTCGTGATAGCTCTTGAGGCCGACGGCCTCGGCCGTCATCTGCGCATAGGCCGTGTCCGCGCCCTGCCCGATCTCCGTCTCACCGCACTGCATCGTCACCGTGCCGTCGAGATTCAGGAGCATGCGGTTCGAGGACGTTTCAAGCGAGATAGGATACACCGCCGTGTTGTACCAGAAGGCCGCCACGCCGATGCCGCGGCGGACGGGGCCGATGTCCTTGGCATACTCCTCGCGCTTTTTGTCGTATTCGATGTACTCCTTCCCCTTTTCCAGACATTCGCGGAAGGAATCGTAATAGTTCGTGTTACCTGAGAAGCCGTCGTGGAAGCCCTTGGGCATGATGTACTTCATGCGGTATTCGAGCGGCTCCATGCCAACGGCCTTCGCGCACTCGTCGATGTTCGCGTCGTCCGCGAACGACGCCTGCGGCATGCCGTAGCCGCGCATCGCGCCCGCGGCGGGGCGGTTTGTGTACACGGTGTAAGCGTCGCCCTCGAAATTGTCGCAGGGATAGATCTGCGGGAACGAGCCCATGGCCTTGGCGACGATCGAATGGCCGTGCGAGGCATACGCGCCCTGATTGGAGAAGCACTCGACCTTGCGCGCGGCAATCGAGCCGTCCTTATGGAGCCACGTGATGATATGGAAGCGGATGGCATGGCGCACGCGGTTAGAGACGAAGGTCTCTTCGCGCGAGCAGTCAATGCGCACGCATTTTCCGTGCACCTGCGTAGAGCACCACGCGCACAGCGGCTCATAGAGCGCATCCTGCTTGTTGCCAAAGCCGCCGCCGATATAGGGCTTGATGATGCGGATATCCGCCCACGGACGCCCGAGCGCCTGACCGACGATGCGGCGGATGATGTGCGGGATCTGCGTGGAGGACACGACGACGATGCGGCCATTTTCCTCGTAAGCGTAGCAGCCGTGGTTTTCAATGTGGCTGTGCTGCACGGTGGGGGTGTTGTACCAGCCCTCGACCTTGATGAGGCCGGGCTCTTTGATCGCCTGCTGATAATTGCCCTTGCGGATATCGGTGTGCTTCAGGATATTCCCCGGGAAATTTTCGTGGATGCAGGGCGCGTCGGGCTCCATGGCCTTCTGCACGTCGAGCACAAACGGGAGTTCCTCGTATTCGACCTTCAGCGCGCGCACGCCCTGCATGGCCGAGACCTCATCCTCCGCAATGACGACCGCGACGTCGTCGCCGTAGTAGCGCACATGGCGGTTCAAAAGATTGCGGTCGGCCACGTCCTGATGCCCCGGGTCCATCGACCAGGGATGGCCCGCCGTCGGGAAGCAGTGCTCCGGCACGTCGAAGCAGGTCAGCACCTTCACAACGCCGGGGATGGCCTCTGCCGCGGACTTGTCGACTGATTTGACAAATCCGTGCGCGATGGTGGAATGCTTGATGCGCGCATAGAGCGCACCGGCCGGCATCCGATCCTCATAGTATTTCGTGCGTCCGGTGACCTTGTCGAACGCATCGACGCGGATCTCGCTTTTTCCTACCTTGCTCATCTGTCTACCTCCTGTTCCGAGCAGCCGCTTTGTCGGTTTTGCTAGAAATCTGCAACTCCTTTGCTATTATTTTAGCACATTTCGCACAGCGTGTACAGTGCTGCATGCGTGATATAATACAAATGATCGCGGATGTACCATTTTGTCCGCTTTTTTCTGCCGATTGGTGAAAAAGAAACGAATGACTGGTGATTTAATAGATGGATAACACGTTGAAAATAGGATGCGTGGTCATGGCGGCGGGCAATGCCGCGCGCTTTGGCGAGAACAAGCTCGCCGCGATGGTAAACGGAAAGCCGCTTATCGAGCATGCGCTTGAGGCGATCCCGCGGGAGAGCTTTTCCCGCGTGCTGGTCGTAACGCAGCACAAAAACGTGGAAGCGGCCGCCAAAAAGTTTGGCTTTGAAACGCTGCGGAACGAACATCCCGAGCGCGGCCAGAGCGAGACGATCCGCCTCGGCACGGCGGCGCTGTCAGACTGTGACGCGCTCTGCTTCATGGTGGCCGACCAGCCGATGCTCAAGCGCAAGACCGTCGCGCAGGAGCTTAAGTTCTTCCGCGCGCACAGCAAAAACATCGTCGGATTGGGACACAACGGCGTGCGGGGCAACCCCTGCCTCTTCCCTGCCCGCTTCTTTCCTGAGCTTTTATCGCTTGAGGGCGATGTCGGCGGCAGCGCGGTCATCAAGAGGCATTTAGATGATCTGCTGCTCTTTGAAGCGCCGGAGACGGAGCTGCGCGACGTTGACACGAAGGAAGCACTCGAAGCGCTTAAGAAACGCTGATCTCGCCGCGGAGATCCTCCTCCATCGCCTGCTTGATCTTCTCCTTGTCGTAGCCGCAGGAGAAGAGATAGTACAGCTTGGCGACGGCGGCCTCGGTCGTCATGTCAAGTCCGCTGACCGCGCCCGCCTTTTTGAGCGCGCTGGACGTTTCGTAGGTGCCGAGCGACACCGCACCCTGCGGACACTGCGAGCAGACCGTGAGCACCGTGCCGTTCTGAAACGCCTTGCGGATGATGGGCAGCAGCGCGTTCCCGTCGCCGGGGATGTTGCCCGCGCCGAACGTCTCGATGACGATACCGCGGAGCTTTTCGGTCATAATGGCCTCGAACAGCGAAAACTGAATGCCCGGAAATACCTTGATGACGCCGATGGGAATATTATCAAGCGTCTGGAGCTTGAGCCCGCCTTCCTGCCGCGGCAGGAGGGCGGCTTCGTTATATTTGATGGAAATGCCCGCCTCGGCAAGGCTCGGGTAGTTGGGCGAAACGAAAGCGATGAGTCCGTCGGCGGAGTATTTTGTCGCGCGGTTGCCGCGCAGCAGCTTTCCGCCGAAGAACAGGCACACCTCGCGCACGATGCCTTCCCCCGCAATCAGCAGCGCGGTGATGAGGTTGTCGCGCCCGTCGCTGCGAATTTCGCACAGCGGGATCTGCGAGCCCGTGAGCACCACGGGCTTGTCGAGCCCATCGAGCATGAACGACAGTGCCGAAGCCGTGTAGGCCATCGTGTCCGTGCCGTGCAGGACGACGAAGCCGTCGTAATCGTCATATTTCTGCGCGATCAGCTCTGCGATGCAGTTCCATTCGCGCACGGTCATGTTGGATGAATCCAGCAGCGGCGAGAGCTCGTAGAATTCCCACTCCGGCATCTCCGGTGCGCGGAGGTCGGGGATGGCATCGAGCGCGGCGCGGAAGTAGCCCGCGCGCGGCGCGTAGCCGTTTTCCGTGCGCGTCATACCGATGGTGCCGCCGGTATAGATGATGAGAACTCGTTTCATAGCTCTCTCCTGATTGTATTACTTTTTGTACGGCGTATGGTCGAGCGGCAGGCTGCGGCGGCGCTCGCCGTCGTAGCGGTAATACGCCTGCGCGATGGCCGGCGCCGTGGGGATGGACGTGATCTCACCGATGCCGATGGCGCCGTTGGCGAGGTTTAATCCCGGCTTGTCGATGACGATCGCCTTGATCTCGGGAATCTGATGCGAGCGGAACAGGCCGAGCGTGCCGTATTTTGCCGTGGGCTTGCCGTGGTCGAGCGGGTACTGCTCTGTCAAGGCGTAGCCCATGCTCATCACGACGCCGCCCTCGATCTGCCCTTCGCAGGACAGCGGGTTGATGGCCTTGCCGACATCGTGCGCGGCGACCATCTTTTTAATTTTGCCCGTCTCCTTGTCGAGAATGCACATCTGCGTTGCGTAGCCATAGGCGACATGGCTGACGGGGTTTGGCACATTTGCGCCGAGCGGGTTCGTCTTGGCGTAGTATTCGCCGTAAAACTCCTGCCCCTTCAAATCGCTCAGCGAGCGGTACTCCATCGCGTCGCGCAGCAGCAGGCATGCGCGGCGGCAGGCCTCGCCGGTGACGAGCGTCTGGCGCGAGCCGGAGGTATCGCCGCTGTCAGGCGTTATGAACGTGCTGTTGCCGTCGTAGACGACCTGATCGCGCGTGAGCTTTGCGTTTGTCACGACGAGCTGCACCAGCACCGTGCCGAGACCCTGACCGATGCAGGACGCGCCCGCGCGGATATGAACCTTGCCGTCCTCGCCGATGACGAGCTTGCAGCGCCCATAGTCGGGAAGACCGACGCCGACGCCCGCGTTTTTCATCGCGCAGGCAAGGCCGACCGGCTCGCCGTTTTTGACCGCTTCGTCATAGTAGGGCTTGATGGCCTCGAGCGTTTCGACAAGGCCCGTTTCGGGGCCGACGATCTGGCCGTTCGGCAGCACCTCGCCCGGGCGGATGGCGTTGCGGTAGCGAATTTCCCACGGGGAGATGCCGACAAGGTCGGCCATCTCATTTAGGAGCGTTTCGGTCGCAAAGCAGGTCTGCGTCACGCCGAAGCCGCGGAACGCGCCCGCGGGCGGATTGTTCGTATAGTAGGCGTGGCCCTCGATCTCAAAATTCTCGTAGTGATACGGGCCCGCGGCGTGCGTGCACGCGCGCTCGAGCACGGGGCCGCCGAGGGAGGCGAAGCCGCCCGTGTCGGACACGACGCTCGCCTTTACGCCCTGAATAATGCCGTTTTCGTCGCAGCCCATCGTGAAGTCCATCCACATCGGATGGCGCTTGGGATGGACGAGCAGCGATTCCTGCCGTGTGAGCTTCACCTTGACCGGCACGCGCGCGATGTATGCGATGAGCGCCGCGTGGTGCTGCACGGACATGTCCTCTTTCCCGCCGAAGCCGCCGCCGACAAGCATATTTTCGACCTGGCAGTGGGCAAAGTCGACGCCGAGCATCGCCGAGCACTCGTGCTGGGTGGTGTGCGCGCTCTGGTCGGTCGTCAGCAGCTTCACGCCGCCGTTTTCAAGCGGGAGCGCCACGCAGCACTCGGGTTCCAAAAAGGCGTGCTCCGTCCACGGAGTCTCAAACTTCTCGTGTAAGACGTATTTGGAATGTTTGATGGCCTCGTCTGCATTGCCGCGCACAACGTGGCGGTGCGCCTGCAAGTTGCCGCGGTTGCCCATGATGACCTCTGGCGCACCGGGGGCGGACGCCTCCTCGGGCCCGTAGACCGCGGGAAGCTCTTCGTAAACGACACGTACAAGCTTTTTTGCCTGCTCGAGTGTTTCTAAGTCGCGCGCACAGACAAGCGCCACCGCGTCGCCGAGATACTGCGTGATTTTCCCCTCGCCGATGAGCGTCGGCTGGTCCTTCTGGATGTGGCCGACGTTCTGCTGGCCCGGGATGTCCTTTGCCGTCAGCACGCAGACGACGCCGGGGAGCGCTTCCGCCTCTTTCGTGCGGATGTAGAGAACGCGGGCGCGCGGGTACTGGCTGCGCACCGCGCCGCCGTAACACATGCCCTCAATATAGACGTCGTCGGGGTACTTGCCGTAGCCCTGCACCTTTTCGGCGACATCGATACGGTGCACGCGCGAGCCAACCTGAAAGTCTTCCTTCTTTTCGGGAATTTTCCCCTCGCGTAAAATCTTCGCCGCAAGCAGGATGCCGTCGATGATCTTGACATAGCCCGTGCAGCGGCAGATATTGTTGCGGATGGCAAAGGCCGCCTCTTCGCGCGTGGGGTCAGGATTTTGGTCGATAAGCCCCTTGGCCGAGATGACCATGCCTGGAATGCAGAAGCCGCACTGCACGGCTCCGGCCTCGCCGAAAGCGTAGGTAAAGGCCTCCTTTTCAAAGGCGGAAAGGCCCTCGACCGTGACGATATGTTTCCCCTCCAGCTTGTCTGTCTGAGGGATGCAGGCTTTCGTCGGCTTGCCGTCGATGAGGACATGGCACGTGCCGCACGCACCTTCACTGCATCCGTCCTTCACGCTGGTCAGATGCAGCTCGTCGCGAAGATAGCGGATGAGTTTTTGATTTTTCTCCACCGTGACCGGTGTACCGTTGACAACGAATGCAGCCATTTCAGATCTCCTGTTCGCAAGAAAATCACAAATATCACAATTATTTTGGTTGCCTAACTAATTTTATTGTAGCACAGGCACAACAAAGACGCAACACAAATTCTAAATTTCGATATTCTTTTTTCGGAATCACGCTTTCTGTCTCAAATCCTTGACAAATTTTGAACATTGAACTAAGATATCGCCATACCTGCAAGGGGCGCTGGCGCAAGCCGGCTGTGATGCGGCGTATCGCCGTCGCTGTCCCTCAGACCTGATCCGGGTAATGCCGGCGTAGGAATGCAAAGATGATCTTGCCTGAGCTTTGCACCGTGACGTCGACGCCGCGGTGCTTTTTTTGTGCCGCGGCGCGGACAGGGACCATATTTTTAGGAGGAATCCCTTATGAGCAACACGTCCACCCATTCCAGCACCCGCCGCCTGACCGAGGGCGGCATCTGCATCGCGCTCGCCCTTGTGCTGAGCTATCTCAAAATTCCCATCGGTCTGTCGTTTGGCGGCTTCGGCGGCTCGATCACCCTTGTGATGGTCCCGCTCATCCTCTTCGCCGTGCGCTATGGCGCGCCCTGGGGCATCCTCGCGGGCGTCGCGTTCGGCACGCTCAAGTATTTCTTCGCCGAGGGCTTCGCCGTGAGCTGGGTGTCCATCATCTTCGACTATTCCGTCGCCTACGGCGCGGTCGGCCTTGCGGGCCTTTTCCGCGTGAAGGACAACGACTATTCCAAGCTCCCGCTCGCAGCCTTCGTCGGCTGCCTCGGCCGCTTCGGCATCCACTTCATCTCGGGCGTGACGGTCTACGCGCAGTATATGCCCGAGGAATTCATGGGCATGACCATGACGTCTCCCGTGTTCTACTCCGTGCTGTACAACGGCACGTACATGCTGCCGAACACGATCCTCGCGATCGTCATCTGCGTGTTGCTGATGAAGCCCGCAGCGAAGCTGCC
>OGXE01003327.1_pt1 | contig 10937 bp, 8 predicted proteins | sample 1576181 | NCBI WGS metagenome assembly OGXE01 (sample SAMEA3541478, study PRJEB24748) | human gut metagenome | biome: human gut; feature: human-associated habitat; material: faeces | place: China | collected 2012 | reverse complement strand
TTCTGGCGGCGCAGGCGGTGCTGGTCCTTCCAGATCGTGGATTTGCTTACGCCGAACACGGCTGCCGCCGCCCGCACGGTCGCGCCGCTCTGCACAATATACCGCCCCACCGCAGCAGCACGCTCCTCAGGGTCGCCCTTCATAGCCTGACCTCCTCGCATAGAATTTTCTGTCAAATCCTATGTGAAAAAGTGCGCCGATATGCCGGAAAAAGATGGGCTATAAAATTGAAGGGGCTTAGAGGATCTTATACACCCGGCAGCCGCCGTTTTCGTACCACAGGGGGTACCGCTGCGCATACCATTCCTCGTCCGCATCGGCAAAGCGGCTGTAGACGGAGGAATCGAACACGGCGTACTGTACGCCCCAGATCTGCAGGGTGACAGTGTCGGGCGTTTCATACAGGGTGCGCATGGCGTTGTATTCATCGGCGTAGTCCATGCCGTGGTAGTAGACATAGCTGCCCGACCCGCACAGGATCTGCCGCCCCGCCAGTGCAAACACCGGCGTCAGGTGGCTGTCGCTGGTCAAAAACAGCGCATTGCTCCCGGCATTCTCGTCAATATACGCTGCCAGTGCAATGTCATCGGCGCTCCACTGCTGATAGTCGCTCAGCGCCTCCCGCCCAAGGGTCAGCACGCTGCCGAACATCGCCGCAAAGCAGCACACCGCCAGCCCCAGCGCTCGCCATGGCAGGGCGCGCACCTTTGCAAACAGGTCGGCTAGCAGTTGGGCGGCCAGAATACATCCCAGCATATGCCAGACATACAGCAGCTTATTGTTGTCATAATTGTTGGGCTGGAATACAACGAACTCCGCCAGCGCCAAAATGGCCAGCCCGCCGCCGTACAGCCACCGCTGCTTTGGTCTGGCATGTACAAAGGCAGGCACCAGCAGAAGATACACAAGGCCGATGTTTTTGATGTAGAACCAGAGATAGCTGTCCTTCAGGGTGCCGTCATTCCGGCCGTTGATCCAGTTGAAGTGCAGCCGCAGCATCTGCTGACCGTCCAGACTTTGCGCCAGCACGGTCGGCAGCATCTGGAAAAGCCATGCCGCGCCGCAGACTGCGGCCAGCCCCAGCCATGGCAGCAGCGTCTCTTTGTGTGCGCCCTGTGTCAATGTGTAAAGCCCGCTCACCAGACAGAGCAGCACCAGCGCCAGTGCGCTGTGCGTGTGCAAAAGCGGCAGGGGCAGCACCAGAAGGGCCAGCCAAAGCCAGAGGTGGCGCTCGCCCTCATAGCAGAACCGCCACAGCAGATACAGGGCGGGCAGCAGCACGCACCAGCCAAAGAGGGTGGCGCGCTGCGGGATCAGCAGATCTGCGATGGGGTTGACCCACACGATGTTCTTCTCGACAAAATTGGTCGGCGTTGTGTAAAAACCGGTGAAGATGCCCGCAAAATCTGCAGCAGAGCCGAGGAAATACACAAACCCGAACCCACTGCCCATAAAAAACAGATAAAACGCAAGGCTTGCTTTGGCAGCGCTGCCCGTCACGCGGCGGGCCAGCTGCCAGAACATGCCGTATACCGAGAGAAAGGCGGGCAGCATCGGCAGCAGGTAAGCGGTGCGCAGATCCGCCCCCAGCAGAAGAAAGACACTGGAGACCGTTTCGCAGAGGAACGGGTAGCCGAACCGGTGTGCGCCGCCCAGCAGGGGATAGCGCGGCGGAAATTCACCGCTTTGCGCAATATAGCGGATGAACCCCAGATGCATCGGCATATCGCCATAGCAGCTCTGCCCGGTGTGGAGGGTACCGTTCACCGTGTGCAGCACATGGGTGTGCAGCAGAAACAGCGTCACGGCGGCCACCGGCAGCAGGCAGGCCCAGCTTGCCCCGCGGTCGGGGTCCTTCGCAGCCCCACGCAGCCGGGGACCGCATCGCAGCAGCACCCCGCCCAGCACTGCCGCAGCGGCACCCGCCAGCCCGGCGGCCGGCAGGGTAAAGCCGAACGGCAGGGCAAACAGGGCGGGCAGCGCCGCCAGCAGGGATACTCCAAGCCCGCACCCCAGCGGAAGGAGAACGGCGCTGTCTGCGTCCGGCACGGCCCGGCGCGCCAGCAGCAGACCGACAAAGAGAAACAGGAACAGATAGCAAACGGATACAATCATGATGCACCCTATACCCCTTCCAGATCAAACGGCGGGGTATACTCCTCCCGGGCGCTGCTCTTTTCCTGCATGTAGCCATCGGTCAGCCCCAGCCGGACGGCCTCGTCAATGACCTGCCGGTACTCATAGGTCGTGATGCGCCGCCCTAAGCCGTGCTCGGCCGCCTTATAAAAAGGTGTGAACTGGCTCATCAGGCTCGGAATAAATTCCACACCGGTTTCTGCCCGCAGCGCTGCCAGCCGCTGCAGCACCGCGCGGCTGTCCGCCACATGGCCGGGCAGGGCCAGATGCCGCACGATGACGCCCCGCTGCAGGTAGCCGTCTGCATCAAAGACCGGCGCGCCGGTCTGCACAAGCATCTCGCGCAGGGCGGCATCTGCTGCGGCAGGGTAATCCTGTGCGCAGGAAAGTTGTGCCGCCAGCGTGCTGTCGCAATATTTATAGTCGGTAAGCCAGATGTCCACATATCCGGCCAGCGCGCGGACAGCCTCAACGGTTTCGTAGCCGCCGGTGTTGTAGACCACAGGCAGGGCAAAGCCCGCCGCTCTGGCAGCATCCAGCGCCTCTGTCACCCAAGGCAGATAGTGGGACGCCGTGACCAGATTCAGATTTTTGGCGCCGCCGTTTTGCAGCTGCATAAAAATTTCGGCCAGCCGCTCGGCGGTAATCGTCTTGCCTACCTCACCCTGACTGATGGGGTAGTTCTGGCAGTAGCAGCACCGCAGGGTGCAGCCGCTGAAAAACACCGTGCCGCTCCCGGTGGCGGCATTGGGGTCGCCGCTCAGGCAGGGCTCCTCCCAGTGGTGCAGGGCGGCGCGGGCCACCCGCAGGGTATCATCGGCCCCGCAGAAGCCCCGCTGCCCTGCGGCGCGGTCGGCCCCGCAGGCCCGGGGGCAAAGGGTACAGTGGTGCGGCAGCTGCATGGCAAAAACCTCTTTCACAAAAAACTTTTCTATAAGTTTACCACAAACCGGGAAAGTGTGGTATACTATATCTACCAATATCCCAAAATAAAGGAGTGTGCTTTTATGTCTACCCCTCATAACCGTGCGGAAAAGGGCGATTTCGCCAAGACCGTTCTGATGCCCGGCGATCCGCTGCGCGCAAAGTTCATCGCGGAAACCTTTCTGGAGGATGTTCGCCTCGTCACCGATGTGCGCGGTATGCTCGGCTACACCGGAAGCTATCAGGGCCGCCCCATCAGCGTTATGGGCAGCGGCATGGGTATGCCGTCCATCGGTATCTATTCCTATGAGCTGTACAGTCAGTACGGTGTGGAGAACATCATCCGCATCGGCTCTGCCGGCTCGTATACCGACAAGGCCAAGCTGTTTGATGTCGTGCTGGCCACCGGCGCGTATTCCGAGAGCAACTATGCCGTGACCCAGAGCGGCGATAGCGAGGAGATACAGGCCCCCAGTGCCGCGCTGAACGAGGCCCTGCGCCGCAGCGCTGCCGCAGCAGGCATCCCCCTGATCGAGGGCAATATCCATTCCTCCGATGTGTTCTACCGCCAGCCCAGCGACGCCAGACCGACCTACTGGGAGCGCCTGCGCGATGAAAAGGGCTGTCTGGCTGTCGAGATGGAGAGCTTCGCCCTTTTCCACAATGCAAAGGTGCTGGGCAAGCGGGCGGCCTGCCTGCTGACCATCTCGGACAGCTTTGTCTCGCCGGAAATCACGACAGCCGAGCAGCGCCAGACCAGCTTTACTGCCATGATGCAGGTCGCGCTCGGCGTGGATGCCTTTTTGGAGAAGTAAGCATGGAAAAAGCTGAGATCCGGACCTTGATCCGCGCTGCGTTTGAAGGGCAGGGGTTTGCCTATGCGCCGTATTCCCGCTTCCATGTGGGGGCGGCACTGCGGGCCAAGGACGGCCGTGTGTTCAAGGGCTGCAACATCGAGAATGCAGGCTATACCGCTACGAACTGCGCTGAGCGCACGGCGCTGTTCAAGGCTGTCAGCGAGGGTGTGCGCGAGTTTGACGCTATAGCCATTGTGGGCAGCAAAGCGGGGGAGAAGAACACCCTTGTTACCGGCCCCTGCGGCGTCTGCCGTCAGGCACTCTATGAGTTCGGCGGCCCCGGGCTGACTGTAATCATGGCCAAAAGCGAGGAGGATTACATTGTGACGACCCTCGGCGAGCTGCTGCCCTACGGCTTTGGCCCGGCCAATCTGGAATGACCCCAAAGGCAGGGAAACCATACCCCTGCAAAGAAACGAATACCAAGGAGATTTTCCCGTACCCATGAAGAAGTTCTTAGCATTGTTCCTGACGCTGACCCTGCTGGCGGGCCTGACTGCCTGCAAGGGCAGAGAAGCCATCGCCGAAGCACAGGTGGTGCATGTCGTGACCGCTCCGACCGATGACGCTACCTTTGTCTATGAGCCGGAGGACCCGACACAGGTGCTGCCGGGCGGGCAGACCATCGCGCTGGTGACCGGCCCCGGCGGCACGGACAGCGGCGAGGATGCCATGCTGTGGCAGGGCGTACAGACCTTTGCCAATACCTACCATTACACGGCCGTGAGCCAGACGGCGGCGGGCAGCACCGCCGATGATGCCGAGGCTGCCCTGCGCGCTGCGGCCGAGAGCGGTGCAAAGCTTGTGGTCTGCCGCGGCGAGGTCATGGGTCAGGCGCTCTACCGCATGCAGGAAAACTACCCGGATGTGCATTACCTGCTGTTTGACGATGAACCCCATAATGACGACTACAGCGCCTACAAAACGGCAAATCTGGTCCACTGCGTTCTCTTTCAGGAGGAACAGGCGGGCTACCTTGCGGGCTATGCCGCTGTAACTGAAGGGTATACCGCGCTGGGCTTTGTCGGTACGCGGGAGGTTCCCGGCATTGTGCGCTACGCCACCGGCTTTTTGCAGGGCGCAGAGGCCGCCGCCGAGCAGCAGGGTGAGCGCGTGAGCCTGCAGACATGGTTCGCCGACACGGATACGGTCAACGATGCCATCACCCAGCGGATGATCGACTGGTACAATAACGGAACAACGCTGATCATGGTCAGCGGCGGTGACCTCTATGCAGGCGCTGTCAATGCTGTCAACCAGACCGGCGCCAAGGCAATCACGACAGACTGCGACCGCACGGATCAGGGCGACCGCATCCTTGCCAGCGCCGTCAAATGCTACAATGCGGCAGTCCAGCGCGAGCTGTACACCTTCTTTACACAAGGCACATGGAATGCCCAGAGCGCCGGCCAGACCGAGAAGGTCGGCTTTACCAACGGCGAGGTGGCGCTGCAGGCCGGCAGCCCGTGGCGGCTGGACAGCTTTAGTCAGGAAAGCTACCGCAAGCTGTATGAAAAGCTGCGTACCAGCGCGCTGCGGGTGGACACCTACTCCGACCTTGACACGCTGCCCGACACCCCCAATGTCACGCTGACCCGCCTGCGCTGACACAGTGCGTACTGCAGCTTTGTTATGCTTTTGTAATGATTTGTTTAGCGTTTTGTCATTGAATAACCGCCCCAAATGCGGTATACTGAACTTATTACGGCAGGGAACCGCCCTGCCGGACAACTGAAAATCAACCTAAGGAGATTAAAACCATGAAAAAGTTTCTCGCTTTTGTAATGGCTGCCAGCATGGCGCTCTCTCTGGCTGCCTGCGTCGGTTCTACCCCCGCAAGCTCCACGGCCAGCACCACGACGGAGGCTACCTCTGAGGCCGCTGCTTCCACTTCCGGCAGCAAGACCGATGTTGCTTTCGTTACCGATGTAGGCAACATTGATGACCAGTCCTTTAACCAGTACACCTGGCAGGGCGTGCAGGACTTCTGCAGTGCCAACAGCCTGAACGCCAACTACTACCGCCCCACCGAGGACTCCGACGCAGCTCGTCTGGAGCAGATGGACAACGCTGTCAACGATGGCGCTAAGTCCATCGTCGTTGCCGGCTACCTGTTCGGTTCTGCCATCGCCGAGGCACAGGCCAAGTACCCCGATGTTCAGTTCCTCGCGCTGGATGTTTCCACCGCTGATCTGGGCGACAAGGCGCCTACCTCCAACACCGCGCTGATCACCTATAAGGAAGAGCAGGCCGGTTATCTGGCCGGTTACGCTGCCGTTACCGATGGCTACAAGGAGCTGGGCTTCCTGGGCGGCATGGCTGTTCCCGCTGTTATCCGTTACGGCTACGGCTTCGTGCAGGGCGCTGATGCCGCTGCCAAGGAGATCGGTGCTACGGATGTCAACATCAAGTACTGGTACTCCGGCGGCTTCGCTGCTACCGATGAGGTCAAGAACAAGATGGACGGCTGGTACTCCGAGGGTACCGAGGTTGTCTTTGCCTGCGGCGGCCCTGTCTGCCAGAGCTGCGACGCTGCTGCTCAGGCCAACGGCGGCAAGATGATCGGCGTTGATGTTGACCAGTCCGGTCAGTTCGACACCGTTGTCACCTCCGCTACCAAGGGTCTGGCCGAATCTGTCAACGAGGCCCTGACCGATGCCCTGAACAACGGCTGGAAGTTCAGTGAGACCTACTCCGGCAAGGAGACCAAGCTCGGCGCTGCCGAGAACTGCGTTGGCCTGCCGATGTCCACCAGCAAGTTCACCAAGTTCACGCAGGAGCAGTACGACACTATGTATGCTGCCATTGTGGACGGCTCTCTGGTCATTGACGACAGCTTTGACGCCGATGTACATCCCGCCGTCACCAATGTGACTGTTGACTATCAGAGCTGATAGCTTAAAAGTATGACTTTTGACCGCCCCGTGCCTTACCGCATGGGGCGGTTTTTGCGTATAAGGGCAGGGCTGTCCGCGATTTGACAGGCAAAGCGGATGGAATGACCATAATGTGACAACTTTTTGTGCAAAATCTCTTGTACAAAAATGAAATTTTCTGTATAATATAGAGTACTAAATTGTGTACAAGCCTGTACACATCGAAAGGGGCGTGCAACGGTTGACAGAGAATTATGTCATCGAAATGCTGCACATCACCAAGGAATTTCCCGGCATCAAAGCGAATGACGATATCACCCTGCAGCTGCGCAAGGGCGAGATCCATGCCCTGTTGGGCGAAAACGGCGCCGGTAAATCCACCTTGATGAGTGTGCTGTTCGGCCTGTACCAGCCGGAAAAGGGTGTTATCAAGAAAAACGGGCAGGAGGTCAAGATCAACAACCCGAATGACGCCAATGCGCTGGGCATCGGCATGGTGCATCAGCACTTTAAGCTGGTGGAATGCTTCACCGTGCTGGATAACATCATCCTCGGCGTAGAGGACACAAAGCACGGCTTCCTGCAGAAGGACGAGGCCCGCAAAAAGGTCATGGCGCTGAGTGAGAAATACGGCCTGAAGGTCGACCCCGATGCGCTTGTCAGCGATATTTCAGTCGGCATGCAGCAGCGTGTCGAGATCCTGAAAATGCTCTACCGCGACAACGAAATCCTGATTTTTGATGAGCCTACGGCTGTTTTGACCCCGCAGGAGATCGATGAGCTTATGGAGATCATGCGCGGCTTCAAGGCGGAGGGCAAGAGCATCCTCTTCATCACCCACAAGCTTAACGAGATCATGGCCGTGTCGGACCGCTGCAGCGTCCTGCGCAAGGGCAAGTATATCGGTACAGTCGATATTAAGGACACCACCAAGGAAGAGCTGTCCAAGATGATGGTCGGCCGCGATGTGCAGTTTGCCGTTGAGAAAAAGCCCAGCGAGCCGGGCAAGCCGATCCTCGAGGTGGAAAACCTCGTTGTGCCCAGCAAGGTACACAAGAATAACGCCGTGCGCGGCGTCAGCTTCAATGTCCGCGCGGGCGAGATCGTCTGTATTGCCGGTATTGACGGCAACGGTCAGAGCGAGCTGATCTACGGCATCACGGGACTCGAAAAGCCGACCGGCGGAACAATCAGGCTGGAGGGCAGGGTCATCACGAATGCACCCATCCGTGAGCGCTCCAAGGCCGGCATGAGCCATATCCCCGAGGACCGCCATAAGCACGGTCTGGTGCTGGACTACACGCTGGCTGACAATATGGTCCTGCAGCGCTACTGGCAGCCGGAGTTCCAGAACCACGGTTTTATTAAGAAGGGGGCCGTCCTTGACTATGCCGAGAGGCTCATCAAGCAGTACGATGTGCGCAGCGGTCAGGGTCCTGCCACCATCGCCCGCAGTATGTCGGGCGGCAACCAGCAGAAGGCCATCATCGCCCGCGAGGTCGATAAGGAGCCGGAGCTGCTTGTGGCGGTCCAGCCCACCCGCGGCTTGGATGTCGGCGCCATTGAGTATATCCACAAGCAGATCGTGGCCGAGCGCGACAGGGGCCGTGCGGTGCTGCTCGTCAGCCTGGAGCTGGACGAGGTCATGAACCTGTCCGACCGTATTCTGGTGATTTATGAGGGTGAGCTTGTGGGCGAGTTTGACCCGCGCAAGACCACCGTGGAAGAGCTGGGCCTGTATATGGCCGGCGCGAAAAAGCAGGGGGAGGCGAAAGCATGAGCAAACAGAATAAACAGCCGCTTCTGCAGCGGCCCGCCGTCATCGGCGTGCTGGCAAGCCTGCTGTCCATCGTCATCGGTCTGGTGCTGGGCTTTGTGCTGCTGGTCGTGCTGAACCCCGGCGCGTCCGTGGGCGGCATGAAGGCAATGCTGACGACCGGCTTTTCCAACATGGACAAGCTGGGCAAGGTGCTGTATCAGGCAGCGCCGCTGATGATGTGCGGCCTGTCGGTCGGCTTTGCCTTCAAGACCGGCCTGTTCAACATCGGCGCATCCGGTCAGTATACGATGGGTGCATTCTTTGCACTGCTGTGCGCCATTCAGTTCCAGATGCCGTGGTTCGTCTGCCTGCTGGCGGGCGCAGTCGGCGGTGCGATCTGGGGCATCTTCCCGGGCCTGTTCAAAGCGTACTTCAATGTCAACGAGGTCATCACCGCCATCATGTTCAACTGGATCGGCATGTACCTTGTGAACCTGCTGCTGGCCAACACCCCCACTATGCTGGCATCTGCCTGGGGTGCGTCCAACTCGGACCGCACGGCGGCGCTGTCCGCTGCAAACCCCGGGGCTATTCTGCCCAAGGGGCCGTTTGCCGCACTGTTCGGCAATTCGAGCTGGATCAACATTTCCATCATCATTACGATTGTTTTTGCTGTCCTCGTCTGGGTCGTCCTGCAAAAGACCACCTTCGGCTATGAGCTGAAGGCCTGCGGCCTCAGCCGGGATGCCGCCCAGTATGCAGGCATCAATTCCAAGCGCAACATCGTGCTTTCGATGGTCATTTCCGGCGCGCTGTCCGGCATCGGCGGCGGCATCTACTATCTGGCCGGTACGGGCCAGTATGTGCTGGAAAAATCCATTCTGGGCATGGGCTTCAATGGCATTCCCGTAGCGCTGCTGGCCAGCTCCAACCCCATCGGCACGATTTTCTCGGCACTTTTCATCAGCTATATTCAGGTCGGCGGCGCGGCCATGCAGCCCGCCTACTCCTCGGAGACCATTGACATCGTGATCGCTGTCATCATCTATCTGGCGGCTTTCGCCCTGCTGATGCGCGGCGTGATCGCCAAGGCGGTCTCCGGCCGCAAAAAGAAAGGGGGCGCTGCCAAATGATGATCGCTGCCAACATTATCAGTCTGACCATTCTGTTTGCGGTGCCGCTGCTGCTTGTGGCGCTGGGCGGTATGTTCAGTGAGCATTCCGGCGTTATCAACATCGCGCTTGAGGGCATGATGATCATCGGTGCGCTGTTCGCCTGCTTCACGCTGCAAGGGCTGGACCAAAGCGGCTTTGGCCCTGCGCACCCGCAGCTCTCGATGTTCATTGCCATTCTGATGGCCGGTGCCACCGGTATGATCTTCTCGCTGCTGCTGGGCTTTGCAGCCATCAATCTGAAGGCTGACCAGACCATCGGCGGCACGGCGCTGAACCAGTTTGCGCCTGCCTTTGCGGTCGTTATGACATGGGCCGTGCAGGGTCAGGGCCTGACCACCATCTCGATCCCCAGCTGGGTGCGCATCACCCGCGATACCTTCGGTCTCGCCCCGGTGGACGGCCCCAGCTTCTGGAACAACCTCATCTTCAAGTATTTCTACCTGACGACCCCGGTTGCCATCGTTCTGTTCATCGCAGCCTATATTGTGATGTACAAGACCCGCTTCGGCCTGCGTCTGCGCGCCTGCGGCGAGCATCCTCAGGCGGCGGATTCTGTGGGCATCAATGTCTACAGGATGCGCTACGCCGGTGTGCTGATCTCCGGCTTCCTCGGCGGTGTCGGCGGTCTGGCCTACACGGTGGCGGCCGGCTCCGGCTTCAACTCCGATGTCGGCGGCTACGGCTTCTTGGCGCTGGCTGTTATGATCTTCGGCAACTGGAAACCATTCCCGATTCTGGCCTCGTCGCTCTTCTTCGCACTGTTCAAGGTCATTGCGGCGTACTCTTCGTCGCTGTCCTTCCTGCCGAAGTTTGAGGGTGTCAAGGAAATTTCCAACTTCTACCAGATGCTGCCGTATATCGTCACGATGATCGTGCTGATCTTTACCTCCAAAAACTCTCAGGCCCCCAAGGCCGAGGGCATCCCCTACGATAAGGGCAGCCGCTGATACAAACGATACACAGGCCGCCCGACGCCTACAGCCGGGCGGCCTGTGCTTTTTTGAAGGAGACAAGCTTATGCGAATGTATGATATTATCGCCAAAAAACGCGATGGCGGCACGCTGAACCGTGAGGAGCTTTCCTTTGCGGTCAACGGCTATGTGGCCGGGGATGTGCCCGACTACCAGATGTCGGCGCTGCTCATGGCTATCTATCTGCGCGGCATGACCGATGAGGAGACCGCCGTGCTGACCGATGTCATGGCCCGCT
>OGXE01003324.1_pt1 | contig 10945 bp, 10 predicted proteins | sample 1576181 | NCBI WGS metagenome assembly OGXE01 (sample SAMEA3541478, study PRJEB24748) | human gut metagenome | biome: human gut; feature: human-associated habitat; material: faeces | place: China | collected 2012 | reverse complement strand
ATAGGCGCGTGAAAATGTGTCTGCTGTACGACGGCTTTTTTTCTTTTGCCGTCGTGTGGCAGATTTTTACTGATACTTTTCCAAAAGCGCCGTTGCTTCTGCTTGTGTCATTGTTCCCGCTTCAACTTCTGCGTCAGTATAGTCTTTAAGGGCATTGAACAGTTCTTCCTGTGTATCAAATGGGCCTATACTCTTGTAGGTACTCCCATCAAATACGAAAGTTTGGTACTGCTCAGGTTGTGTGTTACTGGGCATAGAAAAGAACAGTTGATCGTCACTTGAAGAAGCTCTTTTTCCTACCATTTTGCCCTCTAAAATAGATGTGAGGATTTCATCGTAACACGCAAGTGCTTCCGCCGCTTCTGCTTCTGTCCATTCTCCGGCATCGACCAACTTCTGAATATTTTCCGTTTCGGTTTCAAGCCATGCGGAAAACTCATCGTAAGTGAAATATTCGGTTTCCTCGATGGGAGAATAGCTTTCCCATGTTTTCCCCTCGTCTACGCTCTGCTGAATATCCGCTCCGCTTTGCCTGAAAAGTACGGAGGACACCGGTGACTGCATTTCGATAAGTGCTTGGGTATCTGCCTCGGCATGGCCTTCATCAGCGAAAGCCGAGACACCACCGACACATAAAGAAAAGTACAGCAGAACAATAATTCCAAGTTTTTTCGCCATAGATTTTACCTCCTTCATTTTAGTAGTTGGCGTTTTACCTCCTTTCGCAGATATAGTACACCCTCTATGTTGGAGGATTATAAAATCAATGTTGTGCCAGTGTTGAACAAAAGAAATCTCTGCTTTTCCTGCGGAACTCGAAAAGCAGAGACTTCTTTCAAAACTGTATTGTAAAACTCATGCCTCTATCGTTTGGCATGGGAACAAACTGATATTTCAAGCGCAATATATCCAAGATCGTCTGGACAATGTATAGACCAAGCCCATTTCCCCCGGTTGCTTGGCTATGGGCTAAATTTGGACGATAAAATGGCTCAAATATGTGTTGTAGCTGTTCGGGTGGTAATACGCTACATTCGTTAGAAACTGATAGTTTATTTTTATCAAATACAACCAATATTGATTGTCCAGCCTCCGTATAGTTGACCGCATTTGAAAGGATATTCGATATTGCTTTTTTCAACTGGCCCTCTGGAAGATATACGAAAGCGTCACTTGAAAGCTCTATTTTGAACTTAACTCCCTTGGCTTCTGCAATTAAGCGATACGGTTCACACAACTCTGTAAGGAGGGCTCTCAATGAAAAATTGCTGCATGGCTCATTATTACCTTGTGTTTGCAAGCGTGAAGCATTAAGTATATCTCTAATCATATCCCCAAGCTGTTCAGTAATTTCTTTGCACTTGGGCAAATAGGTTTCATAATCACGGTATTCCCCAATGCCTAAAATCATATTTTCCAATGTCGCATTTAGCTCTGTAACAGGTGTTTTTAATTCATGGGACGCTGTTCGGAGAAAATCAATTTTCTCTTTTTCCGCAAGACTGACTTTCTCTTCTTCCAACTCCAGATTGCGGATAGTCAAAAGCAAGGATTGATATAAATTGTTAATATCAGTAGCTAAAGCGCCAATTTCATCCGTTGACAATACAGCCGCTTTTGCGTCTGGCTCCAATTTCGACATTTGATTTGCGGATTTGGAGAGCAATAATATCGGAGTGGTTATGCCTCTTGAAAAAAAGTATGAAAACAATGCCGATATAGTGGCGCAGCAGAATATAGAAATCGGAAATGTTTTCAACATAGTTTGAGTAATGAGCCGGGGCATATCTACTTCTGACAGAGCACTTACCCCTGCATTTGTTACTACCATATTCGTAACAAGTATATTTTGGGATGGCGCAATTAGAAAAATCAGCAAGTGCGCTATAATTGAAATCAAAAGCATCATTGTAAATGTAAATAAGAATATCTTCGGAAATAACTTCATTTTCTTCATATTTCTTGCCCCATTTCAAATTTGTAACCTATTCCTTTGACCGTAGTAATGCAATCCAAACGGAGCTTTTTGCGGATATTACGAATATAGGCATCTATCGTGCGGTCGATCACATCACAATCGTATCCCCACACATCGTCCAAGATTTGATTGCGAGACAGGACTAAACCTTTATTGTCAATCAGCACTTTCAGGATTTCCAGTTCCTTTGGGGTAATGTCTATTTTACCGTTTTCATCACAGGCCGTATATCCAGAAAAGTCAACGGTAACATCTCCGAGCTTAATCATATTAACAGCAGGTTTACTCTGACTTCTGCGGAGAAGCGCAATAATCCGTTTACCTAAAATGAGCATGGAAAAGGGTTTTGTTATATAGTCATCTGCCATTTCGTCAAAACTGTTGGATTGTGTATATTCATCATCAAGTGCTGTGAGCATTATAACAGGAATGTTGCTGACTTTCCTAATTTCATGCAAAACAACGATACCCGACATTTCAGGAAGCATAATATCCAGTACAATTATATCGAGTTCTTCTCCACGGAATATTTTTAACGCTTCGCTCCCTGTAAAAGCAGAAAAAAGCGTATGTCCAGCTTCTTTCATATATTCGCATATCGCCTTGTTTGTACCTTGATTATCTTCAACAATCAAAATTTTCGCCATTAAAAACACCTCCCATATTTGAATAGAATACCAGCACTATGTTGTGCCAATATGAAGTTCCCAAGAAAAATTATATATTCTCCTTCGCACCTCCGCAAGTATGCGAATGGACAATAAAATACTACTAAAACATAAAATTATGTTTCGTTCTCATAGTCAAACCCGAAATGTAAAATAATATAGGGGTGATATGAGAATGTACCAAGACACCAGACGGCTTGACTTCCACGCTTTGGGCCGGGAAATCAAGCGCAAAAGAGACGTACTCCTGCACCGAACACTGGTGCACGGGCGCGTTCACCCGCTGGCAGCCGTGGCTCGTCGAAGCGCAGCCGCAGGCGTATGTGGAGATCAGCGAGGAGCTGGCGAAGGAAAAGGGCATTGCCAACGGGGAAAAGGTCCGCATCTCCTCGGCGCGCGGCACGGTCGACGCCGTGGCGATGGTCACGGTGCGCCTCACGCCCTTCAAGTGCGGAGGCAAAACCGTGCATCAGGTGGGCATGACCTTCAACTACGGCTGGCTGCAGCCCAAGGAATGCGGCGACACGGCAAACCTGCTCAGTCCCATGGTCGGTGACGCGAACAGCATGACGCCCGAATACAAGGCGTTCATGGTCAACATCGACAAAATCAAGGCTTAGGAGGGAAGGCCATGTCCGACGGAAAGACTATTCTCGTTGACGTATCCCGCTGCACCGGGTGCCGCGGCTGTCAGGTGGCCTGCAAGCAGTGGAACGAGCTGCCCGCCACCGATACCGTGCAGACCGGTTCCTACCAGAACCCGCCCGATATGAACGGCGATACCTACAAGATCGTCCGGTTCCGCGAAGGGCGGCATGAAAACGGCAACCCCTACTGGAACTTCTTCACCGACATGTGCCGCCACTGCGTGAACCCGCCGTGCGTGCTCGCCGCCGATGAGGGGACCATGATTCACGACGAGGCCACCGGCGCGGTGGTGTATACGGAAAAGACCGCCGAGAACGATTTCGACGTGCTTCTCGACGCCTGTCCGTACCGCATCCCCCGCAAGAACGAAAAGACCGGGGCCATCGTGAAGTGTACCATGTGCATCGACAGGATCAGCGCGGGCGGCATTCCCGCGTGCGTGCAGTCCTGTCCCACCGGAGCCATGCGCTTCGGGGAACGCGCCGCCATGCTCGAACTCGCGCACAAGCGCGTGGAGGAGCTGAAGAAGGAGTTCCCCAAGGCCCATGCCGTGGCCTACCTGATGGCGGCCATCCGCCTGATGTGGTTCAAGGTCTACCACCCGGCCATCTTCTACGCAGTGTACTTCACGGTGCGCGGCGCGGATATTGACTACGAGGCCGCCGTGGGCGGCGTCCGTGTGGCGAAGCAGCACCTGCGCGACAACGAAAAGATCCCCAAGGACGAGCGCACCGCCAAGGACGATGACGCGCTGGTCAGCCTGCAGCTGGAAAACGAAATGCTGCAGCGCGGCTGCGAGTTTTTGCCCATCGAGCTGGGCAGGAGCTACGCCAGCAAGTACGTGGTTGAGGACGGCAAGGTGCGTCTGCCGTTCACAGCCATCCGCGGTCTGGGTGATGCCGCCGCCGCTGCGCTGGAACAGGCTACGATGCACGGGCAGGAGTATATCTCGGTGGAGGAATTGCAGCAGGCCAGCGGTGTGGCGCAGTCTGTTTTTGACAAGCTCCGCGCCGTCGGCGCTTTGGGTAATCTGCCCGAAACGAGCCAGGTGGATTTGTTCAGTATGATTTAAAGGTGAGAGACTCTGCCGCTTTGCCGTTGCCGCTAACTTGCCCCCTTGACAACCTACCTGATTTGCGCTATAATAGCAGTCACTGATGCGGGATTAGCTCATCCGGTAGAGTGACTGCTTCCCAAGCAGTAGGTGGCGAGTTCGAGACTCGTATCCCGCTCCAAGATACCCCGAGGCGTTTCGCTTCGGGGTATTTTTATTTGTGCAAAAAGAGGTGCCGACCATGCTTGACGCATTCCCGATCTATCACTGGTTCCACAACGGCAACCCGTATTCCGGGGCAGAGGGCGGTATGCGCTATGTCATCACCCCCATCAAGGTGCCCGACCCGAGCGACGAGAGCGGCAAGAAAAAGCGCGAGGCCCTCTGCGCCGAGGTCTGGCCCGGCCCGTGGAGCATCGAGCATACCGCCGAGGAAAAGATCGAGACGCAGCTGTTTGACGGCGACCAGGCGGGCTTGGATAAGGCCGTCGCCTGGCTGCATGAGCGTTACACCGCCGAGGCAGACCGCTGGGCGGACATCCCGTCGATCCTCGACTGTGAGCCGAACCGCTGACGATTGATGAACACCTGCTGCACACCGCGGCAGGTGCGCAGGGCCGTGCAGGTCAGCCCCGAGCTGGCAGCCCTGCTGCAAAAGCGCCGTCCCCGCGAAGATCAGGAATAAGGAGCCTATATGCCCAGACAGGTCCCGACGCCGCGCACGGTGGAGATCCCTTCCGCCGAGGCTGTCGCCAAGGAGCGCGAGCGTCTGCAATACAAAAAGAAATACAACCGCACGCTGCGCAGCACCATCTACGCGCTGCTGGTCGTGGCCGCCCTGGCTGTGCTGGTCGCCACGATTTTTCTGCCGGTGCTGGCGCATGAATTGAGCGAATAAGTACGAAGCCGCACCCCGCGCAGAGACCGGGGTGCGGCTTTTGCGTAAAAACGCGATTTGTACAAAAGCAGGTTGCACAAGACTGGCAAAGCGCGTACAATAGTGCTGAATGAGGCGATTTGTATGTGGTTATTGTACGCAGTCGGCTCTGCGCTGTTCGCGGGCCTGACATCCATTCTGGCAAAATGCGGCATTCGCAAAACGGATTCCACCGTGGCCACGGCCATCCGCACGATCATTGTGCTGATTTTTGCGTGGGTCATGGTGTTTGTGGTCGGCTCGCAGGGGACGATTGCCAGCATCCCGGCCAGAAGTCTGGTATTCCTGGGGCTGTCGGGTCTGGCTACGGGTGCCAGCTGGCTGTGCTATTTTTATGCCTTGCAGCGCGGGCCGATCGATAAGGTCGTGCCCATCGACAAGAGCAGCACGGTCATGACGATCTTGCTGGCTGCACTGCTGCTGGGCGAGAGTGTGACCTTGACCAGGGGCATCGGCGTTGTGCTGATCGCCGCCGGCACGTTCCTGATGATCGAGAAAAAGGGCGGCGTCCAGAAAGAGGAAAGCGGCTGGATGTTGGCGGCGTTCGGTTCGGCCATTTTTGCGGCGCTGACCTCGATCCTGGGCAAGGTCGGCATCACCGGGGTCGAGTCCAATCTCGGTACGGCGCTGCGCACCGGCGTGGTGCTCATCATGGCGTGGGTCATGGTGTTTGTGCAGGGCAAGCAGGGCCAGGTGAAGGCGGTGCCCAAAAATGAGCTTGGCTTCATCTGTCTGTCGGGTCTGGCGACGGGTGCCAGCTGGCTGTGCTATTACAAAGCGCTGCAGCTCGGCCCGGCCAGCCTCGTCGCGCCCATCGATAAGCTGAGCATTCTGGTCACGGTGCTGTTCTCCTACATCGTGTTCCATGAGCGCCTGAGCAGAAAGGCTCTGACAGGTCTGGCCGTGCTTGTCGCGGGCACACTCGTCATGCTGGTATAAAATTTATCATAACGGCAGCACCTTTTCCTGCAAAGGTGTTGCTTTTTTTGCTGTCTTTTGCCATAATAAATATATATGCAATAGGCAGGCTTATACAGGAAAGGAGGCACAGCAGATGGCGAAAATCGCCGTGGTCGAGGACAACGACGCCATGCGGGCGCAGCTCTGCGGGTTCATCGCGCAGTATGCGCAGGAGAGCGGACACCAGCTGGACGTGACCGCCTTCTCGGACGGGGCACAGCTTGTGGAGCCGTACCGCCCCGGGTTTGACATCATCTTTCTGGATATTGAGATGCCAACGCTCGGCGGTATGCCGACGGCGGAGCGCATCCGCAGGCAGGACCCGGATGTGGTGCTCGTGTTCGTCACCAACATGGCACAGTATGCCATCCGCGGGTATGAGGTCGACGCGCTCGACTTTGTGCTCAAGCCCGTCAGCTACTACCAGTTCAGCACCAAGCTGGAGCGCGCCTTGCAGCGCATCCAGCGCCGCCGCGGCGGGCAGGTGGCCTTGCAGGTCAGCGGCGGGGTGCAGCTGCTGGATACCGACGACATCCTTTATCTGGAAACGCGGGACCGCCTTTTGCACTACCACACGGCCACGGATACCTGGTCGGTGCGCGGCAGTCTGCTGAAGGCCGAAAAGGATCTGGCCGCCTACCACTTTGCGCGCTGCAACCAGTGCTATCTGGTCAACCTGCGCCACGTCAGGGGCGTGCAGGATGATCTGGTGCAGGTGGGGGAGGAACGGCTGGAGATCAGCCGCCGCCAGCGCACGGCCTTTCTGGCCGCGCTGGCGGCCTATGTCGGGGGTGCGCTGTAGGTGGATACACTTCTGACATGGGTGGTTTGTGCTGTCGGCCTGTGCGGTGCGGAGCTGGCCTACTGGCTGCCGCTGAAAAAACGCAGGAATTTTACCATGCGCACCGCCCTGAATTTTATCGCGGCAGTGCCGCTTGCGCAGGTCATCATCTGGGCCAACAGCGGCCACGCCAATCCGACGATGCTGCTGGTGATTTACGGCGGTTATTTCATCTGGGCTGCGGTGTCAACCCATCTCTGCACGCTGCTGGATTGGTCGGCCAGTGCATATTGCAGCATTTGGATCGTCCTGACGACGGAGTCGGCCTATGAGCTGTGGCGCGTTCTGATCTGGACGGCGCAGGCGCTTGGAATGCGCCATCTGCCGCTGCACAGCACGCCGATGCTGCTGGGGCAGCTGGGCTTTACCATTGCCTGCTGTGTGACGGTCCGGTATACCATGGCGCGCACGATGCCGGAGGACGGCATCTACCACATCGGCCCTCGCCAGTTGGGCAGTGCCGGACTTCTGGGCGCGATATTCGTCTTTCAGTTTTTTGCACTGCAAACCAGTCTGCGCGTCGGGCTGCAGCCATCGGCGGTAGTCGCACCGTCGATGCTGACCCAGTTTTACTGCGTGACGCTGCTCTATTTACAGACCGAGCTTTTCAAAAAAGCGGCCATGCAGAAGGAGATGGACGCACTGAACCTTCTGTATGACCGCCAGCGCAAGCAGTACCAGATCGCACGGCAGAACGTGCAGATCATCAACCGCAAGTGCCATGAGCTCAAGGTTCAAATCGCCGACCTGCGCCGCCTGCAGCCCGACGAGGCCACAACGCGGAGCCTTGACGAGGCCGAGCAGGCGGCCCGGATGTACGACGCCAACGCTGCCACCGGCAATGAGGTGCTGGACGTCGTCCTGACCGAAAAGAGCCTGCTGTGTGAGGCCCAGCGCATCCGCCTGAACTGCGTGGCCGATGGCACCTGCCTTGCGGCCATCGAGCCGGGTGACCTGTACGCGCTGTTCTCGAACCTGCTCGACCAGGCCATCGACGCTGCAGCCCAGCAGCAGAATGACCGCCGCATGATCGACCTGCTTGTATGCAGGCGGCAGGGCTTCGCGGTCATCAACGTCATCGGCCCGGCGCTGTCCGGCAGCCAGTCCGACCACGGACGCCGCCACAGCTATGAGCTGAAGGTTGCCCGCCGTGTCGTGCAGAAATACAGCGGCACCATGGCGACAGAGCCCCGCGGAGAGCTGTTCGCCGTCAAGATCGTGCTGCCGCTCACCAGGGGATGAAAGAAAAAATACCGCCTGTTTTTTGTGCAAGATGTACAAAGAACGGGCGGCCTTTTTTGTACCCCAAAAACCGAATATCCCGCCAGAAATACCACTTTTCGCAAACCTATTGCCAGAAATTTAACAGTTCTGTACAATACAGATACAGTAAAAAACAACACAGGAGGGCGCAATGCGAAGCACGACCAAGCTGATGAAGAACTGGCAGTTCACCGGCCCTGACGGTAAGACCGCTGCCGTGGACCTGCCGCACACATGGAACAACATCGACGGCCAGGACGGCGGCAACGACTACTGGCGCGGCACCTGCATCTACAAGACGCGGTTTGCGGCGCCCGCTTTTGACAAGAATACCCAACAGGTCTGGCTGCAGTTTGAGGGCGTGAATGCCAGCGCCAAGGTCACGCTGAACGGGGTGGAGGTCGCCCGCCACGACGGCGGCTACTCCACCTTCCGCGCGGATGTCACGGCTCTGCTGGCCGACAGCAATGAGCTGATCGTGGAGGCGGACAACAGCAAAAATGACCGCGTCTACCCCCAGAAGGCCGACTTCACCTTCTACGGCGGCATCTACCGCGACGTCAGCCTGCTGGTCGTCAACCGGAACCACATCGCGCTGGATTACCTCGGCGGCCCGGGCGTGCAGATCACGCCCACTGTGAACGGCGCAAACGCTGACATCGAGGTCAAGACCTGGATGGAGGGCGACGGCGAGGTCGAGTTCTCGATTTACGACGCCGCCGGTGCCGAGGTGCTGACCGGCAAGGGCCTGGACACGACGGTCACGCTGGAACACCCGCACCTGTGGGACGGCATCCGCGACCCGTATCTCTACACCTGCGCGGTGCGTCTGGTGCTGAACGGCGAGGTACAGGACGAGGTACGCCAGCGCTTCGGCGTGCGCAGCTTCTCGGTTGACCCCAAGCGGGGCTTCTTCCTCAATGGCCGCCCGTATCCGCTGCACGGCGTCTCCCGCCATCAGGACCGCAAGGGTCTGGGCAATGCCATCACGCGCGAGATGCATGACGAGGATATGCAGCTCATCAAGGAGCTGGGCGCGAACACGATCCGTCTGGCACACTACCAGCATGACCAGTACTTCTACGACCTCTGCGATGAGGCCGGCATGGTCGTCTGGGCTGAGATCCCCTACATTTCCGAGCACATGCCCAACGGGCGTGAGAACACGATCAGCCAGATGAAGGAGCTGATCGTCCAGAACTACAACCACGCCTGCATCGTCTGTTGGGGCGTCTCGAACGAGATCACGATCTCGACGAAGGACAACCGCGACATGCGCGACAACCATCATGTGCTGAACGATCTCTGCCATGAGATGGACAAGACCCGCCTGACGACGCTGGCCTGCTACGCGATGTGCGGCCCCTTCAACCCGGTAGCGCATATCACGGATCTCGTCAGCTGGAACCTGTATCTGGGCTGGTACGTGCCGGGCCTCTTTTTAAACGACCTCTGGATGGACTTCTTCCACCTCTGCTACCCGAACCGCGCACTGGGCTTCAGCGAGTACGGCGCCGAGGGTATGCCGAACCTGCACAGCAGCCATCCCCGCCGCGGTGACCACACCGAGGAATACCAGGCCATCTACCACGAGTACATGCTCCGCTGCTTTGACCGCCACAAATGGCTGTGGGCGACCCACGTCTGGAACATGTACGACTTTGCCGCCGACGCCCGCGACCAGGGCGGCGAGCCGGGTATGAACCATAAGGGCCTAGTCACGTTTGACCGCAAGACCAAGAAGGACAGCTTCTACATCTATAAAGCGTGGTGGAGCGACGAGCCGTTCGTGCATATCTGCTCGAAGCGCTATGCGGACCGCACCGAGAATGAGATCGAGGTCAAGGTCTACTCCAACCAGAAGCAGGTAAGCCTTTATGTCAACGGCGAAAAGCTGGCCGAGCAGGAGGGCGAGCACATCTTCAAGTTCCGTGTCAAGCTGAACGGCGAGACGAAGGTCCAGGCCGTGGCAGGGGACAGCATCGACGATGCCGTTTTCCGCAAGGTCGATGCCCCGAACCCGGACTACAAGCTGACTAAGAAAAACTCCACCAGCGCAAACTGGGTGTGAGCTCCTAAGCCTTCCCCCGAGGGGGAAAGCCTTTTGCCACGAAACACGCCGCACCGTGCGGCTGTTTTATATAAAACAAGGAGAAAAAGGTAATGGATGATCTGAAAATGCAAAAGCAGACCTTGAAAAAGGCCTACAAAAAGACCAAGCGTAAGCACATTACGCCGTGGAAGATTCTGGCAATCATCTGCGCCGTGGTGACGATCGTTTCGATCCCGCTTAGCATCCTTCTGCAAAAGTTCGACAACACCATGGCGGCCCGTTTCGGCGGCAGCTTCTGGAAGCTGCAGAACGAGGACACCAACGCCCAGTATTACACCAGTGACTTCAACTCCGCCGAGGAGATGGTCAACTACGGTCTGGCTTTGACCCAGCAGGTCGAGGCCGAGGGCGCTGCCCTGCTGATGAACAACAACAATGCGCTGCCTCTGGCTGCCGACGCTAAGGTCAGCACCTTCTCCAGCAGCAGCGTCAACCTCGTGTACGGCGGCACCGGCTCCGGCAACATTGATGCCTCCACCGCCG
>OGXE01003322.1_pt1 | contig 10947 bp, 8 predicted proteins | sample 1576181 | NCBI WGS metagenome assembly OGXE01 (sample SAMEA3541478, study PRJEB24748) | human gut metagenome | biome: human gut; feature: human-associated habitat; material: faeces | place: China | collected 2012 | reverse complement strand
AGATTCCTTCCCAGAAAGCTAAACTTCTTCCAAGGATATTTTCATAGAATCTAGATTGTGACTCATGTATTCCCATAGAACCACCAGATGCAAGTATTGTTCCTTGTAGATCATCCCCTATCTGTTGTTCATAGATTCCATGTCCACTTTCATGGATAACACTAAAAATACTAGAGAAAGGTTGATCTTCAATAAATTTTGTTGTCATTCTAACATCATTTTTATCTATATTCATAGTAAAAGGATGTTCACTTTCAGCTAAAACTCCTCTATCAAAGTCAAATCCTAAATATGATGCTAAATATTTATTAAACTTTCTTTGAGTTTCAATATCTACCTTTTTAGATAAAAATTCAAAATCATTTTTTACCTTACTCTCTTTTACTTTCTTCAATAGTGGTACAATCTCTTCTCTCAAACTTTTAAAGAACTTATCTAGTTTTTCACTATCCATTCCCTTTTCATACTCATTAAGAAGAACATCGTAAATATTTTTTTCATCTTTCATTTGATATTTTGCAAATTTAATATTATATTCAAATATTTTTTTCAAGTCATCTTTAAATAGATTGAAATCATTTTTATTTTTAGCTTCTTCCCATACCCCTTGACTTCTAGCTACAAGTTTTGAATACTCTTCATACTCTTTAGGTGGTATCTTTTTCATTTTTTCTATCTCTTCTGTTATATCCTCTATCTCTTTTCTTTGGATATCATTAAGCTTTTCCTTTTTTTCACTTAATTTTTCAACTAATTTAATAAATTCTTCAGAAGTCATTAAATTATAGCTTTTCATACTTAAATAACCAAATACATCAGCTATTAACTCTTTTCCTTTTTTAGGGGCTGTTGTCTCTAAATCCCATTGTAAGATCTCAAGTGATGCGTCTATAAGTTTTTTCTCTTTTATAATTTCTTCAAATTTTTTTAATTTTTTCTTCATAAATATCAGTCCTCTCTTCTATGTTTCATTCTATATTCTCTAGGATTCTCTGGATTTCTATCTCTCCATAATCCCAACTTTTCTTCTTGAGCCTTTTTAAAAGCTTTTTTATATGCTTTTTCTCTCTTAGCATGATACTCATAGAACCAAGCATTTCCAGTAGCTATCATCTCTAAGTTCATATCCTTACTCTTATAGAAAACTTTTCCAACTTTTCTTCCATATTTATCTTCATCCATCACTTTTATATCTACTTTTTTATGAAGAATTCTATCTTCTAAATATTTTTTTGAAACCTCTCCATATCTTTGCTTTAATTCTGGAGCATCTATTCCATACATTCTAACTCTTATCTTTTTGCTCCCAGATCTTATTACCAAAGTATCTCCATCAGCTACATCTATTACCTGCCCACTTATAGCCATTGAAGTTAGGCTTAAAATAAATATATAGATTAAAAATAAAATTTTTCTCATACATCTCTCCCTTAAAAAAATCTTATCTACATTATACTTTATTTTTCTCCATATTCCTACTCTGTTTTTTTATAAAAAAATTACACCCTCTATCTCAATTATTAAGACTTTAGGTGTAATCTATTTTAAATTAATATCTCCATATCCTCTTGTGAAATAACAAATCCCTTTTCCTCTACACTTTTTCTTATCTCTTCATTAGATAGAACCATGTTTGTGTGATTAAAATGTGTAAAAACTATCTTTTCAGAAGGAAGTTTATTATCTTCAACATATTTTATAGTTTCTTCAATAGTTGGATGAGGTATCTCATTCAGATCTCTTCCTCTAACCTTTCCAATCTCCTCTTTAGTATAGAAAGTAGCATCAACTATCACTTTTTTACACTCATTTATCAATTTATTTAGATCCTCTTCAAATCCATTCCAACGATCTATATCAGGTACAAAGAATATCTTCTCTTCTCCTTTAACTAAAAATCCATAGGTATCTGCATATTCATTTCTATGAACAACTTCTATTGGAGTAACCTCTATTCCATCATCTAAAACAAAAGGAACTCTATTTTTAAACTCAATAATCTCTATATTATCCAGTTTTACAAGTTGATTCCAAGGAGCATTATTTTTTAAAAACTCTCCCATTTTACTACTTACAAAAACTTTTAATCTCTTTGTATTTAAAACTTCTCTTCCTAACATCATAAGTCCTGTATAGTGTCCAATATGAGCATGAGTAAGAATTATTCCCTCTAATTTCTCACCTTTTTCAATATCTATCAATTTTTTATATTGCTTTGAAAATGCTGGTGTTGCTTCGATCATAAATTTCTTTCCTGTTTTTTCATTTATTATACCCAAAGCAACTGGATACTCCTCTTTTCTCTCTCCTCTATATATCTTACTACACACTTTACAATTACAACCTATTTGAGGTATACCTGCATCTTGTGCTATACCTAAAAATTTTATTTTTACAGCCATTCTCCTTCTCCAATTCTTAAATTATTTTTCAAAAATATTAAAAGCTAAAACTCTTCTTTTTATACTTTTCTCTTCTCCTATTTTACTTACACCAATTCCAGTTATATTTAATAATAGATTTATAGCTAATACAAATATAGGGAAGAACAAAAATGGAATAACCTTAGACATCTCTACACCTAAAGTTCCTGCAATAAATACTCCTGGTACACTCCAAGGCACCAATGTAATTCCTACAGTTCCTGTTGCCTCAACTATTCTTGTTATATTCTTATTTTTTAAACCAAATTTTTCAAATAGTGGTAAAAATATTGTAATAGGTAAAATTATTGCTAAAAGTTGAGCTCCTGTAATAAATCCTATTCCCAATGAAACAGCAAAAACCATTACTGTTAATTGCTTTGAACCTTTTATACTATCTTGTATTTTATTTAATAGATTATCAAATGAGTTACAATCATTTATTATTCCAACTAAACAACCTATAAAAATAATTGTAATAACAGTACTGCTAACTTCTCCTATTCCCCCTCTTGAGAAAAGTTTTGTAACTGCTGGATCATTAAACTTTTGATGTACTCCAACTATTACACTTTTCATTATATCAGCAGTTTCAAAGTTTTGAAATATAAAACTACTAACTACACCTAAGATTACAGAGAGAAAAAGAACTATATTTGATGGAACCTTTTTTATTCCTAAAATTATAATTACTAATGGAACTACTAACAATATAGGAGAAACATTAAATGCTCCATTTAACTCTGTTAAAAAACTATTTATATTACTCATATCTATATTTTCAACTTTAATATTATTCCCAACTATTTTAAAAGCTATTACAGATAAAATAAAAGCTGGTACTGTGTCTATCATCATATATTTAATATGTTCAAAAAGATCTGTTTTTCCCAATGCTGCTGAAATATTTGTTGTATCTGATAGTGGTGACATCTTATCTCCTAAAAATGCCCCTGATACTATTGCTCCAGCTGTGATTTCCAATGGGATTCCCACTTGTTTAGCTATAATTATAAATGATACCCCAATTGTTCCTATTGAAGTAAAAGATGTCCCTGTTATTATTGCCACTATACTTGTTACTACCATAACAATTGGAATAAAATTATTGAAATCAATTATCTTAAATCCCCAGTAAACCATTGTTGGAATAATTCCACCTATTATCCAACTACTAACAATCATCCCTACTAATATTACAGTTAAAAGTGCTGGAAAAACTTTTTTTAATCCATTCCCCATTGCATCTTCAATCTCATTTAATTTTTTTCCTCTCAAATGTGCTATTATTCCTACTGCTAAAATTCCTGTTAAAATAGGAGGAACAACCCCTATTCTCCATTGCAATATTGAAATCTCTCCTGCTACCATGATACAAATTATTGGTATTATATCCAATAATAAACTTTTCTTTAGATTCTCTTTCATTTTCCTCTCTCCTTTTCAGGAAATAAAAAAAGCCTTTCTACTAAAATTGTAAAAAGGCAAAAAATCTAAATATATAAAAAATAATTTCTATCTTCCTACTCTACAATTCTACTATACTACATAACTTTTCTTTTTCCTACTATACTACTATCTTACATTTTTGATTATAATTCTTTTTTCTATATCTGTCAAGTCCTATCCTAAACTTCCATATACCAATCCTAAAACTATTATTGCTGCTGTTCCAGGAATAAATATATATCTTCCAAGCCATAGAATTAAAGCTCCCACTTTAACTGAGCTTCCCTTGTTTATCTCATCAATTACCCTTTGTTTATCTACATAATAGAAATAAACTCCTAATCCTATTACTGCTCCTAGAGGAATTAATATAATTGATACAAAATCAGCAAATTTACCAAACCACTCCATATTCATATCTAAAAATAATCCTATTACAGTTGCAATAGTTCCCACTATTATTGCTGCTTTTATTCTACTTATCTTATATCTATCCATTATAGCTTCAACTGGTACTTCAAGCTGATTGATAGCTGATGATAGAGCTGCAAATATTACACTAAGGAAGAATAGTCCCCCTAATATTTGTCCACCAGGAATATTTGAGAATATTGCAGGTATTGTTATAAATAATAGTGCTGGTCCTGATCCTGCATCAAGCCCAAATGAAAATGCTGCTGGAATAATGATAAATCCAGCCATTAAAGCTGCCGTTGTATCTAAAAAACAAGTTTGAACTACACTTGCTGGAATCTCTACATCATCACCTAAATAGCTTCCATATACTAAAAGAGCTGATCCACTTAATCCCACAGTAAAGAATGCTTGCCCTAAAGCCATTATCCATGTCATTGGGTCCTCTAACATGCTCCATTTAGGTTGAAGTAAAAATTTAACTCCATCTATTGCATTGGGAAGAGTTAAAGATCTAACCATCAATCCTAAAAACAATACAAACATCAATGGCATTATTATCTTATTAAGTTTCTCTATTCCCTTTACCACTCCAAAAGATATTACTACTACACTTAACACAACCCCTAAAATATGCCATGGAATTGAGGCTGCTTGTCCTGCTATACTTCCAAAATATGCTCCATACTCAACACCATTAATAGCTCCTGTTAAGTAAGAGAAAAAGTATCTTATAACCCAACCAAAAACTATAACATAAAAGGTAAATACCCCTGCTACTGATATTATCGGTATAATTGGCAACAGATTTTTAAAAGGAATATTTATATCTTTTAATATTTCACTTAATCCAAAAATTCCTCTTTTCATCATTCTTCCAAATGAGATCTCACCAACTAATCCTACAACAGCAAATAGAGCTACAAATATAAAATATGGTATTAAAAATGCTGCTCCCCCATACTTTCCAAGTTTCCAAGAGAACAACCATATATTTCCTAGTCCAATAGCAGCTCCTACACATGAAAGCATAAACCCTATCTTATTTGTAAAACTTTCTCTTTTTTCCCCCATCATCTCTCCTTTCTAGCACACAAAAGGGCAGGAGGAGAAATCCTGCCTGCCCTTTTTAAAAATTAGTATTGTTTCATTAATTCTCTTACTTTTGCTACTACTTCATCTTTAGAAACTTCTAATGTTTCTCCTGTTCTTCTTATTTTTAATTCAACAATTCCCTCTCCAGCTTTTTTACCTGAAACCACTTTGAATGGGAATCCTATTAAGTCAGCATCTTTAAATTTGAATCCTGGTCTTTCATCTCTATCATCTATCATTGAATCTATTCCGTCAGTTAATAGAGCATTGTAAATCTCTTCAGCAACTTTTACTTGATCTTCATTTTTTATATTAGCAGGAATAACATCAACTACATATGGAGCTAATGCTGATGGCCATATAATTCCAAATTCATCATTATTTTGCTCAATAGCAGAAGCTAAAGTTCTTGATACTCCAATTCCGTAACATCCCATTATCATAACTTTGCTTTCTCCCTTATCATCTAGATAAGTTGCATTTAATGCTTGAGAGTATTTAGTTCCTAATTTAAAGATATGTCCTACTTCTATTCCTCTTGCACTATGAAGTTTTCCTCCACATCTTGGACAAGTTTCTCCAGGTTTTACAGTTTTTACATCAGCAACTATATCAGCTGTATAATCTCTTCCATAGTTTACATTGATATAGTGAGTATCTAATCTGTTTCCACCTGCTGTATGATTATTGATTTTTGTTACTTCCTCATCAGCTATAATTTTTATATCTTTTAACTCAATTCCATATGGTCCGATGAAACCTTTTATTAATCCATGTTTTACAAGTTCCTCATCTGTAAGTAAAGTAACATCTACTGCATTGATTACATTTCTTAATTTAGTTTCGTTTACTTCGTAATCCCCTCTCATTAAAACCATGTATACTTGATCTGTTCCCATATCTCTATACATCATAGCTTTTACAGTTTTGCTATAAGGAATATTTAAGTAATTTACTATATCATCAATTTTTGATACATTTGGCGTATCTATAAGTTCAGCAGCTTTTAGTTCTTCAACTGGTGCAGGTTCTACTTTACTTGTTGCAGTTTCTACGTTAGCTGCATATTCACATGAATCACAATAGATAATTTCATCTTCTCCAGATTCTGCAAGAACATGGAACTCTTGTGATCCGCTTCCCCCAATTGCTCCTGAGTCTGCCTCAACTGGTCTGAATTTTAATCCACATCTTGAGAATATTCTTGAATATGCATCTCTCATATTTAAGAACTCTTCATCTAATGATTCTTGAGATGTATGGAAAGAGTAAGCATCTTTCATTACAAACTCTCTTCCTCTCATAAGTCCAAATCTTGGTCTAATTTCATCTCTGAATTTTGTTTGAATTTGATATAAATTTAATGGTAAAGATTTATATGAAGAGATCTCATTTCTTATAAGGTCTGTTATTACCTCTTCATGTGTTGGTCCTAATACGAAATCTCTCTTATTTCTATCTTGTAATTTCATCATAAGAGGTCCCATAACTTCCCATCTTCCACTTTCTTTCCAAAGTTCAGCTGGTTGAAGAACTGGCATTAATATTTCTTGAGCTCCTGCTCTGTCCATTTCCTCTCTTACTATGTTTTCAACTTTCTTTAAAGCCTTATATCCTAATGGAAGATAAGTATATACTCCACTAGTTAATTTTTTAATCATTGATGCTCTTAAAAGAAGCTTGTGACTTGCTGTTTCTGCTTCTTTAGGAGTTTCTTTAAGTGTTTTTATAAAACTCTTACTAAATCTCATTTTTCCCTCCACAATTTTTCGTTATTTACTCCATATTCTACCATATTTTCATTTTCTTTCCTAGTTTTCTTTAAATTTTTCTTCAATATCATATTTTAAATATGGATTTTCTATTTTTCCTCTATTCTCTTTAAGATAATCTACACATATCTCTTTAACCAATTTTATAGTTTTTATATCATGAACTATATCAGTAAATTTTAGATCACTAAATCCACTCTGTTTTGTTCCAAATATCTCTCCAGATTTTCTAAGCTTCAAGTCTTCCTCTGCTATCTTAAATCCATCTTGAGTTTCTTCCATTATCTGCAATCTTGCTTTAGAAGTTGCATTCTCTGTCTTTGAAACCAAAAAACAGTATGATTGATACTCTCCTCTTCCTACTCTTCCTCTCAGTTGATGCAAAGCTGAAAGTCCAAAACGTTCTGAGTTATTGATTACCATTATTGTAGCATTGGGAACGTCCACTCCAACTTCTATTACTGTTGTAGAGACAAGTATATCCAACTCTTTGTTTTTAAATCTTTTCATTATCTCATCTTTTTCAGAGTTTTTCATTCTTCCATGAAGAACTCCTATTCTATACATTGGAAGTTTTTTACTTACCTCTTCATAAAGTTCCTCTGTGGACTTAGCAGCTAATTTTTCACTTTCTTCTATAAGAGGAGCTATAAAATAAGCTTGTCTCCCTTGAGAAAGTTTCTTTCCTATAAAATCATACATAATATCACTATCTTCATCATTAAATATCCACTTAGTTTTTATTGGCTTTCTTCCAGGTGGTAACTCATCTATAACTGAAACATCTAGATCACCATATATGCTCAAAGCTAAAGATCTAGGAATAGGAGTTGCACTCATTACCACTAAGTTTGCTAAAACTCCCTTATCTCTCAAAAGTTTTCTCTGTACCACTCCAAATCTATGTTGCTCATCTATTATAATCAATCCTAATTTTTTAAAGTAGACATTTTCCTCTATTAGTGCATGAGTACCTATTACAATATCAACATTTCCCTCTTTTATATCATTTAAAAGTTTCTCTTTTGTCTTCCCTTTAAAACTTCCAGTAAGAAGTTCCACTCTTACACCAAGTTTTTCAAACTTTTCTTTTACTGATAAATAGTGTTGTACTGCTAATATCTCTGTTGGAGCCATCAATACCCCTTGATAAGAGTTTTCCACCATATATAATAACAAAATCATTGAAACAATAGTCTTTCCACTTCCTACATCTCCCTGTATAAGTCTATTTACTGTTCTTCCATTAGAGAGATCTTTATATATCTCAGTTATAACTCTTTTTTGAGCTTTTGTTAAACTAAAACTTAGATTTTCCAGATACTTCTTCACTAAAGTTTTCTTATCCTCTAAAGTGTATTTACTATGATTTTCATTATCCAGTTCAAATCTTTTTTGAAGAATTCCCATTTCCAATACTAATAGCTCTTCTATTGCAAATCTTCTTTTAGCTTCCTCTATACTTTTACTATTTTTAGGAAAGTGTATCTCTGTTAGAGCCTCTTCTCTTCCTAAAATCTTATATTTTTTCAGTATGCTATCTGGAATATTTTCTAAAAACAGTTGTTTCTTACTTTTTACAGCTTCTTTTACCAACCTTCTAAAACTATTTTGAGGCAGCTCCTTACTTGTGCTATAAATAGGCAGTATCTCTCCTTCACTAATTTTTCTTTGATTACTACTTAATTTAAATTCTGGGTTTACCATTTGGAAAACATATCCTCTTTTTACCTGTCCAATGAAGATATATTCCTCTCCCAATTTTAAAGTTTTTCTTAAATATGGCATTTGAAACCATACTATCTCTATTATTCCAGTTCCATCAGTAGCTGTTGCCTTTACCATTTTTACACCAGAATGTGTAGGTGGAGCAACTATTTTCATAAGAGAAGCTTTTAAAACTACATACTCATCTCCACGTAGCTCATTTATTTTCATAATATTAGTTCTATCATCATAAGATCTAGGAAAATAGTAGAACAGGTCATATAGAGATTTTATTCCTAAACTTCTCAATTTTTTTATATTTTTTTCGTCAAAATACTTTATCTCTACATCTTCAAGAGAATTATATATATTCATATACTCTTCTTTCAACATCCCTGTTCACCTCTCTCTGTATATAAATTATCCCCTTTATAGAGATAAAGGGGATAGAAATTTTATTAATCTAATTGTTCTAATAACTCTTCTGGAATATCAAAGTTTGCATAAACTTCTTGAACATCATCTAAATCATCAAGTGCATCATATAGAACCATTACTTTTTTAGCTGTTTCTAAGTCTGTAATTTCTACTTTGTTTTCTGGATTCATAGCTATTTCTGCTTCTTCATAAGAATATCCAGCAGCTTTTAAGTTTTCTAAAACAGTTTGGAACTCTGTATAATCAGTGATTACTTCAAATGTATCTCCTTCATCTGATACATCTTCTGCCCCAGCTTCAAGAGCTGCCATCATAAACTCATCAGCATCTAACCCTTCAGATTTTACAGTGATTACTCCTTGTTTTTTAAACATCCAAGATACAGCACCATCTGTTCCTAAGTTTCCACCTTTTCTAGTGAAAGTTGTTCTTACTTCTGAAGCTGATCTATTTTTATTATCTGTAACTACATCTACTATGAAAGCTGTTCCTGCTGGTCCATATCCTTCATATCTCATTTCCATGTAGTCTACACCTTCTAATTCCCCAGTTCCTTTTTTAATAGCTCTTTCTAATATATCTTTAGGCATATTTCCTGCTTTTGCCTTTTCTATAGCTAATCTAAGTCTTGGGTTGAATCCTGGATCTCCTCCACCTTCTTTAGCTGCTATTGTAAGCTCTCTTCCTAATTTAGTAAATAAGCTAGCTCTCTTTCTATCTTGTGCACCTTTTCTATGTTGGATATTATTCCACTTACTATGTCCTGACACGACAAACCTCCTACTTCTTCTTAATAATATAAAATTTTACCATATGATCGGATATTTTTCAATATTTCTTAATTCTTCTAATATTATTTTTTGTAACTATCACATCTATTTTCTCATCATGTTCTTCTACTTCTAATCTATCTAAAATTTGAAATTCATAGGCTAAAGATATTTTTCTTACTCTAGGATATAGCTTTAAAAATCTGTCATAGTAACCTCTGCCATAACCTATTCTATTTCCCTCTCTATCAAAAACCACTCCTGGAACTATAATCAGATCTATATCACCATTATATATTTCTCCAACTGGTTCTTTTATTCCAAAAGAGTCAGCCTGGCCGATATCGAGAATCACTGCATTATTCTTTGCCAGTATCTCTGTCGGGGCGGCAGTAACCCCCGGACGGTCGGCTCCGTTTATATTTATCAGTATAATTTCGTCTTTTTGTCCCATGTTTTTTGTTTTATAAGGCAAAGGTAAATAAGTTATATGCAAATAATGGCATTTAGATAAACAAAAATTCAAATGGAATTGTTATTTTTACAGAGACGTTATATTTAATTTAGAACCTGGCAACCTTAATAAGTCCTGACTGGCAGGCAAATGAGATGAAGATTCAGTTTGAAATTAAGGAAAAGCTGCCTGAGATTATTGCCGAAGTACGGCATTCAGACAAATGGCAAACAACAGTAGTGGAAAAAACGCATGGACTGGAGAGGGTTACTATCAAAGACCCTAATTATGATTCAGAAGCTTGTATCGAGATCTGGGAACATGAGATTCACGTCCGTACGGCATGGTCAAATTACACCTACCGTGTTTTTAAACGGGGTGATTCTTGCTGGTGCGAGTATATCGGAGCCTACAGAGGACTGCTG
>OGXE01003316.1_pt1 | contig 10967 bp, 9 predicted proteins | sample 1576181 | NCBI WGS metagenome assembly OGXE01 (sample SAMEA3541478, study PRJEB24748) | human gut metagenome | biome: human gut; feature: human-associated habitat; material: faeces | place: China | collected 2012 | reverse complement strand
AGCTCGGAAGAATTGATAATCTTCCAATTCTCCAGTTTACTTCGGGCATGTCTTCAAACTGCCCATGAAGTTCTTCGCCACCCGCAAGACCGGCGAGATCACCACCCGCTACTCCGACGCCAGCACCATCAAATCGGTGTTCACCAGCATCGCGCTGAGCGTCGTGATGGATATTGTGATGGCCTGCGCCACCGGCGTCATCCTCTTCCGGATGAATGCCACCCTCTTCTCCATTTCGATCTTCACCACCCTGCTGAGCATCCTGCTGGTGTTCATCTTCAAGCAGCCCTTCAAGCGGATCAACGAAGAGACCATGCAGCAGTCTGCTGTCCTCAACAGCCAGATGATCGAGAGCCTCCGGGGCATCGAGACCGTCAAGTGCAACGCCGAAGAGGACCGTGAGCTGGAAGCTCTGGAGCGGGAATACATCAAGAGCCTGAAGATCAGCCTGCGCTCCAGCAAGATCAGCACGGTGCAGTCCCTGATCTCCACCCTTATCACCACCATCCTCGGCATGGTCACCTCTTATGTGGGCATCATGCAGGTGCTGAATGGTGAGATGACGCTGGGCGGCTATATGGCCTTCAGCACCCTTTCCTCTTACTTTACTTCTCCGGTCAGCGAGCTGGTCAGCCTGCAGATGTCCATCCAGCAGGCCCAGATCTCCATCAAGCGTCTGACCGAGATCATGGATTATGAGTCCGAGCAGGACGAGACCCGCGAATACACCGAGATGGAAAAGATCGACGGTGACATTGAGTTCAAGGATGTCTCCTTCCGCTACGGCAGCCGTTCTCCGGCCCTGAGCCACGTCTCCTTCACCATCCCCTATGGCAAGAAGGTGGCCCTCGTGGGCAGCAGCGGCAGCGGCAAATCCACTATCACCAAGCTCCTGCTCAAGTATTATGAGCCGGAAAGCGGTACCATCAGCGTAGGCGGCGTCGATCTGGACGAGTACAGCAATGCATCCGTCCGCCGTGCCATCGCCTATGTCCCCCAGAACGTCGAGCTGTTCAGCAAGACCATCTACGACAACATCCGCATTTCCCGACCGGAAGCCAGCCTCGATGAGGTCAAGGCCGCTGCCAAGAAGGCAGATGCCCACGAGTTCATCCGCAAGCTGCCGCTGCAGTACAACACCTATCTGGAAGAAGCCGGCAACGGCCTCTCGGGCGGTGAGAAGCAGCGCCTTGCACTGGCCCGGGCTTTCCTGAAGGATGCGAACCTCTATATCCTGGACGAATCCACCAGCAGTCTGGACTTTGGCACAGAGAATACCATCTTTGATATGATCTACAACCAGCTTGCAGACCGCTCGATGCTGATCGTCGCCCACCGCCTCTCCACCATCCGTGATTGTGACCTCATCCTGGTCATGGACCACGGCGAGATCGTAGAGCGCGGCACCCACGAAGAGCTGCTGGAAAAGCAGGGCAAATATTACGAGCTCTGGAGCCTGCAGCAGGGCATCTTCCGTGATAAGAAGCGCACGGAGAAGCCCGCCCCCGTCTTGGCCGCCAAGGTGGTGGAGGACGAGGACGATGGCGAGTCCATCACCTACTAATTCGTTGCAGCCGCGTGCGCACGCGGTTACATAAATGGCTTTTTTTCCGGATGCGCATCTGGGATTTTGGCCGACTAAATTTGTTTTTCAATCATTTGAAGGGAGTAATTCATTATGATGATGCCTGCAAACTTTACTGCTGTTAACTCTGAGGTCGTCTACGGCGGCGCTGACCTGTTCTCCATCCTGGCTGACACCACCGCTCCTGTCTGGAACGCTGCTAACGTCAAGAAGTTCAACACCAACCTGATCACCCTGGTCAGCAACTCCTTCTTCACCAAGACCGTTGACAACACCCTGGGTGTGATGTTCGGCGGCAACTGGGGCAAGGACGGCGATAAGATCTTCGGCGAGGAGGGCTCTCTGAACCAGAACGTCTTCGGCCTGTGGAACGAGGCCGGCGATACTCGTACCGACGACATGACCTTCGGCAACAAGGTCATGCAGGTCCTGGGCATGGCTTCTGTCGCTTACACCCTGGGCACCACCGATGCCAAGGTCGGCTTCAACGATGCTGTTTACGGCATCAACGGCAAGATTGCCTAATCTGTAACCCCTAGAATCTGAAGTGTGTTTCGTCCGGCGGCTCTCGGGCCGCCGGATGATAATGCCTCGTAATGGTATGCCCGGAGGCACCTGCCTCCGGGCATACCTTATTTTTTTATAAAATTTACAGTTTGGCTCTTTATTCCGCACCGCCAAACCGTTATAATAAATTGATGCCTATATTCATCATGGGATGGGTAATAGGTAATGGTAAGATGTAGACTTACCCGAGGGGCTCAACCTCTCCGTCATCGCTTACGCGATGCCACCTCCCCTACCGAGGGGAGGCCTTGGCATTCCGCAAAGCTTTGCCTCTTCGCCAGAGGCTCCCCTACTAGGGGCAACGGCGACGACCGCCGCCAGCGGCGGAAACAGGGAGGAGCTGTTGGGGCCGCGGCCAGCAGGATATGAGGCCCGCCCAAGGGCCGAAATAGACGCTGGGAGCCGCAACCCGGGGAAGTTGGCCGTACGATGCCGCTTCAGTAGGGCGATTATGTCCTAAGCATAAACTTTTATCCAGACAGCTTGACTTTTCCCCCCATCGGCATATAATAAAGATAGCCAAAGGAAGCTGGCTGGAGAGCTCATATTGCTCACAAAAAACCGAACCCCCTCGGAGAGGCCACTCCGAGGGGGTTCTTTTGGGCTTACTTGCCCTTGCGGTAACTGTCAAGCCACTTGCAGATGTAGTACGAGACTACATTTGCTCCGACAGTTACGAGGAAGCTGTTGAACAGAGAACTCATGTTGCTCACCTCCTCCCTGTTGCCAGAGTAGAGAAGGGCAGCGAGATAAGTATAACACAGGATGAGGGTAGAAGCAAACTTTGTTGAGAGTGGTCGGAGAACAGAAAACTGAGCTTCCTTCATCTCCCTCTTGACAAAAACTGCAAAAGAGACTATTATACTAAGCAGACAGACAATGGAGCCTGGGGTGTGTTCGCCCTAGGCTTTTTTCTTTGGAATGTCTTGGGAAATGCATCGCTGCGGGCCGATAGAGGGGGTCCGCAGCGGAAAATTGGGATGCGGGCTGCGGCAGAATGGTGTCTGCCGGGCCGCAAAAGAGAAAAAGGAGAAGGAATCATGAACGAGAATGTTGACGGTATGATGATTCGTCTGGTCGGCCTTGCACTGGCTGTCCTGTTGATGGCTGGCATGACCATCTACACGGACCTTTTCAAAAAGACATCCGACATGGATGCCCACGCCGCTGTCATCAGTGTGCAGGACGGCCATGTGGCCGCAGAGGATGTTCAGTGGAACGCCTGAGATAAACTTTTCTTCAAACACAACACAGCGCCCTGCGGTAGCGGTGGAAATCGTCGTGGTTGGGGTACTTCAGCACCATCCAGTCCTGCTCCCGGCTCTCGTCAAATTCACGCAGCTGCGCAAATTCGTTGCCCATAAAGTCGAGCATCTTGCCGGGGTGGATGGCCATATACAGATACAGTGCCCGCGCCTGCGGGAATTTGCCCTCGTAATCGCCGTACATCTTCTGTACGATGGTCGCCTTGCCGTGGACATTCTCATCATGGCTGAACGGCAGGATGTAATGCTCGTTCCACGCGTACATCATCGAGAAGGTCAGCTTACCAAGGTTCTCCCGGCGCTCCTCGCTGGTCTTTTTGAAGTAATCCAGCGTGTCGTTCATCCAGCCGAGATCCCACTTGTAGTCAAAGCCGAGGCCGCCGTACTCCACAGGGGCAGTAACCTTGGGGAAGCTGGTCGAGTCCTCGGCGATGAGGATCGCCGTGGGGTGGCGCTGCTGGAGCCCCTGATTCATCCCCTTCAAAAATTCCAGCGTTGAGCCGTTCACGCCGCGGTTGGGGTCGCCCTGCCAGTAGATCAGGCGGGAGACTGCGTCCATGCGCAGACCGTCCGCGTGGAACACCCGCAGCCAGTAATCGGCGCAGGACTGGATAAAGCAGCGGATTTCCCCGCGGGAGTGCATAAAGTTGCAGCTGCCCCACTCGCTCTGGCCCACGGCGGCGGCCGGGTACTCGTACAGCGGGGTACCGTCAAATTCTTTCAGGCCGTAGGCATCCACGGCAAAATGCACCGGTACAAAGTCGAGAATGACGCCGATGTCCTGCTTGTGGCAGGCATTGATGAAGGCAGCCAACTCGTCCGGCGTGCCGTAGCGGCTGGTCGGCGCAAAAAAGCCGGTGATCTGGTAGCCCCAGCTGCCGTCAAACGGATGCTCGGCCAGCGGCATCAGCTCGATATGGGTGAAGCCGTTCTCTTTGCAGTAGGCGGGCAGCAGCTCGGCCAGCTCGGCATAGGTGTACCAGCTGCCGTCCTCCTTCTGCCGCCAGCTTCCGGCGTGGACCTCATAGATATTCATCGGCTTATCAAAGCATTTTGTGCGGCTCTGCATCCATTTGTCATCGCTGAAGCCCCGGGGCGTATCGGTGATGATGCTGCGGCCGTCGGGGCGCAGCGTCATGGCGGTGCCGTAGGGGTCGCAGTGGGCCACGGTCTGGCCGTTGGCGCCCCGGACATAATACTGGTAGACCATGCCCGCGTTGACGCCGGGGGCATCGCACTCCCACACACCGGGCTGGGTGCGGTGCATGTCAAAGGTGCCGGCCTCGGTCTCGACCGCGATATGCTGGGCGGACGGCGCCCACAGCGCAAAATGTGTGCCGCCGAAGTAGGTGTGCGCACCGAAAAACTCATACGCATCAAAGGCTCGGCCGGTGTAAAAATCCTGCATGTTCATGATGAAAACTCCTGATTGTAAGGATGGCTTCCCCCCTTGGGGGGAAGCTGTCAGCGGCCCCGACCGCTGACTGATGAGGGGCGGCGGTTCCGTCATAGCCCGGTAAAGGGGCTGCCGCGGGAAGTCTGCCCCTCATCCGGCCTCGCTTTGCTCGGCCACCTTCCCCCACAGGGGAAGGCTTTTTCTCTAAAAAAATTGTACCACACCCGGGGGTGTGGTACAATTCACAATATTGAACACGGTGTCTAAAATTAGATTTTCAGCAGCGTCCGTGCAATGTTGAAGTAGACGAGCAGCGTCGTGGTATCGACAATGGTGGTGATGAGCGGCGATGCCATGACGGCGGGGTCCATCTTGAGTTTCTCGGCAACGACCGGCAGCAGACCGCCGATCAGCTGGGAGAGGATGACCGTGCAGAGCAGCGTCAGGCAGACGACCGCTGCGACCGGGGGCAGGATGCCGTCCAGAAAGATAAGCTTTGCAAAGTTGCAGAGCGCCAGCGTGCCGCCGCAGAGGATCGCCATGCGGAACTCACGCCACAGGATCTTGGGCAGGTCGTGCGGCTCAATATCGCCGACCGCCATGCCGCGGATGATGGTGGAGGTACTCTGGCTGCCCGCGTTGCCGCCCGCGTCGGTCAGCATCGGGATGTAGGCGGTCAGCACCGTCACGGCGGCAAGGGCATCCTCGTACCCGCGGATGACCATGCTCGAGAAGGTGGACGAGATCATCAGAAAGAGCAGCCACGGCGCACGGCTTTTGTACAGATCCAGCATGGACTGTTTGAAATACGGCTTGTCGGACGGGCCGATAGCGTTCATCTTGGCGATATCCTCGCTGGCCTCGTCCTGCATGATCGTGATAGCATCGTCGATCGTGACGATACCGACCAGACGCTTCTCGTTGTCCACAACGGGGATGGCCAGATAGCCGTACTTCTCGAACATCTGGGAGACATCTTCCTGATCGGTCGTGGTGTTGACGCTGACCACATTGTCATCCATCATGTCGCGGATCAGCTCATTGTCCGGGTCCTTGGAGAGGACGAGTGCGCGCAGCGATACAACGCCGATCAGCGTGCGGTCGCGGTCGGTGACATAACAGTTGTTGATGGTCTCCTTGTCGATGCCGTTCTTGCGGATGGCGCTCATCGCCTGCGCCACGGTCCAGTCGGGGCGCAGCTCCATCAGCTCGGTGGTCATGACGCCGCCGGCGGAGTCCTCGGGATATTTAAGCAGTTCGTTGATCATGCGGCGGGTCGCAGGATCGGCCTGCCCCAGAATACGCTTGACTACATTGGCAGGCATTTCCTCGACAAGATCCGTCGCATCATCGACGAACAAATCATCTACAACGGCCTTCAATTCCTTATCGGTCAGGCCGTCGATCAGGTTTTGCTGGGTTTCGGTCGTCAGCTCGGCAAAGATCTCGGCCGCCAGATCCTTGGGGCACAGGCGGAACAGCACCGGGAGCTTCTCCGGCGGGAGATCCTCAAACACGGCGGCCAGATCGGGCGCGGGCAGGGTGGACATAACATCCCGCAGGCTCTGGTACTTTTTGGCATCATCCAGATTGGCGAGCATGGCGCGCAGGGTTGCGATCGTGGTATCGGACATAAAAAAGCTGCCTCCTTTTCAGGCGGCAGCCGAGCACATTTAATTTTAGGCAATGCAAAGCACAGCAATACCGTGCGTTTTTTAACGCGCAGTTTGCCTCAGATTGCCCGGTATAAACATGGTGGCTGCCTTATTCAAGATACATCGGTACACAGGACTGGGACTGGGGGTATCCATTGTGACAACCACCTCACCTTTGTTTGAATTTTTACTACACGGCGCTATTCGCACCTATATTTACTTTACCATCTGGCACAGCATTAGTCAACGGTAAATTTCGGTAATTTGCAAAAAAAGCCGATTCCCAGAAACGCACCGGGAATCGGCTTTTCTTGTCACGCCTAGGTCAGCAAATCACGGAACACAATTGTAAAGAATTTGTCCGTTGTATGCGGTTGCCAAAGTATAGCTCAGATTTACATCATTCATAAGGTTGAGAACAGCGATTTTATCTTCATACCCATTTTTATTAAGACAATTTTGCAAGGAAATTGAAGCGTTGCGCAGTTGTTCAACAATAGTATCCCACTGCTCTTTCAGCTCTGCGTATCCATTATTAGCAAGGGCCGCCGTTGCTGCCACACCATCAGACCACACATTTACCGTATAACCCTCATCATCTTCTATAACCTCATAGTCATCGCCAAATCCGAGCGCCACTGCCTGTTCAAGCAGATTTTTCATTTCCGAGCCGCTTAATTTTTCCGGCGGTGTATAATCAGAAACATAATTATATTCCGTTATGAGGTAGCGGCATCCTGTTTCTTCATCCTCACGCATCAAAATACCATTCAGGCATTCGCCTTTTGAGCCAAGTTCATACCGTGCACCACCTTGGTCCTGCATTTTCACAGTCACCGTGAGTTGATAAGCGCCTTCCAGCTTTTTCATATTATTTAGGAAGGGTTCGCTTACGGCCTTTCCTTCTGAAACTTCTGCTTTCTTTTCCAGCGAATAACCACTATCGTTCGTAAGAACCATAGAAACAACTACTCCCGCCGGTAAATTTGTATCCACCACAAAGACAGGTTCTCCCGGTTCTCCGCTGACAGAGATTTCCATTGTAGCATCAATCTGCTTCAATGCAAAATAAGTTATTTTTACCGGAACTGTGCTTTCATATCTTGTTCCACTCCTAAACAGATTATCACCATCGACCGTAATCTGCGACACAGACTCATTCTTTTCCGGGTTTGTAGTTTCCTTTTCAACTTTTTCAATGTTTGTAAATCCAGCAGATTCCAGTTGCTCAACTACATCCGTTAAAGACTCCTTTTGCCATTCATTGTAGGCAAATGGCATATTTACAGGATTTTCGTATCGTTTACACCCTGTTGCTATCACACAAGTTGACAAAGCTATAGCTATCAACAAACCGAATCCGCTTTTTTTCATTTTCTTGCTCCAATCTTTACGCTCAAAAAAACATTAAGAAGATAGCAGACCTCATTTCTTATATGATAGTAAACATATTTACTATTGTCAAGAAGAATAATTTCATCGTGTTACCATACTCTATATAAAGGCTTTACTGCTCCGAGAGGAATGGAACATGGACTATATCCGCCGAATGCGAGATTTGCGCGAAGATGCCGACATGACACAGGCACAGGTTGCCGCTGTATTGGGCACATCGCAAACGATGTATGCCCGATATGAACGTGGTGCCAATGAGTTGCCGATTCATCATCTTATCAAACTATGTGAGGTCTACCATGTCAGCAGTGATTATTTCTTAGGCTTAAGCGATACAGCAAAAAAATAGCGTGCAGCAATCAAAAGTTGCTGCACGCTGTTTATTTTTAAATTTACACCATCAGTTCCCTGACGGTGGCGGCGAGCTTCTCGTCCTTGCAGGCGGGGAAGAAATACTCGGCGAAGTGCTCACCGGCGAAGGCGCCCTTGACGAGGTCGCGGTCGAGGTCCTTCAGAATGTCGGACAGGTCGCGGAACGCAACGGCGCGCACGCCGTCCAGAATCTTCTTGTTGCGCTGCTCGGGGACAACGCGCTCCTTCGGATAGCCCTGACCGTGGCCAAAGCCGAACAGCTTCTCAAAGATGTACGCAAGATTCAGCTCGCCGCCCCAGCCGAAGCCCTTGGCAAAGGGCAGCGCCACAGCGTTGCCGTCGTTGACATGGGCAAAGGTGTAGGCATCCACAGGGTCCTCAACATGGCCGCAGATCACACCGGGGAAGCTGTTCAGTGCCAGCATGGCACCCTCGCCGGTGCCGCAGCCGGTGATGACATAGTCAGCTGCGCCGGAGTTGAGCAGCACAGCGGCCAGAATACCGTTCTGAACATAGGTCAGCTGGGCGGCATCCTCGGCGGTGTACATACCGTAGTTGACGACCTCATGGCCCATCGGCTCAACAACCTTGCGCAGCGTGGATTCGATCAGTGCGTTCTTGGCGGCCTGACTATTTTCATTGATCAAAGCGATTTTCATATTTTTTCTCCTTTTATCGTTGTATATCAGCGGACAAGCTGACGGAAATATGTGGTATTGATGCTCTTGTCGTTCTTGGCCATCTTGGCAATGCAGCCGTCCAGCGTGCGGGCCACATCGTCAAGGCTGCGCCAGTCGGCAGCCTGCGGCTTGACCTCCTCCTCGAGCCAAGGGGCCACATCGGTGTGGGAGCAGGCACCCTCGATGAGGTAGGCACCCGGACGGGCGGCCTGAGTCTGCGGCTCATAGCCATCGGCGCTGCCCAGCATCGTCATAACGAACTCGCCCTTGCGGTTGCGCCCGCCCACGATGAGCCGGACGCCCACAGGCTGTACCTGAACCTCGGCAGCCTTCTCGCGCAGGATCTTGACGACCTTTTCCAGCGTCAGGTACTGGGTCTGGTACTCGTCCACTGCATTGATGATCTGTACGGCGGCCAGCGTATCGCCCGCAAAGCCGACCACCACATTGCGGTTGATCTTGCGGACCTTGGGCAGGTCGTTTTTGATGACATGGGGTGTATCGCCGGTGATAGGCTCCTCGACAAAGCGGCCATCGCTGACCATGGCGCAGAAGCCGTCACCGCACACTGCTAAAATCGCACTCATTGCTTTTCGTCCTTTGCTGTTTAATGATAAGGCTATTGTAGCACGAAAATTGCGCGGGTGCAATGGCTTGACTTACCCTGCGGTGTGCGGTATAATAATAACAGAAAAGGCGCTGCGACAAGCGGTTGGCCCGATCAAAATGGGATTTAGGAAAACCTAAGAACCGTCACTTTGCCGAGTGGCGGCTCTTGCTTTTTACAACTAAGCTCAATGTGATGGTCTTGCGGCCAACATAAAAAGTAAATGTAAATCGCATGGTCTCACCTCCTTTCGGGGGTGGGGCCAACCGCCTGCCGTTGTGTGCAGCGCCTTACCGCCTGTTGAAAAAGGCGGTTTTTGTATTATAGCAGAAATTTCGACGGTATGCAAGAATTTTTGCAGCGATCCGCCGGACACTACGGGCGGATATGGAATCCGCCCCTACGGTGTAGGGGTCGATGCTCGCATCGACCCGGAAAGTGCACGGCGCGGCAAGGTTGACGGGCGAACAATGTTCGCCCCTACAAAAACAGCCCCGGAAGGCAGTTGCCTTTCGGGGCTGTTGTACTTGTGATGGAAAATCAGGCCTTCGCGTCCGGGCGGACGATGTCACGGATGACGTTGACGATGTTGTCAGCGGTCAGGCCGTAGTCACGCAGGACCTCATTGGCGGGGCCGGAGTGACCGAACTGATCCATGACGCCGATGCGGCGCACGGGGACGGGCAGCTTCTCGCTGACGACGGAGCAGACGGCCTCGCCCAGGCCGCCGATGATGCTGTGCTCCTCGACGGTGATGATGCGGCCGCACTCGCGGGCGGCGGTCAGGATGATCTCCTCGTCGATGGGCTTGATGGTCGGCATGTTGATGACGCGGACGTTCATGCCCTGGCGCTTGGCCAGCACGGCGGCGCGCAGAGCCTCGTTGGTCATCAGGCCGGTGGAGATGACGGCAATGTCATAGCCGTCGGTCAGCTTCTCGCCCTTGCCGATCTGGAACTCGTAGGTCTCGGGATCGTGGAAAACGGGCGTGGCCAGACGGGAGAAGCGCAGGTAGACGGGACCCTGATAGTTGTAGGCGGCGATGACGGCGGCGCGGGCCTCCACATCGTCAGCCGGGCTCAAGACCACCATGCCGGGGATCGAGCGCATGAGGGCGATGTCCTCGCAGCACTGGTGGGACGCGCCGTCCTCACCGACGGAAAGACCCGCGTGGGTGGCAGCGATCTTGACGTTCAGGTGCGGGTAGCCGATGGAGTTGCGGATCTGCTCAAAGCCGCGGCCCGCAACGAACATGGCAAAGCTGGACACGAAGGGAACATAGCCCATCGTGGCCATACCGGCGGCGACGCCGACCATGTTCTGCTCGGCAATGCCGCAGTCAAAGTGACGATCCGGGTACTCCTTGCGGAAGATTTCGGTTTTGGTGGCAGCGGCCAGGTCGGCGTCAAAAACCACCAGATTGTCAGCGCCCTGCTGGGCCAGCT
>OGXE01003314.1_pt1 | contig 10973 bp, 8 predicted proteins | sample 1576181 | NCBI WGS metagenome assembly OGXE01 (sample SAMEA3541478, study PRJEB24748) | human gut metagenome | biome: human gut; feature: human-associated habitat; material: faeces | place: China | collected 2012 | reverse complement strand
TTGCAAGTCAATTGATGAAGTTGCTGCTTTCTTGAATGTTCCAGAAGAACAAACCATCAAGACTTTACTTTTCATCGCTGATGATGAACCAGTAGTGGCTCTTCTCGTCGGTAATGATCAGGTTAACGATGTGAAGTTGAAAAACTACCTTGCTGCTGATTTCCTCGAACCAGCTACGGAAGATGAAGCACGTCAAGTCTTTGGTGCTAACTTCGGTTCCCTTGGTCCAGTTAACCTTCCTGAAAATGTTCGCATCGTTGCGGACCGTAAGGTTCAAGATGTGGCTAATGCGGTTGTTGGAGCTAACGAAGATGGTTACCACTTGACAGGGGTTAACCCAGAGCGTGACTTCAAGGCAGAATACGTTGATATTCGTGAAGTTAAAGAGGGTGAAATTTCTCCAGACGGTCAAGGTGTCCTTCAGTTTGCGCGTGGTATCGAGATTGGTCATATCTTTAAACTTGGGACACGTTACTCTGAAAGTATGGGTGCTAACGTTCTTGATGAAAATGGCCGTGCTGTTCCAATTATCATGGGATGTTACGGTATCGGTGTTAGCCGTATCTTGTCAGCTGTGATTGAACAACATGCCCGTCTCTTTGTTAACAAGACACCAAAAGGTCAATACCGTTATGCATGGGGAATTAACTTCCCTAAAGAACTGGCTCCATATGATGTTCACTTGATTACAGTTAACACTAAGGATGAAGAAGCCAATGCTTTGACAGAACGTTTGGAAGCAGCTCTTATGGCTGAAGGTTATGATGTCTTGACAGATGATCGTAATGAGCGTGTCGGTTCTAAATTCTCTGATAGTGACCTCATTGGACTTCCAATCCGTGTGACAGTTGGTAAAAAAGCTAGCGAAGGTGTTGTCGAAGTTAAAATCAAGGCAACTGGTGATACTATTGAAGTTAATGCCGATAACTTGATTGAAACACTTGCTATCTTAACAACAGAACAAGATGCTTAAGATTAAAAAATCTTTTCTTGCTGGAGCAGGAAGAGATTTTTCTTTTGCAGTGATAGTGATGAATTGAGAGAAAAGAGAGTAAATTCCAATTTGACAGAATTGTCTAAATAGTGTAAACTTAAGACTATCATAACTACGGAGGCATCACATGCTTAACAAAGCGACCCATTTGGGAAATCTTAAAGCTTTTTATTACTTTAGTTTCTTTAGATAGGACGTTTGTGTTTCAGGATACAAGCGTCAGTCAGTTTGTATCTATGAAGCTAAAGCATTTTGTGATGGATTAGCCGATTAGATGAATAGGTCTAACCGGTGACATAAGCTAGCCTATGCTAGTCAAGATGCAGAAAACCAGTTGGGCCTGTCCTAACTGGTTTTTTCATACCGTGGTCTATTTTTAATTTTCATTTGACTCTATCGTCTCGGAAAAAAGATGAAAGAAAATTGGAAATAGATAGAATAAAAAATAGAGGTATACAAGATGAAGAAATTCTTGGTCAGTATGATGGCTGTTATTACAGCTGTCCTCTTGGTAGCATGTTCCAATGCTTCTAATAAAGATTTGGTTCACGTCGGTGTGCTCCAATATGTTGAACATCCTTCCTTGTCAGCGACACGTAAAGGGTTCATTGAAGAACTAAAAGAGGAAGGTTATGTTGACGGTAAGAACATCAAAATTGATTATCAGAATGCACAAGGGGATCAGTCTAACTTACAGACGATTTCTCAGTCGCTTATTGAAGATAACGATCTTATGTTGGCTATCGCAACCCCAGCAGCCCAGTCTTTGAGTAGTTTGACAAAGGATAAGCCAATTCTCTTTACAGCTGTCACAGATCCAGTCTCAGCTAAACTGGTTAAGTCTATGGACAATGTTGGAGGAAATGTGACAGGGACAAGTGACATGTCACCTATCAACAAACAAGTTGAGTTGTTGAAAAAGGTCCTTCCAAATACTAAAAAAGTTGGGATTATGTACACGACCAGCGAGCGTAACTCAGAAGTTCAGGTTGAAGAAGCCAAGAAATACTTCAAGGAAGCTGGTATTGAAACGGTTATTAAGGGAATTTCATCCACCAATGATATCCAAGACACAGCCAAGAGCTTGATGAGTCAGACCCAAGTCATCTTCATCCCAACCGACAATACTATTGTTAGTGCTATTAATACCTTGGTAGATCTTTCTAAAGAGACTAAGGTTCCAGTTGTTGGTAGTGACGCTGGTAGTGTAGAAAAAGGTGTCCTATTCACTTATGGAACCAACTATGAAGCGCTTGGACGTCAAACAGGTAAGTTGGCAGGCCGTGTTCTCCGAGGTGAGAAGGTCAAGGATGTCGATGCAGAGTATCCTAAAACACTAAATGTTGTGGTTAACCATGACATGGCTAAAGAACTTGGCATTGATGTTTCTAGCATTAGTGATGAGGAATCTAAAGTATCAACGAAAGATGACAAACCGATTGCCAAAAAAGATAAGGGTGTCATTAAGCTCAAGGTGAATAAGTCATCGAAGAATGGATTTTCAAATGTGGTGCTAACAGCCATTTCTCAGGGACTTCTCTGGGCAATCATGGCTATTGGGGTCTTCATTACCTTCCGTATTTTGGACCTTGCTGATTTGACAGCTGAAGGGGCCTTCCCACTTGGTGCTGCTACGACAACTATCATGATTATCCGTGGAATCAACCCAATCTTTGCGACTTTAGGTGGTTTTGTGGCTGGTATGCTTGCTGGAGCTGTGTCTGGCTTTATGCATACGAAAATGAAGATACCAGCACTTTTAACAGGGATTATTACCTTAACGGGGCTCTATTCCGTTAACCTTTTGGTTCTTGGAAGTGCCAATGTCTCTCTATCAGGACATAATACGCTAGTAACTATGGTGATGGGACTCGGTTTGTCTAAGCTGAATGGTGTGATTCTATTAGGACTGATTTTTGTTAGTCTGGTAGTGCTTATGTTGGTTGTCCTCCTTAATACGCAGGTTGGTCTGGCCCTTCGTGCGACAGGTGATAACCTTGCCATGGGTGAAGCTAATGGTATCAAGGTTGACCGTATGAAGATTCTTGGCTACATGATTTCCAATGGTTTGATTGCCCTATCAGGTGCCCTCCTAGCTCAAAACAATGGCTATGCGGATATGAATATGGGTACTGGTACAATCGTAAATGGCTTAGCTGCAATTATCTTGGCTGAAGTTATCGTCAAGTATCTACCACTTGGTAAACGCCTGTGGTCAATTGTTGTAGGAGCTGTTCTTTACCGTCTAGTCTTGGTTATTATCCTTGCCATGAACGTTGATGCTCAAATGTTGAAATTGGCTTCAGCCATCTTGCTTGCTATCATCCTTTATGTGCCAGAAGTACGACAAAAATTGAAAATCAGACCTAACAAATCCTTGACTCCAGGAGGTGACAAGTAATGGCTTTACTTAGTTTACAACAGATTCACAAGACCTTTGAAAAAGGCACAGTCAATGAAAATCACGTCCTTCGTGGTTTGGATCTCGACATTGAGCAGGGAGACTTTATCTCTGTTATTGGAGGAAATGGTGCTGGTAAATCAACCTTGATGAATTCAATCGCTGGTGTTCTTAGCATTGATGAAGGGGATATCTTGTTGGAGGGACAATCTATTAAGAAAGCATCTGTAGATGAGCGCTCTAAAGATATTAGCCGTGTTTTCCAAGATCCTCGAATGGGGACAGCGACAAACCTTTCTATCGAAGAAAATATGGCGATTGCCTATCGTCGAGGTAAGAAACGTAGCTTCTTTAAAAAGTCTATTACTGAGAGCGAACGTCAAGTGTTCAAGGAAGCCTTGATAGATCTTGGTCTTGGGCTTGAAAATCGTATGAAGACCGATGCTAATTTCTTGTCAGGTGGACAACGTCAGGCCTTGACACTTGCTATGGCGACCTTGGTTCGTCCAAAGATTTTGCTTTTAGATGAACATACAGCTGCGCTAGATCCTAAGACAAGTGACATGGTTATGAATTTGACGCGTAAGATTGTTGAAGAACAAGAGCTGACAACTCTTATGATTACCCATAATATGGAACATGCTATCGAATATGGGAACCGTCTGGTCATGCTCTATCATGGTAAAATTGTCGTCGATGTGCGAGGTGAGGAAAAGAAAAATCTCACTGTTGCAGAACTTATGGATCTCTTCCACAAAAATAGTGGACAAGTCCTCAATGACGATGCCTTGGTACTCGGTTAATAAGCAAAAAGAAACTATCCAAAGTTCAGATTTTGGGTAGTTTTTTCTTGACTATTTTTGACCAAGTGCTAAAATAAATATATAGATTAGCACTCTTGGTTAATGAGTGCTAAAAATAACGTTTCACACGTTACTAATAACAAATAACATTTGGAGGTAATTGGTATGGCATTGAAACCATTGGGTGATCGTATCGTTGTCCGTTTTGAAGAAACAGAAGAAAAAACAGCTAGTGGCTTTGTATTGGCAGGAGCCAGTCATGAAGCTACAAAGACTGCTGAGGTTTTAGCAGTAGGTGAAGGAATCCGTACTCTTACTGGTGAATTGATTGCACCTAGTGTTGCAACAGGAGATAAAGTCCTTGTTGAAAATGGTGCAGGTGTCAATGTTAAAGACGGAGATGATTCCGTTTCAATTATCCGTGAAGCAGATATTTTAGCGGTCCTAGCTTAGGTCAATGCTAATCAGATATAAACTAAGATAAAGAAGGAGTAACTATGGCAAAAGATATTAAATTTTCATCAGATGCACGCGCAGCAATGGTTCGTGGTGTTGATACTTTGGCTGATACAGTTAAGGTAACGCTTGGCCCTAAAGGTCGTAACGTGGTTTTGGAAAAAGCTTTTGGCTCACCTCTTATCACTAATGATGGTGTAACAATTGCTAAAGAAATCGAACTCGAAGATCACTTTGAAAATATGGGTGCCAAACTGGTCAGCGAAGTGGCTTCAAAAACGAATGATATTGCCGGTGACGGAACAACTACAGCCACTGTTTTGACACAAGCTATTGTTCGTGAAGGTCTCAAAAATGTAACGGCTGGTGCTAATCCAATCGGTATCCGTCGTGGGATTGAAGCAGCTGTGGCTACAGCTGTGGAAGAGCTTAAAGCTATTGCTCAACCAGTTGCCAATAAGGAAGCCATTGCTCAAGTTGCAGCTGTTTCATCACGTTCTGAAAAAGTTGGTGAATACATTTCAGAAGCAATGGAACGTGTGGGTAATGACGGTGTTATCACTATTGAAGAGTCTCGTGGTATGGAGACAGAACTCGAAGTGGTTGAAGGTATGCAGTTTGACCGTGGTTATCTTTCTCAGTACATGGTTACTGATAATGAAAAAATGGTCGCTGACCTTGAAAATCCATTTATCCTTGTGACTGACAAGAAAATTTCAAATATTCAGGATGTCCTTCCACTCTTGGAAGAAGTGCTTAAGACAAGCCGTCCACTCTTGATCATTGCTGATGATGTGGATGGTGAAGCTCTTCCTACACTTGTTCTTAACAAGATTCGTGGAACTTTCAATGTCGTTGCTGTTAAGGCACCTGGCTTTGGTGACCGTCGTAAAGCGATGTTGGAAGACATTGCCGTATTGACAGGAGCAACTGTCATTACTGAAGATCTTGGTCTTGAGCTTAAGGATGCAACTATGGCAGCACTTGGTCAAGCTTCGAAAGTAACTGTGGATAAAGATAGCACAGTTATCGTTGAAGGTGCAGGAAGCACAGAAGCGATTGCTAACCGTGTTAACCTCATCAAGTCTCAATTGGAAACAACAACATCTGAATTTGACCGTGAAAAACTTCAAGAACGTTTGGCTAAATTGTCAGGTGGGGTTGCAGTTGTTAAGGTTGGTGCGGCCACTGAAACAGCCCTTAAAGAAATGAAACTTCGTATCGAAGATGCCCTTAACGCTACTCGTGCCGCTGTTGAAGAAGGTATCGTAGCAGGTGGTGGTACAGCCCTTGTTAACGTCATTGCTAAGGTTGCTGAACTTGATCTTGAAGGTGACGACGCTACAGGACGTAACATTGTCCTCCGTGCCTTGGAAGAACCAGTTCGTCAAATTGCTTATAACGCTGGTTATGAAGGTTCAGTTATCATCGATAAATTGAAGAACAGCCCAGTTGGTACAGGCTTTAACGCTGCTAACGGTGAATGGGTAGATATGGTTGAAGCAGGAATTATCGATCCTGTTAAGGTCACACGTTCTGCCCTCCAAAATGCTGCTTCTGTAGCTAGTCTTATCTTGACAACTGAAGCAGTCGTTGCCAATAAACCTGAACCAGAAACTCCAGTAGCACCAGCTATGGATCCAGGAATGATGGGCTACTAAGAGTTTAAAAAAGCAAAAGAAAAAACCTAGGAAAAGTCGAGAAACTTTTTCTGGGTTTTCTTTTTTTCAATTATTTGTTGTTAATTACTGAAAAGGGTTAAATGTATCAGAACTTCCTTGTTGACCTGCCATTTGCATCATCATTTGTTGTTGTCTAATGCGTTCTGCTTCCTTATTCGTATTGATAGAAACAGCAAGAAGGATGATCCAACCGATGAATGTCCAGCCTAGAAGAAAGGATAGGATAAAGATTGGCCATTTTTTATCTGTTTTATTTAGAAGAGCTGGTAATATAAGAAGTACAACCAAGGGGAAATTAATGATGACGGAGAGAAGAGCCGTGATCAATCCGGCACTAAGATCATCACTGGCAATTCCTAAGAGTATCATTCCAAGAGCCCAGAGGATAGCTGGGATGGAAGCGACGGCTAACATGATGAGGTTTGTTTGGGTTTTCTTGTCTTGTTTCTTCCAAGTTTCATTTAGATTTTTGCTTGCTTGTTGGAAAGTTTCGCCAGTTTGATTCGCAAATTGGTTAACAGTCTGACTGGCAGTTTCTACAACAGGTTTAACTTGTTCCTGGAAGGTCTTTGATTGATTTTCTTGAGCTAGGTTAGTTGCTTGGAAAGTCTCTTCTTCATCTGCTGTAGAGTTAGTGAGTGGCTCTTCAGCAACATCATAGCTGTCAACATCTTTTTCGGCAGTTTCTACAACCTCTGTTGATGGTACAGGTTTTGTAGGCTCAACGACTTCTGAGCCGTTCGTTGTTTCTACAGTCTCTTTTTGTGAGACAGTTTCTGTTACTTCTACAGTCTGTTTGGGAGTTTCTCGGACAAACTCGCCTTTCTGAGCTGCTTCAGCCATTTCTTGAATACTTGGATTACGACCATTAACTGCTTGGAAAAAATCGATCCAATCTTGTTGCTTCATGTGTATAACCTCCAGATATCTTGATTATAAAAATTTCAATAATTACAATTATAGCAATAGTGTAAGGGGACTGCAATGGGAGTGGGATAGTAGTCTTTACTTTATTTCCTTATAATCTTCTTATCACTAAAGATGGGAAAGAGAAAGAAATAGGTTAGGATATAGACCACTAGAGGATATATCAGTGGATTATAGTCCCAGGCTCCTTGCCAATCTAGGTGTAAGAGTCTAACACTAGCGCGTGTTAGACCTGCGCTCCAACCATTTAGTCCAAATGGTCTTAAGATTAAACTGAGTGGTGTTGGAAGATGCAAAAGGTAGACTCCATAAACTGCCACTAAAACTAAGAGATATAATCTAAAAAAACGCTGGTGGTAGGCCCACAAGCGTGTAAAATAGTTTTTCATTAGCCAATAACTGCAAATAGTTTTTGAGCGTTTGATTGGCGAGTAGCATCCATGATAAGGAACCAGTCAACGATTGACCAGATACCACATCCACCACATGTCAAAAGTTTACCAACACCAAGACCAACTTGTCCCAAAATAAAGCGGTCGATTCCAAGAGAACCACCAAAAAGTGAGATGACAAGCATCATCGTAGGATCTTGGAAGCTGATTGAGTAAAGCATTGAAAGTTGTTGTTCAGGAAGTGCCTCAAGACGTTGGCGGATGTACTGAACTTGTTCTGTTGGGAAATACTTGGCGTTAATTGCTAGCCATTGATCGACTGGATTCATAAATTAAATACCCCTCAAATTTTAAATGATATGTAAAGGATAACATATTGTAAAGGGAGATTCAAGGCGGTCAAGGCTTTTGAAGTTAATAAAAGCAACTTATTTGCAAGCTTCCACTGTGTCATAACTAGAGGATCATTAGGATAATCCTTTCGCACTATGCTTGAGAATGAGCCTACTTCTATTATTTGTGATTTTTTAACCCTTGTTCAAAACTGTCTGAGCTGGCCTTAACAGTGATTTTGTCGAGTGTTAAGGGATGGGTGAAACTAAGAGTGTGAGCGTGGAGCATGAGTCGAGATGCGGGGCGGTGGCTATAAAGAGGGTCCCCCAGAATGGCATGCCCATGGTGGGCCAGATGCACACGAATTTGGTGGGTCCGACCGGTTTTTAGTTGACAGTTGACCAGACTAGCTCCTTTGAAGGCTTTGAGGCGCGTGATGGTTGTATAGGCAACCTGCCCTTTTCTAGGATCAACCACTCGTTTTCTACGGTCATGGCGGTCGCGTCCAATCTTGTCTTTGTACACAGTCTCCTTGGTCTGAAATTTACCTTCAGCCAAAGCCCAGTATTGACGCTGAATCTTCTTATCTTCCAAGAGTCTATTGAGAATTGGCAGGATAAACGGATTTTTTGCGAAGAGTACAGCCCCACTAGTTTCCATGTCTAGTCGATGAACGACGTAACAGGTTTGCCCACAATAGGCCGAAACATGGTTAAGTAGAGCAATTTCTGTGGGTTCATTACCATGTGTTTTCATTCCTTCAGGTTTATTGACCACGATGAGATGCTGATCTTCATAGAGAGGTTCTACTAAACTGGCATTTCCCATAGGGATAATTTTTTCAGGGTAGTCCTCTGTATCAAAGGTCAGGCTAATCTTATCACCTTTTTCAACAGGACTCTGCCAATTAATAGTCTCTCCATTGATGAGGACGTGCTTTTTCGTGCGTAGGAAATGACGAATCTTACGAGGAATGAGGAGCTTAGTTTCGAGCAAGTCTTTGACGGTTGTTACAGGATAGGGATTGATAATTTCTACGTGTAAAGTCATGGTTTCATTATATCATGAACGTTTAAAAGAGGACAGAATCTGTAAAAACTTGGTATAATAGGGTTATGACATTTTTTGATAATCTAAAAAACAAACTTTTTAAAGAAGAAAATAGCGGAAAGGGCAAGGATTCCCAGCCTGCTGAAAAATCGAAGAATTTACAAAATAAGATAAAGGGACTCTTTGCTAAGAAACCTGATGAGGTTGAACAAGCCGTTGAAGACTTAGATATGTCTCAGGAAAGTCAAGAGACGTCACGTTATCAACGTTCTAAGCAAAAGAAACCTATTGATACGACCCAACCTTTAGGTAAGGTTCAGGCGTTCTTGAGCAAGTTTACACTTTCGCCAAGAAATCCTATTCGTCGTTTCTGGCGTCGTTATCATATTGGTAAAATTCTCTTTATCTTGGTAGCTATGTTGGTTCTGACAGTAGGTTCCTACCTTTTCTATATTGCCAAGACGACCAATGTTTCAGATCTTCAAGATGCCTTGAAAGCAACTACGGTTATCTATGACAAAGAAGGCAATCAAGCTGGTTCTTTGTCAGGGCAAAAAGGGACTTATGTGGAGCTGGATGCCATTAGTGATAGCCTGGAGAATGCTGTTATTGCAACTGAGGACCGTACCTTCTATGAAAATAGCGGGGTTAACGTCAAGCGATTCCTCTTGGCCATTGTATCTATGGGACGCTTTGGTGGTGGCTCGACCATTACCCAACAGTTGGCTAAAAATGCCTTCTTGACACAAGAACAGACAGTCACTCGTAAGGCCAAGGAATTCTTCCTCTCTTTGGAATTAACCAAGAAATACAGCAAGCAAGAAATACTTACCATGTACCTCAATAATGCCTACTTCGGCAATGGGGTTTGGGGTGTTGAAGATGCTAGTCAAAAATACTTCGGGACAAGTGCTGCCAATCTAACCGTTGATGAAGCAGCGACCCTCGCTGGTATGCTTAAGGGACCTGAAATTTACAACCCAATTGATAATATCAAAAATGCGACCAACCGTAGAAACACTGTCCTCGCCAATATGGTTGATGACAAGAAGTTGAGTCAGGCAGATGCCGACAGTGCGGCTGGAGTTGATATGGCTAGTCGTCTGGATGATACCTATCAAGGGACTGGCGATGACTACAAGTATCCGTCTTACTTTGATGCCGTCATTGAAGAAGCTACGAAAACTTATGGCTTGAGTGAGGATGAAATCGTTAAAAATGGCTACAAAATCTACACAGAGATGGATGCCAACTCACAAGCTAACATGCAGCAAACCTACGAAAATACCTATCTCTTCCCTACATCAGAAAGTGATGGTAGTACAGCTCAGTCAGCTAGTGTGGCACTTGATCCAACAACTGGAGCTGTCCGCGGTCTGGTAGGTCGTGTAGGTGGTACCAGTGATACAACCTTCCGTAACTTTAACTATGCAACTCAAGGGAAGCGTAGTCCTGGTTCAACTATCAAACCTTTAGTGGTCTATGCACCAGCTCTGGCTTCAGGATGGAGCATCAATAAGGATCTTCCGAATAAACCAATCGACTATAATGGCTATACCCCAACCAACTACGGTGGTGTTGAGACAGAGGATGTGCCCATGTATCAAGCTTTGGCCAACTCCTACAATATCCCAGCAGTTTACCTCTTTAATCAAATCGGTATTCAAAAAGGGATCAGTTACGGTCAAAAATTCGGTCTCAACTTTGACAATGTTCCAGAAGAACTGGGAATTTCACTTGGTGGTGGTGTGACAGCTAGTCCTCTTCAAATGGCTCAGGCTTATGCGACCTTTGCTAATGGTGGTGAGATGAACACGGCTTATTTCATCACTAAAATTGAAAATGCCAGTGGTGACATTATTGCTACCCATAGTAAGAAGTCTAAACGTGTTATCAGCCAGTCAGTAGCTAACCAGATGACCAGCATGATGCTTG
>OGXE01003313.1_pt1 | contig 10978 bp, 6 predicted proteins | sample 1576181 | NCBI WGS metagenome assembly OGXE01 (sample SAMEA3541478, study PRJEB24748) | human gut metagenome | biome: human gut; feature: human-associated habitat; material: faeces | place: China | collected 2012 | reverse complement strand
TTAAAGTTTTCTACATCAGAGGTTAAGAAATTATTTAAAGCTATTTTCTGTTGAATTTCAGCATAGGGAAATCTTTTTATATATACCTCTTTTTCAACAATTCCCCTTTCTTTTAAAATTTCTATATAATTATCATTTAATTTTTCAGTAATCTCTACCTTATTATCTTCTATTTCAGTAAAAAATCTAATATCATAATATTGTCCAACTTCATTTTCAAGTATAAATTCAACTCTTCCTTTCTCACTAATATCCTTTAACTTAGATTCAAGAGTTTCAAAATTTAAAAGAGTAGCATTATAGATTCTAATTTTTCTATTTTTGTCCTCTCTTTTTAATTGAAAATCTCCAAGTTCACAAAAGAAACTCTCCTTATCTTTAAACATATGATTTACAAGTTTGTCAGTAATCTCTACCCATTTATTGTAATATACAACTCCAGGAGCTGACTCTTTTATCTTCTCTTGATTTTTAAATTCCAATTCAATTAAAAGTAAAAAAGTGTTTATTGACTCTAACTCTACTTCACTAAGTTTTTTCTCTTTACTCTCCACTCTAGTAATAAAAGTACCATTAATACCTAAATATATATCTTCAGGTTTAAATTTTTCCTCAATAAACTCTAAAAATCTTAAATAAACTTCTCTCTTTTCTGTTATAACTTTTTCAACTAAAAATACTAAACTTTCTCCAAGTTGTAATTTTAATTTATTCTCTTCTCCCTCAACTTTTCCTACTCTCCAGTTAAGGCAAGTGTTCTTAGTAAGATTCTCTTTTTTACTTTTTTCTTGAAAATAATTTTTAAATTTTGCTTCATCCTCTTTTCTTATTATTAGTGGAATAGATGAGATATATTCTAAGATAGTAGATTCTCTTATATCTTCAGTTACTCTAGGCATAGATGTGCCCCTTAACTCTCTTTTTATCTCCATAGGATAAACAGTTAAAGTTGATCCTCTTAAAATAGAACTTCTAGGATTTTTTAAATTTTCTAAATATAATAATAAATTTACTCCAAAGTAATTTAAAATTATACGGTTTTTTTCACATCTTTCAACAGTTGCCTCTATTCCCAATTCTGGTTGTTTCATAAGATTTTCTATAAGCTGTCCCTTACCAATATTTACTTCCCAAGTTTTACTATTTTTATCAAACATCACTATCATCATAGAAATTTTTTTATCTTTTCCCTTAAATCTAGCTAAATTTTCTATATCTGATATTTTAAAATCTTTTGGATAGTATAGTCCTTCAATACTCTTTTTAAATTTTCCTTCACTATCAATATCCTCACTATCTACTTCTATCATCTTTCCAAAATATGGATAGTAGTTAGGAAGTAAAAACTCAAATGGTTCTAATTCAAATTTATAGAAATTACCTCTGTTTATCTGCTCTATATTACGTTGAAACTCCTTGTTTAATCTATTTGAATACTCATTTAAATATTTTAAATATCCCTCTAAATAGTTTCTAGCCTCTAGCAATTCAATTTCAATTATATTGTAACTTCTACTACGTATATATGTGGTATTCTCTTTTTTTACTTTTTTAAGCTCTTCAAGATGTTCAGTTACTTCATTGAGAGTTTTAGTTTTATCAGCTATTCTTTTTTCTACTCCATCTTTTAAAAGATTGTAATACTCATCTACCTCTTTTTTTAACATCTCTTTTGCTCTAGCTAATATTAAATTTTGGTTGATTTCAGCATCCCTATACTCCTTAATCAACTCCTCTTTAGCTCTAGTTTTATACTCATCAGCTGTTCTTTCAATTCCTTCTCTATATCGTGTGTGCTCTCTTCTTAAATATTTTTGAAACTCTCTTTCCTCTTTAGTTAATCTATTAAAAAAATAACAACCTGCACCAATTAAAGCTCCTGCTCCTAAAGCTAATAATCCAAATCCCATAACCTGCCTCCTATTATTTTAAATTCAAAATTTCAAAATTATTTCTTGAAAGAAATTTAATTGTCTCAAGTATCTCTTTATTTAAAGGATCTAATTTAAGAAGTTCAGAAAGAACAGATAATGTCTTATTATTTTGTTCTATTGCCTTGTCTCTCATTTCCTTTTTTTTATACTCAACATTATAATCAAGTTCTAAAGTTTTCATTTTTAAATTAAATTCTCTAATATCTTCTGCTAATTTAAGATTTAACTCTGCTATTTTTAAATTATAATTTCTTTCATTCTCTCTATCTCTCTTTTCAAGTTCAGCTAAAAATCTTTTGCTCTCCTCTACAATTCTACATTTATAGACATCAGCCTCTATCTCTAAACGTTCTGTTTTAGCATCTTCTCTCTTATTCTCTCTTATTGTCTCAAAAATATCTCCAATCACTGGCATAGGATTAATAACACTTTTAACTAAACTATTTTCCATTCTATTACCTCCACTATTTTTTATATTATTCATATCAAATATTTCATATTTTGGCATATTATCACCTACATTTTAATTAAATTAATATAGTTTCTTTCCATTTCTAAGTATTCATCATTTAATCTAGTATATTCAACAAAGTCTGAAGAGATATCTTTAAAACTTTCTATTGCTATTTTTATTACCTCTTTTATCTTTAAATAAATATTTAAAAAATCTTCTTTAACTTTTTTATTATATTCTTTCATTCTAATTTTTTCTCTTATTTGAAATCTCTTTTCTCTATACTCTTTCTTTATATTAAATATGACTTTATCAACCTGTTTTTTAAAAACTTCTAGCTCTCTATCTATATTTGCCTTTACACTTTTAACAGTTTTATCAATTTTAATCTTATACTCTTGCAATCCCTTTCTTAAAGCCTCCTCTATTATTGCAAATCTCTCTATCATTGCATCTGTTTTGTTTCTAGCACTTATATATCCACATATAGATCCTATTAAATTAAAACAATGGTGAGTACTTTTAGATAGAGTTTCACTGTGGTATATCACCTCAAATTTTTCAACTGGTTTAAATATTTGATTTAGCTCTGATAAACTATCTTCAAATTTAAATGGTGGATTTATAACAACTAAATTAGCCATTTACCTCAACCTCCTTATCATAAATATCAATAACATCTTCAATAGCAAACTTTTCATAAACATACTCTTTTTCAACTTTAACTTCAAACTCTATATCATTACCATATCTTGCCTTTAACTCTTGAATCTCTTCTATCTCATTAATATCAATATTTTTATTTTCATTACTAATATGTAAAGCTGTTTTTATTTCCCTCTCTTTTACTTCTGATTTAAACTTATCAACACTTAATTTGTTATCTTTAGGATTATAATAATATACTAGATTTTCTTTAGCCATTTGATATTTTTGAAGTATCTCAAGACCACTATCAGATATATATTCAAACCCATTTTTTTCCAATGTTACCAACGCATCTATAACTTTCTTATCAATTTTCTTTAATGATTTAAATTTAGGCACATATGTGTTTTTAAAAACTTCTCTCTTTATCACAATATCACTTCCCAATTTCGATTTTTGATTTTTTTTAACTATATTATCCTTAACTTTTCCCACAATATATCCCTCTTTTTCATTAACCATTTTAACTTCAACACTTATATTTTCCATATCTTCCTTTTCAATATTTTTTAATATCTTTGATACTATCTCTTTAGAGTTGCTTGGATCTAAGTTATTTAAAAATTGTTTTATATATCTATTCCTATCTATCTTCACAACCTCTTTAATTTTTTCCTTTTCTTTATCAGACACATATCTTTCTAATATCTCCTCTTTTCTAAATATATGTTTTGTATAACTATCTACTAAAACCTCTATTTTTCTTTCATTTATTATTTCAGTTTCATTTAAAAGATTAAAATTTTTTCTTCCTACATCTGTTAAAATATAATTTCCGTTGTAATCTCCAATAATAACCCCTCTCCTTTCCAACTCCTCAATATTTTCTAAAACCAATCTTTGAGGTAAATTAGTAACATATGGTATTCTATTGGTGTTAACTCCAAGTGCAATAGCATATAAAATTAATTTAGTTAAAATATTAATTCTTTCAACTTCTTTAGAATGAATTATTAAAGTTCCTAAAACTACTGATATCTTTACTAACATATCTCCTCCCTCCTTTAGTTAAACAAAGTATATATGTTTTAAATTACTTTTTTTTATAAAAATTACCTAAATTTTATTCTCTTCCCTACCTTGCCTTTTGGTACTTTTATTTTACTAAACTCAATTACTTTTTTCTGACTAATTTTTACTTTTTTTATTTCTTTCCTTTTTCCCTTAGGATATTTTAATTTTATACTCCCCTCTTTCTTTTTGGGGAAGAGCTTTACTTTTTTGTATAAAAAAACTGTAGCCCGAAAGCTACAGCTAAAATCATATATTTTTATACCTCTTTAAAGAAACTGTTAATCTCTATTGTCTTTATTTTTTTCTTTTCCTCTTTATTTTTGCCTTTAAGGTTATTATTAACTTCATATGTAATAATGATAAAATCGTTTTTCTCTTTTCCAGCTTTTTCTAACTCTTCATTTATAGCATCATTTATAAATTTAACTATCTTCTTCAACTCAGTTTTATTTTTAGAGAAAGTATTATTAGACAGTTCCCCTTTTTTATTTTTTTCACCATAGATTTTTTTCAATGTAGTATTATCTAAATAATCCACATCCTCTTTAATAAGTCTAACTAATGGAATAGCTTTACTATCATATTGTATCTTATTTCCAGTAACCGATTTTCTTGTAAATAGGTAATTACTATCTTTTGTATCTCCTTGTGTAACTTTTTCTCTCTCTTTTTCAAGCAGATCTATGGTTAAATTATATTTAAGAAGTTTCAAGATATTTTTATCAAGTTCAATTAGTGGTTCCCCTTCATCAACTAAATTGTCAAATATACTAGAGATATCTTCTAACTTATCTTTTATTTCTAAATCTTTGTCAATAAATAGTAAATTAAAAATATCTTCTAAAGATTTAAACTCTTCTTTAGTTTTATTAAATTTTGACACTTTTTTAATAATATTTTGAACAATAAAATTATCTAGATTGTTATTCTCTAATTTTGCCATTAAATATTTAAGAACAAAAGAGTAATAGATCTTTTCCTTTAGATTCTTATCTTTAGATGAGGTAGTAATAATATAATCATCAATATCTTCTTTTCTTAGATTGAAACTATTTATTCCATCTAATATTTTTTTATAATCAACGATAGGCAGAAGTTTTAAAAGTATCATTTTAATAGTTTCACTATTTCTTTCCTCTTCTAAATCAATTGAAAGAATATTTTTTAATGTTGTGTCTAAAGATTGATAGAAGTTTTCACTATTCAGTTCTAAAATATTTTCTAAATTAAATACTTTTTCTAACTCTTGGCACAATTTTTTTAAATCTGTTATTCCTAAAGTGTTGTAATAATTTTTAGCACCACTTAGATTAAAATCTCTTAATTCCTCATTTAAAGCTCTATGTATCTTAGCATTTTCAAATTTAGGTTCAGGAATAACAACTAATTTTGCTAGGAAAGGTATTCTATCATTTTTATTTTTAGATTTAATATATAGATTTTCCTTATCCTTTTCATATAGTGGTAGTTGATAATCTCTCCAAGTAATAAGGTTAAGTCCCCTTTCAACAGCTACCTTATATAGTGCCATTCCAAACATTCTAAGTCCTGAAGTAGAATCTATAATAGTATTGCTACCATCTAACCCCTCAGCTTTTATAAAACCTAACAGTGAGTTATAGCTATCTTGAATATCATCAATATCTACATGTTCTCCAATCAATTTTATTCCCATCTTATTAAGATGATCTTTTAGTGGAGCAAATAATTTTTCACTCTCATCAGTATATGGAGCAAATACAGTTTTTATACTTGGTATAGCTCTTATACTTTTTAATATTGGGCATTCAGTTATAACTTCAGCTATATTTAAAGGAGTTAAACTTAAAAATGAAATTAAAGTATCAATCTCTGCTTTCTCCATGATTTCATTATATTTTCCATCAATTTTACCATTAATTTCCTTTAGTTTTTCAGAAAATTCCCTGCTATTTTCCTCTATTATTTTTTTATAAAGCTCCTTAGATCTCTCATTATTTATCTTGTCCAAATAATAATCTACTACCACTTTAAAATCTTTTGGTTTAAAATCTCCTAAGGCTTTCTCTTATAAACTTTTCCATCTTCATAACCCCTCCTAGATATTTTTTAAAATGTCGATTCTCTCATCTCTACTTTTATCTATATACTCATAGAAAATATCTCTTAAAAAATCAGATTCATTGGAATAACCATTTTCTCTTAAATAGTTAAAATACTCATCTACTAAATAGTCATATAGATAGAATTGAATTTGTGAATCAATTTTTTCAGCTTTTTCATTTTTCTCAATTGCTTTCTTTTCCTTTAAATGATACTCTACTATTGAGTTTAAAACCCTATTCATACTTTTTTCACTAATTGTCCTATCTTGATTTAAAATATTAACAACTGTACTTGGAACTAAAACTTTTACTTTCTTCATTTTATTTTCTCCCTCCTGTGCTTTTTTTCATTTTACACATGAGGTTTACTTTTTTTGTGGTTATTTTTACTAAAATTTTAGTTGGCTGAATATATATGTTTACACTACAATTTATGATATAATTATATCATAAAAAATCATTAAACAGGATATAAAAATAGGTGGGGCATTATGAAAAATATAGAGATAAAAGAGTTGAATAGAGATACAATTTTAATATCAAATATATCAAAGATTAATGAGGAAAATTATGTAGAGTTAATAAAGTTGGAAAAAGATTTTAGTGAAAAGGGAATTAAATATATTCATATATCTCTTTCAGTTCAAGATATGGAAAATATCAAATTTCTTTTAGATAATGGATATTATTTTAAAGCTAATACTGGAGATGAGTATATTTTTGAAAAACAATGTTTTAGAGTAAAATCTTGGAGAATATCTCTTACTGAAAATTGTAATTATGCTTGTTTTTTCTGTCATGAAGAGGGATTGGATATGGGGAAAACTAGAGATAACCCTAAATCTCGTGAAGAGATATATAAGTTGATAAAATATGGGATAGACAACCATTACACAGATATTACATTTACAGGGGGAGAGCCTCTTCTTAAATGGAAAGATATTATATATTATCTTGATAGATTAGAAGATGAAAAACTTTCGCCAGATATAACAATAGTTACCAATGGAGTTTGTATCAATGATGAGCTTTTAGAAAGAGTTAAAAGATATAAAGGAAAGATAAAGTTTAATTTTTCAATGCACTCTTTAACTAAGGATAAATATTTGAAAATAGTTAGACCTAAAAACAAGAAAGATGATAATTTTGATATTGTAATAAGAAATATTAAGAAAATAAAAGAGTTAGGGATAGAATTAAAATTAAATTTTGTACTTTTAAGAGGGTTAAATACTTCAAAAGAGGATATACAAGCTATTTTAGATTTTGCTTATGAAAACAGTATTGATTATATAAAATTTTTGGAACTATTAATTACAGATAAATTGGTTAATCTATATGGAAATTACTATAAGCTTTCATCTCTCTATGAAGAGTGGAAAGATGAGTTTAAATTTTTTGCAAAACAACCTAGAAGAGAGGTATATAAATATAGAGATAGGGTAAAAATTGAACTTCAACAATGTACTTGTAGTGCTGGGTGTTCAAATTGTCTGTTGAATAGAGATATAAATATTACTGCTGAATCAAAATACTATCCTTGTTTTATATTGTCAGATAAAAATTTTTTAGTTGACTCTAACAACTTACTTGAAGAGATTGAAAAGGGTAACAATATGATTACAGAGTTTGGAAAGAAATATGGAAATGATAACCCACTTCTGATTAAAACTAAAAAATATATAAATCAAAAAATAGAGTTTTATTATATCTCTAAATTAGATTATTCCATTGAAAAATTTATAGAAATATTAGAAGAAAATGGATATAGAAAAAGTGAGAAAAGAGATTTTAAAGAGATCTATTTTATTCCAAATGAGGCAACTTCTAAATGGAAAAATTTTCAAATGGTTCATAAAGTTTTTTCTAATAGCTATATCAATGAATATATAGAGATTATACAGGAGATAAAAGAGGTTGAAGTTGAGGGAGAAAAGGGATTTGAAGTTCTCTTCTTAAATAGATTATTTAATGATAAACCTAGACAAACTAAGAATTTAGATGAGTATGTGAAATTTTTAGGAAAGTTAGATTTTAAACCTTATTTAGAACTTAACTGGGAAACAATAACTCTTTCTAAAGGGGATATCAGTATAAGCTTAGGTTATAATAAAGAAAAAAATAAGATAACTTTTATGACACAAAATAAAAATTTAAAGGATTTAGAAGTAAAAAGATTGCTTAAATTGGAAAATCTTTCTATTGCACCTCAGAGATATCTTCTTGCTAGTGGGAAATAGAGAGTTTCTCTAACCGTCAACTTGACGGTTACTAAAAATTAACAATAAAAAATAAAACTAAATGGAGCTATAAGTTAGTGATTTTAATCATTAATTTCTTTGCTCCTTTTTTTATTGAATAGTTATTAGAAATTTATCTATTTTTTTGAATTTAAAATTTCTTTTATGATATAATTTATTTAGATGATAAATTAAAAAATGGAGTTGAAATTATGAAAAGTATTGATTTGAATATAGAGCAAAGAAAAGCAGTAGAAAGCACAGAGGGACCACTTTTAATTATAGCTGGAGCAGGTTCTGGAAAAACTAGAGTTTTAGTTGAGAGAACCTTAAACCTATTGGTAAATAAAAAGGTAGCTCCAGAAAAAATTCTTATTTCAACTTTTACAGATAGAGCCTCTAAGGAGCTAATTGGAAGAATAACTAAAAGATTAGATGAACACAATGAAAAGATAAATATTGGAAATATATATATAGGGACACTTCACTCTATATTTTTAAGATTGATAGATGAGTATATTGAATTTTCAAATTTTAAAGAGGGGTACAGAGTTCTTGAAGATATGGATCAAGATTTCTTTATATATAGTAAACTTAAATATTTTAAGGAACTTCAAGGATACAATGAGTTTTTTACTGGGGATAATTTTTGTAGAAATGCTTGGGAGAGAGCTAAAAAATTAAAATACTGGCTGAATAAGATAAATGAAACAGGAAGAACCCTTGATTATATAAAAGATGATAGTAATGAGAGGGTAGTTTTTTTAAGAGATGCTCATAAATTATATGAAAATCTGTTGATAGAGGATAATGTTTTAGATTTTGCCTCAATTCAAAGGGAAATATATAGAATGTTTTCAACTAAAGAAGAGGTATTGAGAGAGGTTCAAGAGAAGATTGAATATATAATGATAGATGAGTATCAAGATACAAATATCATTCAAGAGAAGATAATATTTTTAATTGGAGAAAAGAGAAAAAATATCTGTGTAGTAGGTGATGATGATCAAGGAATATATAGATTTAGAGGAGCAACAGTAAGAAATATTATTAAATTTCCTTCAAGATTTACAGATGTTGAGTGCAAGACAATAATTTTAAATAAAAACTATCGTTCTCACAAAGATATAATTACATTTTGCAACAGATGGATAAATCTTATTAACTGGAGAGGGTTTAGATATGAAAAAAATATTGAGCCACTAGAGGAGAGAGAGTATTCAGATAGAGCAGGGGTTGTTCGTATAGGTGGAAATTCAGATAGAGCTTGGAAAGAGAATATATATAAGTTTATAAAAACTTTAAAGACAACTGGGAAGATAGAGGATTACAGTCAAGTTGCCTTTCTATTTAAAAGTACTCGTTCCTCAAGGGTAAAGGATTTAGGCTCTTATCTTGAAGAGAGGGGAATCCCTGTATACTCACCACGTTCAAAAACTTTCTTCTATAAAAAAGAGATTAAACTTGTGATGGGGGCATTACTTGCAGTTTTTCCACAAACAAAGGCATATGTTTTAGATAATGTTTTTTTAGGAAGAACAATAGCTTATTATAAAGATTGCCTTGGAACTTTGAAGAAGGAGAGAACAGTTTTAGAAGATGTTGAGCTATATAATTGGCTTTTAGAAAAGAGAAAAGAGTATCTAAATTTTGGTGAGGAGAAGAGGGACAATTTTTCAGAGATCTTCTATTCACTATTTGCCTTTAAAACTTTTAAAAACTTGATTAATTTAGAGGTTGAAGGGGCAAAGGATGCAAGTGCAACATATAATTTAGGGCTATTCTCTAAATTGTTAAAGCAATTTGAATTTATAAGTAAACTTGAAAAATTCACTATGGAGAATATTGAGAGAACTTTAAAATACTTTTTTATTACACATATGAAACTTCTTTTTGAAGAGGAGTTAGATGAGTATGAAAATAAAGGGGAAACTCCAAAAGGTGCTGTATCTTTTATGACTATCCACCAAGCTAAAGGGCTTGAATTTCCTGTTGTAATAGTTGGTTCATTGGAAAATGATCCATTAATAAGAGATAAAGCAGATGAGGAGATGTTGGAGAAACTTACAGGTATATATAATGAGTTTGAGCCAGAAGATCAAAGAGAGAGATTTGATTTTTGGAGAGTGTTCTATACTGCATTTTCTAGGGCCAAAAATCTTCTTGTTTTAACAAGTATAGAGAATAGATCTGGTGGAAAGGAGATACCTGCTAGAACTTTTAGACCTATATATGAAACAATTCCATATTTTACAGATGAAAACTTCAAAGATTTAGATATAGATAAACACAATGGAGCAGAGTTAAAGGAAAGTTTTTCATATACTAGGGATATTCTTCTATATGATGAGTGTCCATTGAAATATAGATTTTTAAGAGAGTATGAGTTTGCAACTTTAAAGACAAATGAGATATCTTATGGATTGCTAGTTCATCAAAGTATAGAGGCAATCAATAAACAGGGAATAAAAGATTCAGAAACTGTTTTTGATGATGAAATAGTAAGAGATATTATAGAAAAAAGTAGTAACGGATTATACAATA
>OGXE01003300.1_pt1 | contig 11018 bp, 9 predicted proteins | sample 1576181 | NCBI WGS metagenome assembly OGXE01 (sample SAMEA3541478, study PRJEB24748) | human gut metagenome | biome: human gut; feature: human-associated habitat; material: faeces | place: China | collected 2012 | reverse complement strand
ATGCCGCCAATGCCGCGCTGCATTCAGCAGGTTACCCGCAACATCCCGTCGCCGCCTACCGTCAGTTCGTCGGCAACGGCCTGCGTATGCTCGTCCGCCGGGCCCTGCCCGAAGGGGAAGCGGATCGCATCGGGCCTACGGGTTTCGAAGCACTTGTGGAACGCACGGGCGCCAACTATGCCAGAGACTGGGCCATAAAGACGCGGCCCTACCCGCATGTCCCCGAACTCTTGCAGGAACTCCAAAGGCGCGGCATCCCCTTGGCCGTCGTGACGAACAAGCCGCACGAATGGACGCTCCACATGCTCAAGCACTACTTTCCCGAGAGTCCTTTCCTGTTCATTCAGGGGGCTATGCCGAACCTGCCCCATAAGCCCGATCCCACCGGAGCCCTCAACGCGGCCCGGCATCTCGACAGTATCCCCAACGAAACAGTCTTTGTCGGAGACAGCAATGTGGACATGCTGACAGCCCACAATGCCGGAATGACTGCGGTCGGCGTGGACTGGGGGTTTCGGGGAGCCCAAGAACTGAAAGAAAGCGGCGCGGACAAAATCCTATATGATCCGCTGGAACTTCTTCCTTTTTTCGAGAAGTACGCATCCTAGCCTGTCAGGGATAAATACATTTCGTGGACCGGAAGCCAAAGGGAGAGCAGCCTCGTCTGTTGACTCCTCACCCTGATACAAGTATTCTATACAGCTCATGCCCGGATGGCGGAACTGGCAGACGCAAGGGACTTAAAATCCCTGGACCGCAAGGTTGTGCGGGTTCAATCCCCGCTCTGGGCACCAAAACAAAACGAACGGGTTACGATACAAATCCACACCCGTTTACTTTTCAAAATAAGCCCTCTCACGCTTGTAGTTGCAATTGCAAATGCAAACAGGAGGGGGTTTTTCTTTTTTCCTCCCTCCTTCCTCTCCCCACCTCCATCCGCCCCGCAGCCCTTGCGGACAAGACGGCATGTTTTCCTCCATACTCTGTGGGCTGGAAGCGCTTACTTCCCGTGGGGAGTTGGAGGGGCTAGCCGTGCATCCGGAGGACATCCCGGAAGCCTATCGATCTCTGCCGGTTGATCTGCTATCACTGGATTCCGGGAGGAACCTCCCGACATGATGAGGCAATCGGAATCGTTTTCTGTCTTTTTGAAAAGGCCATAGGGACGCCATGCTTTCCATGCTTGCGCTTCTTGTGCTTGGGGGTGCCTTTGTGGGGCTCCTTTCCGGGCTTCTCGGTGTCGGCGGGGCGGTGATCATCATGCCCCTGCTCAACGTATTTTTCGACCGCCTCGGGTTTTCCGTGGACACGACGCAGCACCTGTCGCTTGGTACATCCCTCGCCACCATCCTGTTCACATCCCTTTCCAGCGTGCTGGCGCACAGGCGCTATGGTTCCGTGCGCGCCGACATCTGGAAAAAGATGGCCCCCGGCATCATCGCGGGCACGCTCGGCGGCGCGCTTCTCGCTCCACACCTTCCAGGATTATTCCTGCGCGGCTTTTTCGCCTTCTTCGTCATGCTGGTCGGCGTTCATCTGCTCTTCAATTCCACCCCCCGCCCCAAGACCGGGCGGCTCGAACGGGCCATGCTTCCGGTCAGCATACTCATCGGCCTGATTTCGAGCCTTGCGGGCATCGCCGGGACCATGCTCTGCGTGATTTTCCTGGTCTGGGCCGCGATCGACTGGGCCGACGCCGTGGGCACGTCCGCCGCCCTGAGCTTGCCCATCAGCCTGACCGGAACCCTCGGATATGCCATCGCAGGGTGGAACTTCCCGGAGCTTCCTCCCTACTCCGTAGGTTTCGTGTACCTTCCCGGGATGTTCTGTCTGCTGGTTTCCAGCATGAGCATGGCCGTTGTAGGCGCACGGCTGGCCCATTCGCCGCGATTGCCGATGCAGGCCTTGCGCCGCTGTTTCGCGGTCGGCAATATCCTTCTCGGTCTTTCGATACTCCGCTCCGTCCTTTTCAGATGATTCCGACGCAACTCAAGAAACAAAGCAGAAGTTCCGCACCGGCATATTCCAACACCCCGCCTTCCCTAAGAAAAACGCTGCCTCCCGGCGAAAGAACGCAAAAAATCCCGGCAGGAAAACCTGTCGGGATGTTCTTTTTTGCTGGTGGGCCATCGGTGACTTGAACACCGAACCAACTGATTAAGAGTCAGCTGCTCTACCAATTGAGCTAATGACCCAAGGACATTTCGTCCGCGCTCATTGCGCGAAAAGGGATGTACCGAAAACGAAGGGCTGTGTCAACGTATTCTTAGCACTTTCCGGATTTTTTTCCTCAATAGAAAGAAAAAGTCTGTTTTTTCGCTAAGTAAGAAAATAACCCCTTTCACGCATGGCGCCCACTCCTCTCCGTACTCCCGGCCAGCCGTCGGAGGGGAACCTTTCATCACACGATGAAGCTCCTACGAATCCCATGCATTAAAAATGCCGCATACTCCACCAATCGTCATTCAGTTTGATATTAAATGTGTAAAACAATATACCTCTATTTGACAGAATGTCACTGGAAATACTAACATAAATAAATATCAAGCGGATATCGGATTTAAAAAATGAAGTACTATTTAATAAAATAATACTCATAAGGAATAAATATGGGGTTCACAAATACACCTACTTTGGGAACTGAGAGACTTCTATTAAGAAGATTCTCTGAAAACGATTTATACGCCTTGTTCAAAATACATAGCGATAAAGACGTAAATACGTATTTGCCTTGGTTCCCATTACAATCCATAGAGGAAGCAAGCCTTTTTCTTAGGGAAAGGTACTTGGACACCTACAGGCAACCTTACGGTTACAAGTATGCGATTTGTTTAAAAAATGATAACATTCCAATAGGGTATGTCAATATAGGCATCAATGAGCCCCATGACCTTGGCTATGGGCTGCTCAAAGCCTTTTGGCGCAACGGCATTGTAACCGAGGCGGCCAATGCCGTTATTCACCAAGTAAAAAAAGATGGCATTCCTTACATTACGGCCACACACGATATCAAGAATCCCCGTAGCGGAAATGTCATGAAACGTCTGGGTATGCTTTATCAATATTCGTATAAGGAACAATGGCAACCTAAAAACATACTGACTACTTTCTGTATGTACCAGCTGAACTTTGATGGACAAGACAAGCGGGTATATAAAGGCTATCTGGACCAATCACCCAATCAAGCGGACTGATACTTGATGAATGCCTACCGCGCTTGTGGTGCTCCCCGGTGGATGGAGCGGACCAAAGCCACCTTTTAAAATAGGAGCATATATGAAAAAAGGACTTTCGATTTCTCGAAAGTCCTTGGTTCGTTTTGCTGGTGGGCCATCGGTGACTTGAACACCGAACCAACTGATTAAGAGTCAGCTGCTCTACCAATTGAGCTAATGACCCGTGCCTCGCGGCGTGAAAAGAGGTTTAGTCCAAATAAGGGGTGAGTGTCAACTCCCTTTTTGCAAAAGAAAGGAAAAAACGCTACCGTCCCTCCCATGAAAACGAAAAACACACTCCATATATGGCTCGTACTCTGCCTTGTAACAGGCTTCCTGCTGTATGCTGCGTCTCTTACTCACGCAGAATCACTTCCTTTTTCATTGGATACGGAATATGCCGAACTGGACGGGCATCCTGCGGCCGTACTCTGGGTGACGCCGCAGAAAGGCTATCACACCTACTCCCACTATGCGGACGCGCCCATTCCCACCAGTTTGAACGTCCGCAACGTGCAGGGACAACCCGCCGCAGCCGCAGTCCTCTACCCGCAGGGCCGGCTTACGCCCGACACATTCGAGCCCGCAAAGCAGATTCTCGCCTATACCGCCCGGTTCCCGATCTTCATCCGTTTCGATGCCCCCGTACCCGGCCCCCTCTCCGCCGATCTGTCCATGCTCCTCTGTTCGGATAAAAACTGTGTCCCCGTACAGCAAACGGTTTCCCTGGCACTCCCCGAAACGCTGCCTCCGCCGAGCCCACAAAAATTCTTTCTGTATTTTTCCTTCAATCATCAGACTCTGCATTCCTTCATAATCACTTCCGTCTTTCAGATCAAAGCCAACACATTTCAGTCCATGCATACGTTCTGATGGGATTTTCTCATAAGCTTCCAAGGCTTCTGGTAATGTCAGGTCATAATGTACTTCACCCATTACAGGAAATTCAGTACATTCAGCCGCATAAAAGCTGATACATGTAAGATCATTTTCATAATCCACATTTTCTATTTCCGGGACAATATCGAGTATTTTTTCTCTTTGGACTGTAAAGTCTGGAAGTTCTGCAAATCCAAATCGATCCACGTAATATGCCTGCATATTACCTTCACGATTTGTAATGATCACATCACTGACCGACATAGAATGTGCTTTATAATCTGCCGGTGGATTATCGTTGAATATGGCGTACAAATCATCCAGCTTTTCATTTTCATGTAATCTGCCAGAATAGACACATTTATAATTTGCTGCATCGATTGTAATGCCATCTTCTTTGACCATTGCCATATTCATAAATAAATGTTGTTTTCCCGGTGTGTCTTCATCCACATGATAAATCGCATAGCGGTCACCATTACCTCTGAACATTTCTTCCTCTAGGGTATAATCATACTTAAATGGGTACATAGCCCGATCAACTCTCTCCGAAATATCCGTCCCTTCTGTAATCGTGTCTTCCAGCCAGTTTTGGATATCTCCCCATGATTCAAACTGTAGATAGCCGGCAATTTCATGTGTCCCATCCGGTGCCAGTACAATATGTCCCGGTTCGCTTTCCCGATAATCATAGCGGTATCCGGCTGCTTCCAGTGCATCTACCAAAATGCCGTATTTTTCATGTAATTCTGTTTTCTGTTTTTCTTCAAGAATGATTTCCAGTTCTTCTGTCAGCTGATCAATCATTTCACCGGCTGTCTTGCGGATCACATCCATAGATGCTTTCATTTCCTTCATTTCCCGGCTGCTGCTCCACCCTGCAATATAAGGAAAACTGTAATCCGATGTATCCAAACCAAAGGAAGAGCACACACAGTAAGCAACGGATTCAGCCTCGACCTCTTTTGTCAGACGGTCTTTTTCTACACCCAGGCTTTCCATGATTTCCCTGTCATGCAGTTTTGCATGGGCGGTTTCATGAATAGCAGTCTTTAAGGTCTGGCTTTCACTGAGTCCTTTTTTGATCACGATTTCCTTATCTGCATTGTGATAATATCCATTGGCATTGCCATCGATCTCATCGAATCGTATCGGCACTGGGGATATTTTCTGAATAGCCTGCATGAAAGAATCAAAATCCTGCACAGCTGCAGTCAATAATTCCGGTGCCAGTGTCTGGATTGGTTCCCCGGATGTCTGAGCAATATCAAAGACGGTAACTGCTTTAAAATGTGGAACCGTAACTTCCACTTTTTCAGTCTTAGGTTTTCCATCGGTTCCCATGATCGGTCGCTGATTTTCATCCAGGACCTCTTTTTCCTTCATTTTCTTATATGGGGCTGGTGCGATGATCGTAATTCCTTTTTCGCCTTTCATGACCTGTCTACCCATGGACTGCCAGTTTTTGTAGCTGGTAACAAGTGTGGCATCCGGTCGCTGCATAGCAATCAGCATTGTATTGTTAAAGGAATAATTGTGAAACTTTGCCATGGTTTTAAGAAATTCCTGATAGCGGTTACTTGTAAAAAGTTCTTCCACACCGGATTCCAGTGACTGCATAATGCTGTCCATATCTTTTCCTTGAACCGGTAATGGAATTGTTGCTGTCTGCACCGTTGGAATATCTCTTACGTTATCTTTTTCTTTTGTATCTGTTACTTCTTCATAGGGTGCGATGGCTTCTGTCACCATTCCTTTAGTTAAATCAATGTCTTCAACACGAGTTGAAAAACGGATCCTGCTATCTGGAAATTCTCCTTTATCTCGAAAGGAATAGTAATTTCCATCCCGTCCTGTAATGATGTGATCAACCAAGGAAATCCCCATCAATTCACCTAATTCCTGCATTCTTGCTGTAGTCTGGATATCCGATGTAGATGGGGTCAGATTTCCGGACGGATGATTATGAATGAGCATCATTGAATGAGCATTAGAAAGAATTGCACTCTTAAATATTTCTCTTGGATTAATCAATGCTTCATTCAGCGATCCTACAGATACGATATTCATATTGATCGATGTTAAATCTGCCTGCAAATTAACGATACAAAAGAGTTCCCGATCCATCTGAGAGAGAAATTCATTCATAACACGAATGGCTGCATCTGGATTATTCATTGGTTCTTTACTATAAAGTGGCGGCTGCTCCACCATACGAATTGCTACCTGTTCTAATTTATCTGCCATCAGCAACACCTCCAATCGGCACATTTATAATAAATTCCTGATCATGTAACGTCTCAATTTGCTTCTTCAATTTTTCAAATGAAAATGTGTGTGATAATCTTTTTTGATACTGGCTGTATCTTAAGCTTGTATTTGTTTTAATGTTCTCTTTCGTCATAATCTTCTCCTTTTCAAAAATGCCCCACGACATTTCTTTATGCCGCAGGGCGTTTGCTCATTTAACGGTTTTCATGCTTGGTATTAAAGTTCCATATCATGTTTCTTTGTTTTCGGTTTCTGATCTGGCTGTTCTTTTCCTGTTTTCTCTGTTTTTGCAGCCTGTGCTTCTTTTCCTTTCTGACGTTCTGTGAATCTGTCAGCTTTTTCAAAGACATGATCCTTTGTATCAAAGTGATATACATCATTGGTAAGGCGTTCTGCAGGGGCTACCTGAGTGGCATTGACTTCTTTTACCATATCTCTTAACATTTCTGCATCCACTTGCCCGTCATCTGGCAAGACCAGCATTTCATGGATGGATGATGGCAAAATGAAGAAATCATTTCCCAGAAGTTCCCCCATGTTATCCATGAATTCCGGATAAAAGATCACACCGGCTCCATCAATTCTTTCTGTATTCGTAACAACAAAGAATGTCGGCATCTCGCTTGATTCCTGCAATGTTTCCTGCAGCATTTCACGTTCATCCGGTGTCAGCATGAGAATATTTTTCTGGTACATTTCATCTATCAATGCACCTATACTTGATACCTCCGGGGCCATGACACGCGGTGAACTTTTCATAGCATCTTCATGAAGCTGTTCTGCAGAGATTCCATACTGTTCAAGCAGATCATTCTTGATAAACATGGAACTTAATCCATCCTGATCCTTGCCTACTGCCACATGATAGGTAATTGCGAGGTCTTCCTTCAGCTGGTGTGGAGCATTTTCGAGTACTTCCTTATTTGCTTCGGCTGATGATACACGGATAAACAGCTTGTCCTTCACATCTTCATAATTTAAAATGGATTTCAGATCAACCTGTATCGGTGCCTCAATAACTATATCTGCAATCTTTCTGCATACAGTTTCCATTGTTACGCCAGGCTGTGCTTTATATGCTTCATACAGCTGGTTAAGATTGATCGTCGGGGTAAGCATCTCACCTTCTTTTCTCACCATCAGCCCCGTATAGGCACGGTTCAGTTTCTGACACTCCATCGTTGATACTTCTGCATTCTCATAATCCTTCGGTAAAAAGAGTCTGATATTGTCCTTTACTTCACTTACAAATTCATTAAAATTCATTCTTCGTTTCCTCCTCTAATCTGTTTTCTTATTTCTTTTTGCTTTTGTTTTTTGGTTTCTTTTTGGGAAAGGATAAAGAAAAATTCACCTTTCCGGTTTCATCTGTATCCATGTGAAGATCTGCCTCAAAGTACATATTCTTCTTTCTAGAATACAGGTCTTTTACATGCACACATCCACTTTTCAGAAGTTCTGCAGCCATCTTTTTATCCATGGTTTTTTCCATGCTCTGCAGATAGCGGTTATCTTTCCAGAGAGCAAAGTGACAATCATGGTTGCTACAATAGAAGTTGGTTTTGCTTTCATATACCAGGCTTCCACATACCGGACATGTTCCAATGCTTTCTCTGGTCTGAAATCTTCTTGTTTCTTCTTCGGAAATCGCATCGCATCCATTCAGCATCATGGTCAGCATGTTTTTGATCCCGGTCATAAACTGTTCCGGTGCAATCTCTCCATGCTCCATCAAGAGCAGCTGATTTTCCCATTCTGCAGTCATACTTGCAGATTTCAGGAAGTCTGGAAGAATCTCAACAAGGACTTTTCCATCATCTGTTGGAATGATCTGTTTTCCTTTTCGGGTGGCATACTGGGAATAGATCAGTTTTTCGATGATACCGGCTCTTGTTGCCGGAGTTCCTAATCCTTTCTTTTCTGTATCTTCATCGAATTCCTTATTTCCAGCAGTTTCCATTGCCGCAAGGAGCGTATCTTCACTGTATGGTTTTGGCGGTGATGTGAAATGTTCTGTCTTTTCTGCAGCTACAGCATAGAAAGTCTGTCCTTTGGTTACTTTCGGAATCCTCTCTTTCATTTCTTGATCTGGATCTGCTATTGCCATGCGGTCCTTATTTTTGAAGCAGTTTTCAAAGATTTTCCATCCATCCTGCAGGACAGTTTTTCCTTTTGTCTTGAAGACTTCTCCCTGGCATTCCACTTCAATCTCTGTTTCCTGGTAAATGTGATCTTTACTCATTGCCATGACCGTATGGACTGCGATCAGAAACAGAATCTTTTCTTCCCAGGATTTCAGTTCATCCATATGGCAGGATGTAAGTTCCATCGTTGGGATGATTGCATGGTGATCTGTCACTTTGCTGTTATTCATGACTTTCTTCACATCTGGCTGTTCCGGCTGATCGAAAGGACCTGTCAGCTGATATTTCTCATAAATCTGACGTACCACATTTCTTGCGGTCTGCTCCATATCTTCGGTCAGATACTGACTGTCCGTTCTTGGATAAGTGATCAGCTTCTTTTCGTACAGGCTCTGGGCGGTATCTAATGTCTGTTTGGCTGTCATTCCATAGATACGGTTTGCTTCTCTCTGCAGTGTGGTCAGATCATAAAGCTTTGGGGCTTTTACTTTCTTTTCGGCTTCTTTTACAGCAGTGACAATAGCTTCACTTCCCTGGCATCTGCTTCTTAACTGTTCCGCCTCATCCGGATCAAAGATTTTTGGCTTTACAGCCGGAATTCCATCACAATCGAGTTCCACATTGAAATACTTTTCTTTCTGGAAATTGCTGATCTGTCCGGCACGTTCCACCAACATAGCAAGTGTCGGTGTCTGAACCCTTCCAACGGTCAGCTTTTTGAAGTACTTTGTGGTGTAAGCTCTGGTTGCATTCATTCCTACCAGCCAGTCAGCCTGAGAACGGCATACAGCAGCTTCGGCCAGATGTCGGTATTCCTCTGCGGATCTCAGATGCTGCATTCCATCAAGGATTGCGGAATCTTCCAGAGAACTGATCCATAATCGTTTCACCGGCTTTTTACTTCCGGATAAGTCATAGACATGTTTGAAGATTAATTCTCCTTCACGTCCGGCATCACAGGCATTTACGACGTATTCAATTTCCGGACTGTTGAGCAGTCTTTTTAAGATATAGAACTGATCTTTCTTATCTTCTGAGACTGTAACTTTCCAGTCTTTCGGGATGATCGGGAGATCTTCATATCTCCACTGGCTAAATTTCTCATCGTAGACATCCGGTGAAACATACTCGACCAGATGTCCGAAACACCAGCTGACCATACAGTCGGTTCCTCTTAAATATCCGTCTTCTCGTTCCTGTGCTCCAATCACTTCTGCGATTGCTCTTGATACACTTGGTTTTTCTGCAATTACTAAATACATGATGTATTACCTCCTTCATATAACGAAACGGAGAGAGCATGTTTTACAGCCCCCTCCGCTAAAAAAGTTTATTTATTTTTCATTTTCTTCAAAATCTTCGTCTTCAGACTCTTCCTCATCCGGAATTTCTTCCAGTCCACCTGTTTCCAACCCTTCCGGCTGATCATCCTCGTCTTCCTCTTTCTTTGGCTTATAGATCTTGAAGTAGTAGTATGCTGCTACACCGCCGAGAGCTAGGATCAGGATTGTTGCCATTGCACCCATATTGGTTTTGGTAGATGCTGTTTTCTCCGGATCAACGGTAGCTTCCTTGTCTACATCCTCATTATTTGTTTCATCCAGCACAACCTTTGATGTATCTTGCTGTGGTGTTACGACAGTAGCAGTGCTGTCTTTATCCAGAAACTCTGAAAGATCATTTTCATCAATCTGGGATAACATATAGACATTCTGGGATGTGGCACTGCGGTCGATCACGATATAGAAAGTATTATTATTCTTCGTTGTAACTGTAAGAAACTCCTTTGTGGAATCGTCGGTAATGTCATCCTTGACTTCACCATTGCCAGGTGTCGTAAATGCAGTTCCTTTATCTGTTCCATCTTCCGGCAGCACCTCATTTGTACTTGCCGCCTCATCCTTTTTCTCTTCTTTGTCTGTTGATTGATCTGTCTGAGTTGTCTCTACTTTGGATGCCTCTGCTGATTCATCCACATAGGCAAATGCTGTGGTTGATGCAGTAAAAAGCATCATGACTCCTAACAGCAGTCCTGCCATTTTCTTATTCATTTTCTTCCATTTCACCATTCTGATATTCCTCCTTATTTTCTTCTGTGAATACAAAGGTGCCTGAACCTTCTTCGTCAGACTCCCTGCTTACCTGAAATTTAACTGTTCCATTCTGGATACCATCCAAAAGATCATACAACTGACCATTCTCCATCTTCATACCACGGATGCACCTGATCATCTCATTGTCCTCTTCCTGCTTTAATGCAGCCTGGACACCCCTAAGATATTGCTGCAGATCCGCGATCTTTTTCTCTGTCTTGGCAATTTCATCCAGATATTTTTTTATCTTTTTATTCAAACTTTCACCTCCCTTCAATCACCCATTTATGGCAGTCTTCCAAAGCACATGAAGTGTTGCTGCCAGTAGGATGTGCTGATATTTGAGTAATGGATCGGATCACCACAATGGATCATCATATTGTTACCGACATAGATACCCACATGGCTTGCACCGG
>OGXE01003295.1_pt1 | contig 11026 bp, 10 predicted proteins | sample 1576181 | NCBI WGS metagenome assembly OGXE01 (sample SAMEA3541478, study PRJEB24748) | human gut metagenome | biome: human gut; feature: human-associated habitat; material: faeces | place: China | collected 2012 | reverse complement strand
GAGCCCCCTCGCAGAGGGGGCCAAGGGGTGAACACACCTTTTTTTGTGGTGAAGAATGATTTTAATTAAAAAGTGTAGACCTTCTCCGGCAGATGCCGCTTCCGATCCAAAATTTCGGGCATATCCTGACCGATCTCGTGGATGCAGTTCTTGTGGGCGATGAGCTTGCGCTTGACGTCCTCACGCTTCAGCGGGCGGCGCAGCAGGGGGGAAAAAATCCGGCAGATAGAGCTGACCGGCTGCCGGATAGTTGCTGGCACGCCGGTAAGCGTCGATCTTCTGCGATCCTTGCTGATTCATACGCAGATCTTCTTTACCTTCCCTTATTATGCAAACGGATTTTCTGTGGGATACGGCAGGCTCTTGGGCTGGTTGTAGGCAATGTCCGCAATGCCGAGGAACTTGAACACTTCAAACAGCGTCTTGCCATAGTGACCGAAGGCAACGGCACCGTGGTGCGGGTAGCGCTTCTGAATCAGGACATGGCGGTAGAAACGGCCCATCTCGGGAATGGCGAAGATGGCGATGCCGCCGAAAGACCGCGTTGCAACGGGTAAAATTTCACCCTGAGCGATGTAGGCGCGCAGCTGGCCTTCGCTGTCGCACTGCAAACGGTAGAACGTGATGTCGGACGGCGCAATGTCGCCTTCCAGCGTGCCGCGGGTGAAATCGGGGTCGCTGCCGGCGGGCTCCAGCAGGCGGTGCTGGATGAGCTGGTACTTGACGGCGCGGTCACTGCACATCTTGCAGGACGGCGTGTTGCCGCAGTGGAAGCCCATGAAGGTATCGGTCAGCTTGTAATGGAACTTGCCGGTGATGTCCTCATCATAAATGTACTTGGGCACACTGTTGTTGATGTCAAGCAGGGTGACGGTGTCGCCGGAGGCACACATGCCAATGTACTCGGACAGGGCACCGTAAATATCGACCTCGCAGGCCACGGGGATGCCGCGGCTGGCAAGGCGGGAGTTGACGTAGCAAGGCTCAAACCCGAACTGCGACGGGAAAGCGGGCCAGCACTTATCAGCAAAGGCAACGTACTTTTTGCTGCCCTTGTGGTTCTCGGCCCAGTCGAGCAGGGTCAGCTCAAACTGCGCCATGCGGGTCAGCAGGTCGGGGTAATAGTGCCCCTCGCCCATCTCGGCGGCCATGTCGGTGCAGACGGCCGCGATGCGCGTGTCGCCCGCATGCTCTTTGTAGGAAACGAGCAGGTCAAGCTCGGAGTTTTCCTCAATCTCAACACCCAGCTCATACAGACCCTTGATAGGGGCATTGCAGGCGAAGAAGTCCTGCGGGCGCGGGCCGAAGGTGATGATTTTCAAATCACGCACGCCCAGAATGGTGCGGGCAATCGGCACAAACTCGGCGATCTTGTCGGCAATTTCCTCCGCCGTGCCGACGGGATACTCGGGAATATAGCCCTTCAGATGGCGCATGCCGAGATTGTAGGAGCAGTTCAGCATACCACAGTACGCATCTCCGCGGCCATTGATCATATCGCCGTCGCCCTCGGCTGCCGCTACGAACATGCAGGGGCCGTCAAAGTGCTTGGCAATCAGCGTTTCGGGCGTTTCGGGGCCGAAGTTGCCGAGGAATACGGTCAGCGCGTTGCAGCCTGCGGCGGTGACTTCGGCCACGGCTTTTTGCATGTCGTGCTCGTTCTCGACAGTGGTCTTGCACTCGTACAGGTCAGTGCCCTTGGCGGCGCAGGCGGCAGAGATGGCAGCGCGGCGCTTCTCGCTCAGGGCGATGGGAAAACAGTCACGGCTGACGGCGATGATGCCGAGCTTGACCTCGGGAATGTTGGATGATTTCATGGTTTTGCCTCCTATATATTTACACATTTTGCAATGGCGGGCGGATATGGAATCCGCCCCTACGGGGATGCCGTGGAACTTTCCTGTATCGTAGGGGAGCATTCTATATGCTCCTAAATATGTACGTTTTCCCCCACCAATCCGACATACGCCCCGGCCTTGGCCTCGGCGCTGTCGGGATGAGCGAACAGCCACTTGTTGCGGGCCCACAGCTGCGGGTCATCGCCGCCGTCATTCTTGATGGCGGGCTTTGCGGTATTGGTGCCTTTGGGCAGGGCGACCAGCACGCGGAAGCCCTTGGCTGCGTCCACATGGCAGGGCGCGTAGTGCAGCGTCGTGGCGTAGACTTCCACCAGTGTGCCTGCCGGGACACGGAACGCCTTGACCTTGGCGGTGTCCAGCTTGCCGCCCGCGATTTCCTCCTGCCTGGCAAGCAACAGCACAAAATCTTCGGTCCCCAGATTGAACTCGCTGTCGCGGTGGTATTCCAGGCAGTTCAAATAGGTGTTGTGACCGTTGCACCAGCCCAGTTGGCAGGGCATGCCGCCGAAAAGATGCTCCGACACTTCGACGGCGGCGGGCAGTTCCTGCAGGGCTGCGTCCTCGGCTACATAATCCGTAGCTGCGGGCAGCGGGGTGTTTGCCAAGGCGGCCAAAATTTCCGCTTTGGCGGTATCCAGCCCGGTCACAACGCGGCCATAGGGCTTGAATTCCGGGTCGGTTACAGAAAAAATCTTCATTGCAGTGCCTCCATTTCCGCAAAGGATACTTTCAGTGCCGGGTACAGCTTGTGCCACACGGCGTAGCGCGCGTTGTATTTTTCGACGAGCGCGGCGTCCGGCTGGGTTGTGCTCTTGGCGTGGACGAGCGCCTCGGCGCAGGCCTGCACGCTGGGGTATGCCCCGCAGGCCACCGCCGCCAGCATCGCGCCGCCGTAGCCGGGGCCTTGCTCGGTCTGGGGCAGCGTCAGCGGGATGCCAAGCACGTTCGCTAAAATCTCCCGCCACAGCGGGCTTTTGGCACCGCCGCCGCAGAGCGTGCTGGCTTTAATCTTTACGCCTTGTGCCCGCGCAATCTCCACACAATCGCGAATCGCAAACGCCACACCTTCCAGCACCGCCTGGGTCAGCGCGGCACGCGGGGTGTCCATCCGCAGCCCGACGAACGCACCGCGCGAGGCAGGATCGTTGTGGGGGCTGCGTTCGCCCATCAGGTAGGGCAGGAAGTAGACGTCGTTCGCGCCCAGCTTGTCCGCCGTAATGGGTGTCTGCTCGGCAGCGTAGTCAGTGGTGTGCAGCACTTCTTCGCTCCACCACTTGTTGCAGGACGCAGCCGAGAGGATGCAGCCCATCAAATGATACCCTCCGTCCGCGTGGGCGAAGCTGTGCAGGGCGTTCTGCTTGTCGACGCCGAACGTATCGCTGGTGATGAACACCGTGCCCGATGTGCCCAAGGAAATATTGCACTTACCGCCGCCCACCGCGCCGCAGCCGACAGCCGCAGCGGCGTTATCGCCCGCGCCCGCGCAAACGACCACATCCGCAGGCAGGCCCAGCGTTTGGGCGGCTTCGGCAGTCAGCGTGCCGACGGGCTGCCAGCTCTCAAACAGTTTCGGCAGCAGGGATTCCTGCACGCCGCAGATGTCCAGCATTTCCTTGCTCCAGCATTTGTGCTCCACGTCCAACAGCAACATGCCCGATGCGTCGGAATAGTCGGTGCAGTGGACGCCGGTCAGCTTATAGTTGATGTAATCCTTCGGCAGCATGATTTTTTCGATGCGGGCGAAGTTGTCCGGCTCGTTCTCCCGCATCCAAAGCAGTTTGGGTGCGGTGAAGCCTGCAAAGGCGATGTTTGCGGTGTAACGGCTCAGCTTGTCTTTGCCGATAACGCCGTTTAAGTAGTCGACCTGCCTTTGGGTGCGGCCATCGTTCCAAAGGATGCAGGGGCGGATAACCGCGTCATTTTTGTCCAGTACCACCAGCCCGTGCATCTGGCCGCCCGCGCCGATGCCTTTGACCTGAGACGCATCAAACCCGTCCAGCAGCGCGGGAATGCCGTCGCAGACCGCCGCCCACCAATCGGCGGGGTCCTGCTCGCTCCAACCGGGATGCGGGAAGGCGATCGGGTATTCCCGGCTGACGATGTTGGCAATGCTGCCCGTTTCGTCCATCAGCAGCAGCTTCACCGCAGAGGTGCCGAGGTCGATCCCAATATAGTACATATCTTTGTCTCCCCCTTACGGAAGATTTATCCGTTGACGCCAAAAACTTTTGTATAGTCGGCCTTGAACTTCTCAATGCCGGCATCGGTCAGCGGATGGTGAAGCATCTGCTCGATGACCTTGTACGGCACCGTGGCAATGTCGGCACCAGCCAGGGCACAGTCGGTCACATGGATGGGATTGCGCACGCTGGCGGCGATGATTTGAGTCTCGATGTCCGGATAGTTCAGGAATATATCGTGGATAGTCTCGATCAGATCAATGCCCGGCTGGCCGATGTCATCGAGACGCCCCAAAAACGGGCTGACATACGTGGCGCCCGCGCGGGCTGCCAGCAGCGCCTGGTTGGCGCTGAAAATCAGCGTGCAGTTCGTAGGGATGCCCTCGCCGGACAGCACCTTGATGGCCTTTAACCCCTCGGCGGTCATGGGGATTTTGACTACCATGTGCTTCGGGTCCAGCGCGTAGATGGCGCGGCCCTCGGCGATCATGTCCTCGGCATCGGTTGTGGTCGCCTTGACCTCGCCGGAGATGGGGCCGTCCACGATGGTGGCAATCTCTTTCAACGTTTCGGCGTAGTCGCGGCCCTCTTTGGCAATCAGGCTGGGGTTTGTGGTGACACCGGCGATAATGCCCATGTCGTTGGCACTGCGGATCTCGTCGACGTTGGCGGTATCAATGTAAAATTTCATACGGTAAAACCTCCTTATTTCTGGCCGTAATAGGCGTTGGGTCCGTGCTTTCTCATAAAATGCTTGTCCAAAACATGCTGTGGGGCAGGCTGTGCATCGGGGTCAATGGTCAGGGTCAAAATTGCCATCTTTGCGACTTCTTCCAGCACAACAGCGTGGTAGACAGCCTGTGCCGCGTCTTTGCCCCAGGTAAAGGGACCGTGGCTGGCACAGAGAACACCGGGTACATGCACCGGGTCAATGCCGCGGTTTTGGAACGTCTCGATGATGACCTTGCCGGTGTTCTTCTCGTAGTCCTCGTCGATCTCTCCAGGCGTCAGCTCCCGCGTGCAGGGGACAGGGCCGTAAAAATAGTCGGCGTGGGTCGTGCCAAAGGCGGGCAGGTCGCGCCGCGCCTGGGCAAAGGCCACTGCGTGGGTCGAGTGGGTGTGTACGATGCCGCCCAACTGCGGGAAGGCCCGGTACAGCTCGAGATGCGTTTTGGTGTCGCTGCTGGGGTTCAAATCGCCCTCGACCTTGTTGCCGTTCAGGTCCATAACAACGAGCATAGCGGGCGTCAATTCGTCATATTCCACGCCGGACGGCTTGATGACAAACAGGCCCTTCTCGCGGTCAATGCCCGAGACATTTCCCCAGGTGTAGGTTACAAGTCCTCGGCGGGGCAATTCCATGTTGGCTTCATAAACTTGCTGCTTTAATGCTTCCAGCATAGGTTATCCTTTCTGCTTTAACGCTAAATCGTTCAAGAACAGCTGTTGTTCCGGACTTTCCGCCGCTGGCTGGCGTTGCCCGGCAGCCGACGCATACAAGCCCTTATTTTACAACGGCGCGCTCGGCTTTCAGCGCGGTTTGGTATTGGGTCAAAAAGGCGGCAAACCCGGACTGCTCGGCAGGGTCGGGGAACAGGGTCGTGCTTTGGGCGTCGGCAAAAACGCAGCGGTTCAAATACGCGGCCAGCGCTTCGCCGTCGGCGCGGTGCAGACGATACGCAGCCAGCAGGGCCATGCCGTAGGAACCGCCCTCACCGGCTGTTTCCATGCAGGTCACAGGCGCACCCGCCGCCGCAGCCAGATACCGCTGGGCCACGCCCGGCGTTTTGAAGATACCGCCGTGGCCGAGCAGGGTATTTACAGCCACATTTTCTTTGCGCAGGATTTCCAGCCCCATCGCCAACGTGGCAAAGGCAGAATAGATGTTGGCGCGCATAAAGTTGGCCAGCGTAAACGCACTGTCCGGGCGGCGCAGCAGCAGGGGGACGCCTGCGTCCAGGTGGGTGACGCTCTCACCGGAAATATAGTTGACGGGCGTGATGCCGCCGCAGTCAGGCGCACCGTGCAGCGATTCGTTAAACAGGAGGGTAAACAACGCACCTTTGTCGATGTTTGCTCCGCACAGTGCCGCGCTCTCGGCCAGCAGATCGACCCAGGCGTTCAAATCGCTGGTGCAGTTGTTGCAGTGGACCATGGCGACCGCCGCGCCGTCGGGGGTCGTGACCATGTCGATTTCCGGGTAGACCTTGGACAGCGGCTTTTCCAGGACGACCATGGCAAAAATGCTGGTGCCTGCGCTGACATTGCCGGTGCGCGGGGCGACACTGTTTGTTGCCACCATGCCGGTGCCGGCGTCGCCCTCCGGTGGGCAGAACGGTATGCCGGGCTGCAGCGTGCCAGTTGGGTCGAGCCGCTTCGCCCCCTCGACGGTCAGCATACCGGCGTCCTCGCCTGCGGGCAAAACGGTAGGCAGCAGTTTGACAAGATCCACGGGGCAGCCTTGCTTGTCTGCCAGCGCGTTAAATTTTGCGAGCATTGCGGCATCATACCCGCCGGTGGTGCTGTCAATCGGGAACATGCCGCTGGCATCGCCTTCGCCCAGCACCTTGCGCCCGGTCAGCTGCCAGTGTACATAGCCTGCCAGCGTGGTGAAAAAGTCCAGCTGCGGCAGGTGTGGCTCGCGGTTCAGCATGGCTTGGTACAGGTGTGCTGCGCTCCACCGCTGCGGGATGTTGAACCCGAACGCCGAGGTCAACTCTTCTGCTGCCGCGCCGGTCATTGTGTTGCGCCATGTGCGGAACGGTACCAGCAGTTTGCCCGCAGCATCAAACGCCAGATACCCATGCATCATAGCCGAAACGCCAATGCACCCCACTGTGGTCAGCGGCTGGCCACACTTGGCCAGCACATCCGCAGCCAATGCCGCGTAGGCAGCCTGCACACCCTGCCAGACTTCCTCCAGCGGGTAGGTCCAGATGCCGTTTTCCAGCCGGTTCTCCCAGGTGAAATCGCCCTGGGCCACAGGCTTGCAGGCATCGCCCACCAGCACAGCTTTGATGCGGGTGGAACCCAACTCAATGCCGAGAGAACACTGCTTTAAGTCAATCATAGGAATCCTCCTTGACAAAATAAAGGATGGTCTTTATCATAAAACTATCTTAATGTTCGGAAAGGAGCGCACCCATGGGAACCGTTTTCAATAAAAAGGAGCTTTTGGTCCTCTTGCAGGATTTTCACTGCCTTACGGGGCTGCGCTCCGCCGTTTTTGATTCGTATGGAATCGAAGTGCTTGCCTATCCGCCGGAACTGCCAGCTTATTGCCGCTTGATCCGCAGTGTGCCTGATGGCAAGACCGGCTGTTACCTGTGTGACCAGGCGGCTTGCCGCAAGGCAACGCGGCAAAAGCAGACGATCATCTACCCCTGCCATGCGGGGTTGATCGAAGTGATCACACCGGTCCAAATCGATGGTGCTGTTGTGGGCTTTTTGCTGTTGAGCCACATTGTACAGGGGGCCGATGAGCAGAGCGAGTGGAGCTATGCGCAAAAATGCTGCTCGGCTTATGCAATTGATAAAACGGCACTGCAAAAAGCCTATAATGCCTTGCCGCGCACGCCCTATCCGGTGCTGAAATCAGCAGCGGATCTGCTGGCTTTGGCGGCGGCTGCATTGTACCAAAAGGGGCTGACGCGGCTGGCAGCGGGCAGTGCGCAGGAAAAGCTGAGCCGCTACCTGGCGGAACATCTGGATGAGACATTGACAAACGAAACGATCTGCCGTGATCTTTCGTTAAGCCGTACCGGGCTGTACTATCTTTCCCGGCAGCTCTATGGCTGCGGCATCAACGAGCAGATCACGCACCTGCGCATCCAAAAAGCGATGAAGCTTCTTTGCGATACGAATCTGTCCAATGCACAGATCTGCCAGCAGATCGGATTCCTGGATGACAATTACTTTTATCGTGTTTTCCGTAAACAAACCGGTCTGACACCACGCCAGTACCGTGATTCTATCTTAGCAGATACAGCAAAGACTGAGTAGAGACGATTGTTTTCAATACTGGATTATTGTTCAAACAATTCTGAGGGAAGCGGCAATATTGAATTGTCGCCGGTGACGTGCTATAACAAACCCACATACGGTAAGCCGGCACGGCGCAATTTTGACCGCTGCCTTACGGAAAATTCGCAGCTGCGGAGTATAAACTGCTATGAAAAAATATAAGATCGCGGTGGCCGGGACCGGCTATGTGGGGCTTTCGATTGCCACGCTGCTTTCCCAGCACCATCATGTGACGGCGGTGGATATCCTGCCGGAAAAGGTCGCATTGATCAACGCGCGCAAATCGCCGATTCAGGATGATTACATTGAAAAGTATCTGGCTGAAAAGGAGCTGGATCTGACCGCCACGCTGGACGCAAAGGCGGCCTACGCCGATGCAGACTTTGTGGTCATCGCTGCACCCACCAACTACGACAGCCAGACCCAGCACTTTGACACCTCTGCCGTGGAGACGGTCATCCGCCTTGTCATGGAGGTCAACCCAAACGCCGTCATGGTCATCAAATCAACGATTCCGGTCGGCTACACGGTGTCGGTGCGGGAAAAGTTCGGCAGCAGGAACATCCTGTTCAGCCCGGAATTTCTGCGGGAGTCCAAGGCCCTGTATGACAACCTCTACCCGTCCCGCATCATCGTTGGCACCGACCCTGAGGATGCGCACCTTGTCGCAGCCGCCCACGAGTTTGCAGCGCTGCTGCAAGAAGGGGCCATCAAGGAGAATATCGACACCCTTTTTATGGGGTTTACCGAAGCCGAGGCCGTCAAGCTGTTCGCCAACACCTATCTGGCGCTGCGCGTTGCCTACTTCAATGAGCTGGATACCTACGCAGAGAGCAAGGGTCTGAACACGAAGCAGATTATTGACGGCGTATGCCTTGACCCGCGCATCGGCAGCCATTATAATAACCCCAGCTTCGGCTACGGCGGCTACTGCCTGCCCAAGGACACCAAGCAGCTGCTGGCAAACTACGCCGATGTGCCGGAAAATCTCATCGAGGCCATTGTGGAGTCCAACCGCACCCGCAAGGACTTCATCGCCGACCGCGTACTGAAGCTGGCCGGGTACTACGGCTACGATCAGGAAAACGAGTTTGACGAAAGCCGCGAAAAGTCCGTCACCATCGGCGTCTACCGCCTGACGATGAAGAGCAACAGCGACAACTTCCGCCAAAGCTCGATTCAGGGCGTCATGAAGCGCATCAAGGCCAAGGGCGCACAGGTCATCATCTATGAGCCTACGCTGGAGGACGGCAAGACCTTCTTCGGCTCGGCAGTGGTCAACGACTTGGACAAATTCAAACGGCAGAGTCAGGCCATTCTGGCCAACCGCTACGATGCCTGCCTCGACGATGTGCAGGACAAGGTCTACACAAGGGATCTGTTCGGCAGAGACTGAACCGCCTTTCTGCCGCTTTTTGGCAGTTGAGTAAGGCTCTCCTACGCCATTACCGCACAGTATCCTTGTGACTTTTCTTGTAACTTAAAAAAAGGGGAACATCTGTTGTATGAAATATGATTATCTGGTAGTCGGCTCCGGTCTGTACGGCGCCATCTTCGCCCACGAGGCCAAGGCCCACGGCAAATCCGTGCTGGTCGTGGATAAGCGCCCCAACATTGCGGGCAATATCTACACCGAGCGCATCGAGGGCATCCATGTCCACAAATACGGTGCGCATATCTTCCACACCAACAACAAAAAGGTATGGAACTACATCACCCGATTTGCCGAGTTCAACCGCTTTACAAACTCTCCCGTTGCCAACTACAAGGGCGAGCTTTACTCGCTGCCCTTCAATATGTATACCTTCAATAAGATGTGGGGCGTTGTAACGCCGGAGCAGGCAGCCGCCAAGATCGAGGAGCAGCGCCGTGAGATCACCCACGAGCCGCAGAACCTTGAGGAGCAGGCCATCTCCCTTGTGGGCCGCGACATTTATGAAAAGCTCATCAAGGGCTACACCGAAAAGCAGTGGGGCCGCGACTGCAAGGACCTGCCGGCATTTATCATCAAGCGCCTGCCTGTGCGGCTGACCTTTGACAACAACTATTTCAACGCGCTGTATCAGGGCATTCCCATCGGCGGCTACACCAAGATGATTGCCAACCTTCTGGACGGCATCGAGGTGCGGCTGAACACCGATTACCTCGAAAACAAAGCCGCGCTGGACGCATTGGCTGACAAGGTCGTCTACACCGGCCCCATTGATGCCTACTTTGACTACAAACTTGGCACGCTGGAGTATCGCTCCGTTCGGTTTGAGAATGAGCTGCTCGACAAGCCCAGCTTTCAGGGCAACGCCGCCGTCAACTACACCGACCGCGAGACGCCGTGGACCCGCATCATCGAGCATAAATGGTTCGAGTTCGGCAAGGACGAGAACGGCAATGATCTGCCCAAAACGATTATCAGCCGAGAGTATTCCTCCGAGTGGAAGCCCGGCAACGAGCCGTACTACCCTGTCAACGATGCCAAAAACGGCGCACTGTATGCCGAGTACAAAAAGCTGGCCGAGGCCGAGCCGAAGGTTATCTTCGGTGGCCGTCTGGGTGAGTATAAGTACTACGACATGGATCAGGTTATCGCCGCCGTGCTGGATCGCTGTGAGAGCGAGCTGCACTAAAGCACAGCCAGGCGAAAGCACAAAATGCAAACGGCAGCAAAGTAAACCCCAAAACAGCCTTTGGGGTCTGCTTTGCTGCCGTTTTTATTTGCTCAATCCGCTGCCGCCGCCCGTGATGACGCATACCTTTTTCATCATGTACAACCTCTTTTTTTCTTTGTCAGTGCAGAGAATCCAGAGCGTGAAGATAGCACTCCCACTGCTGGTCATTCATTTGCAGAAGCTTGCAGATAGCATCATACAGCTTATTCATGCGATTTTTCCCTCCTGCTTGAGCCATACGGCGAGATCATGCAGTGTTTCCTTGTAGGGACGCGGGGCAAAGCCAAGCTCATTTTTTGCC
>OGXE01003285.1_pt1 | contig 11057 bp, 17 predicted proteins | sample 1576181 | NCBI WGS metagenome assembly OGXE01 (sample SAMEA3541478, study PRJEB24748) | human gut metagenome | biome: human gut; feature: human-associated habitat; material: faeces | place: China | collected 2012 | reverse complement strand
TATCTTTTATCTCTAAGTGCTGAAAAGTTCCAAGATGTAATTGACAAAATTGCAGATACGGCATCTGAATTAGGAATTCAAATAAACGATGTAAAAGCTTCTCTTGATCATAGAGATATATCCTTAGGAGAAAATAAAGTATGTTTACACGAAACCGGAATACCATTTCGATTAAAAGGACGAGGCTCAAAGCGATTATTATCTTTGGCAATTCAACTTTCATTAACCAAACCATCCGGGATTATCCTAATAGATGAGATAGAGCAAGGATTAGAGCCAGATCGGGTTCAACATCTTGTCAATGTTTTGAGTAAATATAAAGATGCTCAAGTTGTTATCACAACTCATTCGAGTAATGTAATTAAGGAATTGCCAAGTGGGTGCCTACATATAATGAGATTGGGTGCCAAGTCGTTACTGCCAGTTGGTACAAATATGCAAGGTTGCGTACGGGCAAATCCCGAAGCATTCTTTGCGAAAAAAGTGCTTGTGTGTGAAGGAGCAACAGAAATGGGAATTTGTCGTGCAATTAATGAATTTAGAATTCGAGAAAAGAAAGTTCCTGCGGCGTGTTTAGGAATCCAATTTGTTGATGGAGGAGGTGATTCTATGGTTTCAAGAGTTTGCAATTTCAAATCATTAGGATATGACTGTTGTTTATTCTGCGATTCAGATAAAGAAAATATCAATAATCAAAAAGCAGATATTATAAGTAAAGATATAGTTGTCATATCTTGTCAAGAAAATAATGCGATAGAGCAACAGATATTTAATGATATTACATGGGCAAAAGCAAAAACTCTTGTAGAATATTATGCAGATGTTGGAGAAAAAGAATCACAAGCGATATTCGATAGTGTGAATTCTAAATTAGCGAACAAAAGGGATTTTGTGGAAAATTGGATGGACATAGATTCTCTTGAATTACGTCAAGCATTGGGAAATGCAGCAAAAGTTGATTATAAAACAAAACCGGACGGTTCGATAAGAGAAAAAGGCGGTTGGTTTAAGCGGCAAGATCATGGTTATCATATCGGGACCATCGTATTATCAACTTTTGAAGATATTGGCAATGAAGTACACTTGAAACAAATGTTTAATGGTATAATAAATTGGATAGAAGCATGATATGGTAGATGTTGCTGAATTCTTACAAAAGAATAAAAGTATGATCATCGCACCTGCTGGGTTCGGTAAAACTCATACTATTATAAATTGTCTGGCGCAGTATCAAGAAACTAAAAAAATTCTGATCCTTACGCATACTCATGCTGGTGTGGCTTCTATCCGAGAAAAAATTAAAGCAAATAACATTGCTTCTTCAAAATACCAAATTGATACGATTTGTAGCTTCGCCCTACAGTTAGCTCAAAATTACCATATTAACAAAGCTGATTTCCCCAATGCAGAGTCTACTAATGAATATTTTAATTTTGCAATATCCACATCTGTCAAGATATTGAAGGCCAACCCTGTTAAAGATGTTATACGGTCAAAATTCTCACATATTATTGTCGATGAATATCAAGATTGTTCTCTGCCCCAACATCAACTAATTCTGTGTTTATCATCTATTCTAAAGACTCATATCCTTGGCGATCCTTTGCAAGGTATTTTTCAGTTTAGACGGACTCAATTAGTGGACATGACAACAGAGCCGTCAATGGCCGAGTTTAGAAACAACACACAAGAACTTGATATCCCTTGGCGATGGAACAATGCAAATACGCCACAGTTAGGAGCAGACCTCACCTCAATTAGAAGAGATTTAATGACTGGGCAAGATATAGACTTAAGAGCGTATCACTCTATAATTACGGTAATTGCAAATGAACGAGATTACGCCATTCCTCGAAGTATTTACAAAAATACAATTTGGACTGAAATAAATAATCACCAAGTTCAGAGTTTATTGTTAATCCATCCTATATCAGAAAATGAAGGACCGCGAGAAAAATTTATTCAACAATTTCCACCATTAAGAATGATCGAATCTATTGATAATAGAGATTATTACGAATACTGTAAACAATTTGACACTAAAAATGGACAAAATTTGATTGTGGAGATAATTAAATTATCTCGTCAATTTTTTTGAGTACGATCTTGAATATATGGTTTAAACCAGATAATACTTTAAAATTGAAACGGGATGTTGCAGATAAAGAAATAATGAATGACCTACACTCAGTAATAGCACCATTATTACAGACAAAAAACTATCTACAAATAGCAAATCTAATCTTACAAATTAAATCTCTTCCTGGAAATAATTGTCGCAGACAAGATTTTATTAAAGATATTATTAATGTTCTACGCGATGCTCACTCCCAAAATATATCTGCCTATGAAGCTATGAAACGCAATCGAGACATTGTTAGACGTGAAGGCCGAAATATTATTGGAAAATGTATCGGCACAACATTACTTACTAAAGGATTGGAATTTGATGCTGTCGTTATTTTAAATGCTCATAAATTTAAAAGCCCAAAGCATTTATATGTTGCACTAACACGAGCTTGCAAGCGGTTAGTAGTAATAACGGAAAATCCAATATTACACCCATATTGACAAGGACATTGTCTTACCAGTAAATGCAATCACACAAAAAGAACTGCTGCACCTAAAAAAGTGCACTTCCAAATGCAAAAATTCCTATCCTCTCTAAACCAGAATAATCCTTTTCCTGTTCTTTTACTTTTTCTGATGATGTAGCTGGTTTTTCTTGTGTTTTTTTCTTTCTATAATAATAGTTAATCAATCCATTGGTCTGTTCCAGCAGTAATTGTAATGATTCATTGTGTACGGTACTGCAATATGTCCTTTTATGAAATCTTCACTGACAAATCTTCCAACTCCGGCATCATATCTTCTCGCTTGTGCAAAATACAGTCCACCCACTTCATCCATTTCATATCCGTTAAACCCAAATGGTTGGATACTTCTGGTTAATAATCCAATTACCTCATTATCTTTATAAAAACATGGTATTCCAAATTCATCATAATTATATTGTTCTATGCTCTGTCCATTTCCATTAATATTATAGTTATACGCCATTACTATACCCTGAAATTTTCTATTTTCAAAAAATGTGTGATTACAATTATTTTTTCTGAATATTGTTCAAATATTTATACAGGTATTTAACAGGCTCTACATTGAAAATCTTATTTATCACATAACATAAGAAGATACACATTGGATCCAATACTAACATAAAGCATACAAACAATACTTTTTCCCCGAATACCATGTCATTATCTAATATCGCAGCTATACCAAAAAACGTAAACCCTGCTGCAAATATAATTTCAACTATTATAAATAGTATTAAAAATATCTGGGCAAATGTAATTTTTCCCTTAATATTCAATTCTCCGTCCTTATGCTCTATACTCCATTTTGCAGTCGTTATATGCCGGTTCTCGGTTCCTTTCCATAAATATAGCATTTGCATATTATTTTTTGTTTTGCATACCATAAACCATTCTTTTGCCAATTGTACTTTACTGTCATTTTCCAGACTGTGTAATTCTATTTTTTGTTCTACTTTTCCTGCACTATCAACTGCCGTATTCCTTTTTTCCGTAGATACTTCTTCATCGGTGCGTGTCTCTTCTATCGTCTTTTCCGCCTTTTTTTCAGCCAACATTTTCTGTACATGTATTAACTCTTCTTTTGCCCGTGGTGTACCACATTCCAATTCAAATTTATTTTCACCCTTAAATCTGATCAAAATCCTGTCACTGTCATCTTCGACGATTTCTAAATCTTCTTTCTCCCCAAATCCTTCCTTCTGATACTTATGATATGTAACTACCCCATTATCGAAAATAAATAGTTTTTGATGTGTATACATTCCATTGATCAGTGCCAAAATATATTCAGCCCATGCAGAAATTTTCCATATTTTCTCAACCGCCTCCGTATAACCGCCGGTAAGAGAACCCACTAATACAAACAGACACACTGATGTTGCTAATGCCTGTACCAAAAGTAAAATCCAATATTCTCTTCCCCATAAATAGATTTCTGTACGCTTTCTTTTTATCTGCACCCTTTGGGTCAGGGCAAGTAACAATCTTCTTCCAGTAAGTACAAATAAGAAACATGCGACTGCTATCCAGATAAATGCAATTTCTTCCTGATGGTTTGACAATACCTCCCCTTGTATTCCAATAGATACTCCTGATAAAATTCTGGGTGTGTAAAGAATAACCGGCATATAGTACCCAGCCAGAATATAAATAAAAAATATCCCTAATATTCCAGCAAACCACTTAGAAAATATCCGGGTTCCTCTTGGCGATACCTCTACCTCTCTTTTGCTGTTTATATAAGTCTGAACCTCGAATATAACTCCGCCAAAAGCTTTACATAAGAGTATTATGCAAGCAATAAAACTAAACATTACCATACAGTAAAATACAAAACTATAATATACTACCACTTTTTCTTCCATTCCTTCTCCTTTATATCAGTTAAATTTTCTGTCCGTGTTTCCATCGTTTAAATCAATGCCATTCACAAGAACCATGAATAATTAATTTTATGATTTTATTTCCATAAGTAACTTAACTGATTAAAATAATGATATATTCGTTCCCTAAATATTCTTGTATTAAATTTTTCGTTCTTGATATCTGTTTAAAATACTTTTTTTAACCCAGTTCATCCCATTTTGGGTGTATCCACCAACTACCACACTCAGGCAATTTAGTCCCGGATTTAACGTTTTACACCCTTCAACCCCACAGCTCTCATGATTTTCTGACAAATAATGAAACCAGCGTCCACCAAGATATTTTACAAGCTGATTTCCGAGAAATGCGGCAATCTCCATCAGTTCCTCTTTTGCATCCTCGTAATCACCCTGCTTTAATATTGCTGTACGTTCTTCTATTACTTCAAACCACCGATCGATATTCTCCTCATCAAATCCTGTTACCACAATGCCTGTCTTTTCCATAAATTTTTCGCATAATTCATCATGATGAAAATAAACTTCCCGGTACATTTCGGCAGTATCCGGTTCCTCCAGTCCCTTACTTAACTCAACTAATATTTTCATCCCCTTTTTTATGAGAACATCTTTCATCTCACCCAACACCTGAATCAGTTCCTGTTCATTCCCATACTGCCAGTAACCACGTATCTGACCATTGGATACAATTCCATCCAGCATACTGGCTGATACCACATTGGTTCCAATTTTACTTGCATACTCCGAATTTTTTACATTTGTATATAACTCAAACGTTATCATGCTCTGGTCAAAACGATATGGATATATAGAGATTGTCTGAACTGCACCTTTCATATTTCGTTCAAATTTCCAGCTATCCCCATGATATCCTTTGTATTCAAATTTAAAAGGCGCAAGTCCTTCTCCGATATATGTTCTGACAAGTTGTCCTCTGTTTATTTTGTCGTTCATTGTTATTCCTTCCTTATTTTAATATTTATTTACGCGGATTTTTTCTTCCCCCAATTTCAATACGAACTTAGGAATAGGGCATACTTTCAAAAGATGCATGGATGTTTTCCCCTTAAACGGATGCTTGAATACTCTTTCAAATTATATACTGCAGATCAACTTTCAGTTTATGACTTGCAGATAGATAAATGCCTGTCACTCCAACAGTAAATAGCAAATAAATAATAATTCCAATCAGCATTACAATATCTGTTTTATGTACATTCTTTCCAATCAATAAAACCTTTTTCAAACCCCGCGGAATATTTTTTACATTAGTTTTTGTATCACTGTCTTCGCTGTTAAATGCTTTTATATCAACACCTATCCCTATAAGTGCTATAATCATGAAAATGTATATAAAATTTGTCACTTTTTCTCTCCTGTTTCATATCATTGATAAATTCAACTACAACTTTTTCTTCCATTCCTTTTCCTTTTTTGATTAAACTCTGAATTAGGATTTTGTGAAATACCAATCATGCCAAACACTGAAAATCCGCCTAAAATCATTGCTGAAATGAATACGATCCACCACATAAGCTTTCCTGTGGCAGAGATTGACATTGTTTTCTGCATGAGTCTTCCCCCATGGGCTCCTCTAAAAATCCGTCCCAGAACGATCAACACTGAAACCATAATTGTCGCAGCCGTAATTGCAATTTTTTCGATAATGACCCAAAATGTTTTTCTTCTATCAACCTTTCCCTGTATGACTGGAATTAATATTCCAATTCCTATACTTATAACATAAAGAATTCCTGTAATTATTCCTGTGTTTTTTCCAAATATAGAGCCATAAAGTAAGACTGGTATCACCCATGAAAGAGAGCAGCCAAATAGTAACAATGCTGAATACATTGATATTTCATAATCCTTTCTTATCAATCTTATTATTGTAAGTATCAACAATATAACAAAACAACTTATATTTATAGATGAAATGATTTTTATTGGTTTCCCTTCAATATATGCTGCAATTAATTCTGTCCCTAAGAAAAATATGTCTACAAAAATTATGCCAAAAAAATTTTTTAAAATGAGCTTACACTTTTCCATTATCATTTTCTCCATCAATTATTCCAAATACAAAATCCTTAATATAATCTCTCAAAGATTTTTCGTCACCATTAAAATCTTTATCTACTCCGGTATCATATCTTTTGCCGTTCGGATATCATGACCAAATTCATCAAATCCATAGGTTTCCTCACTTCTTCCTGCTTCATCTGCAAGCCGCATCGTACTTTCCAGATCATCCTGAAAATAAAAGTGCTCCCTTCCTTCTTCTTCCATTCCCGTGACATTACCATCCCAGAAGTAGGTCTGCTCCACATTCTTTTCTGTAAAAGATTATGATACTGGCGGGTAAGATCAAGTGTATAGCGAATGGTCTGTTCCGGGGCTGCATCCACTGCTGCAATGCTTTGCTCCATTCTATGTCCTGTAAGTTGTCACCAGCCCTCCTGCTGTCTGATATTCAGTTTTACTGCTTCGGTTCCCGAATGCATCATAGCTGTATGTTCTTAATGTCTGTCCATTCTGCGCTACGGTGGTCAAACGGTTTAATAATGCTAATCCTCTATTGCTAAACTAGTGATATTCATGGAACAAATCAATCCATATATACATGCCAAAAACAAAATACAAGACCACATTAATTTCATAGTATCATCAGAATCCATGTTTCTGAATATCACTTCACCTCTGCGACCAGAAAATGCCTTTCCAACCCGTACCATAAATATAATAAAAAAGCCACCGACTGTACCAACTACTTTTCCAATTTCCCTTATCAATTTATTCTTAATTATAATTTTTCTCATTGCTAACAATAAAATCAAAATTCCAAGAATAAAAGTAACTATGTAGATTACTATACAAACAATAACTCTCTTTTCTCCAAAAATATTACCCCAGAACATTACCTCCATCAAAAGACCTAATGAACCAAACAAATAAATGTATCCATTTAGTTTTCTGGAGTCATACTGTTTTCTAAATAACCAGATCAGCCCGCCAACCACAATAAATATTGTTACAAAACCAGCTATTTGAAGCATAAATTGCAAATCAGCCCCCTGATAAAAGCCCATATACACACCTATCAGATACGGAAGCATATATGCAAAAACTCCTCCAATTGTGAACTTTAATATTTCTTTATTCTTTTTCATCATTGCCTCCCAAAAAACCCGTTAATGTTGCTGAAGTTAATGATGCCAATGCAGTAGTTGCCAATGAATAATAAATCTCCCTTTCCAAATTTACTTGCACTTTTCAAATTTCCAGCTATCCCCCTGATATCCTTTGTATTCAAATTTAAAAGGTGCAAGTCCTTTGCTTGATATACTCCACCAACTGATATGCGTTTTCTTTTTTCATTTGTACTTCAAATAACATATTATTATTTTCATCAAAAAAAGTATATGCGACATTTCCTAAAGCCGCCTTAATCTCTGCAATATTTTCTAAAGAAATTTCCTGCTTTTTTCTCTTATGATAAAAATAAATTTTTTCCTCATTCATAAACACTGCTGAATAACAAAAATAATTCCATAAAAATGTTGCAAATCCCCATTGTACAGCAATGCACATAACCAAAAATACATATAATGGTACTATATTGAAACTAAATAGTAAAAGTAGAACTTCCAAAATTCCAATTAAGAAAAAAATAGTTCCCAAAATCCACACAATCTTTTTCGTGCCCACATATATCTGCGCAATTGTTTTATTTTTACGTTGCTCTTTCTTACACAGAAAACCAAACCGTACATCTACAATGCCAAACACAATATAAAATAAAATAATTAATATAAGCAAAAATGTCATTTTGAACCAAGACCTCCATTTTAGAAATTAAATATATACTGTAACATGGGATACAAAAAATAACCTGCTGTAAAAAATACAACTATACTAATTAAATACATTCCGATTTTTCCAAGCCATCCCTCACACTCTTTTCCAGTCTCTATAATTCCAATACCTCCACTCACAAATAGAACTACTATAAGACTTGTCACCCAACATGCTCCTAAAAGTTCCCTACTTATATCAAAAAACAAATACAATACAACAATTATAATATTGGTAATCTGTACACCTATTCCACATAACAATCCTAAAATACTTATTTTGCCATATGAATGCCATATCCATATAAACCAGTATAAAAAACGATTTTGAATTTGATACTTTGTATTACCGGAAACTTTTTCTGAAATTTTTATTATAATCCATATCCATATAGAAACAAATATACCTTTTTCTATTCCTTGCACGTTTCTTTCTCCTCCCCACTATGCATAATCTGCCAACTCCGGCATCATATCTTTTGCCGTTCGGATATCATTACCAAATTCATCAAATCCATAGGTTTCCTCACTTCTTCCTTCTCCTTTATGTTTATGTGAAATAATATGACCTACAGCATTCACATAACATGCACACTTTCGCTATAATTTAATATCTCTTTATCCTTTTTTTCTATCTGTAATTAGATTTACTTGCAAATAGCCTTTTTCCTTTATTAGTCTCTCTGCTTCTTCACTTCTTTTCATCATTCCTGTTTCAATATAAATTTTTTTATTCGTCCAGATAAGAATCCTATCTGCCCCTCTTCCTGTTGACTTGTAACACACGGATTTGACATCTTTCCAAGAATATTTTCTCTCTAATCCCCAAATCGAACGATACATAATTTCATTCCATGTAACAATGATTCTTTTGTTATACCAATATAAAAGAAAATAGCTTCCCTCTACTCCACATAATATTAAAAATAAAATGAATACACCTATCACTTCATATGTTGCCTCTGAAATTAATATAAGTAAAGTAACACCTACTCCAATAAACCAAAAAAATATTCCCAGCATAAGTGTAAATGCTGTTCTTCCTGAACACACAACTTGTTTTTCAGTCTCCACTTCAGTTATTCCTTTCCATCGAAATTTATATTTATTTTTGTATCTAATCCACCATTAATTCTGTTTACCAACACATCATATACCGCCTCTGCGCCAATATACTTTATTAATAATGCCAAAGCTTCTTTAGAATCTGGAGCGCAACTTCCCGCATATTTTACAAGCCGATCGGCTACTTTTCCAATTTCTTCATGTGAAATCAATTTTTTTAAATATGGTGCAAATTTTGAACATAATTTTGGTGCAATATTACCTATTATTTTTCCATTATCTTTTCTCTAATTCATCCAGCGTATCCTGTATAAATGCAACTGCATCGACCATGTTTACGGATACTGCAAACAATTGTTGATTCTGTTTATTCATAAAACCGTACCGCACATGATTCTGATCACTTATAATTTGGCCTATCTCCTGCCTGTCAATCGTTCTCCTCTTTCCAAAAAAATTACAAATGACAATTTCCTTTTCTCTCACTATGATCTTTTGCTCTCGGTACATGGAAAACCAGAAAAAAGAAATTATCAGCAGACAACTGGTACAGCAAGCCATATATACAAACGCTATATAACTCATTTCTAAAAAAATCAAAGTCAGTAAAAACACACAAACTGTCACACAATAAGTTACAATGCCTAAAATACAAATTCCTTTTTTTCTTCTCACAATATATTTTGAATCCTGTAATTTTTCGTTTTTCCTTTTAGAAAATCGAATTCCAAAACAAGCTACTATTATATGTACCATTCCATATATTAACCATATAACGCCCTTATTCATATTTCCTACAATTATTTCATTCCCAGCCTGAATCCAGCATCCAATTCCAACAATACTGGTAAACCATGACAAAAGCATAATACTTTTCCATGTCTGAATTAACTGTTTTTCAGCTTGTATATCCTTTTGTTCCATTATATTACCTCCAAAAATTCTCGTATCTGTGATACCATCCAAATAGTCGGCGCAACTATCATAATGATTCCAAATAGAAACCAAAAAATTTTCTGCCCTTTTTTCTCTTGTATTTTGCATTCTGCCAGTGACTCAACTCCTGCACCAATAAATACAAAAAATATTTGGAAAACACCCCAAAAAAAACATACAAAAAGCTTGTCTACTTTTAATACATACATTAGAAACATTGACAGTACAAATAAAATTTCGCAGCTTATGCATACAATCATTGACATAATTGTTGTCTCTCCGTAAATCGCGACTGGGAATAACAGTATATTGCTCAATTTTCCATTTACTTCTATTTTGGTAAATTGTCTGTCTTTATTTCTCAATCTAAATATTAAAATGAGCCCAATTGTTATTATTGTGAAAGTAATAATGCTCCTGTTCTCCATTCCTTATCTCCCCTCTTCTGTGGACACTCCTCTTCATTTGCATGGGCAAAAATATTTTTATATGATCCATTGGTCTGTTCCAACTCCGGCATCATTACCATCCCAGAATCTTCCCGATTTATACAATCTGTTCATTTTCTGTTTCCATTGTGCAATAAATATTTTACCATAAAGCCCTCCATGTGTCATAACGTTTTACATCTATTATTTCAATTTCAAAAATCCATTTTCACCTTGTATGATAATTAGGAAGTTAATTATCACACGTTCCCTTTCTTTTAATATCGT
>OGXE01003262.1_pt1 | contig 11121 bp, 10 predicted proteins | sample 1576181 | NCBI WGS metagenome assembly OGXE01 (sample SAMEA3541478, study PRJEB24748) | human gut metagenome | biome: human gut; feature: human-associated habitat; material: faeces | place: China | collected 2012 | reverse complement strand
TGTTCCTTGAGCTGCTTTTTTATTTACAAAATCCATTCCTTTTCCAGCAAGATAGTTTAATCCGTCAAGATCTGCTGCTTCCTCTTCAATTATAACATCAGCTTCAGGCTCTCCTATAAGCACTGCTGTTTCAAACATAACTCTTCTTCCATCTTGAATATATTGTCCCATTGAGTGAAGATCAGTACTAAAGTCTGCTGCTGCTGGGAATAATCCTTTTCCATCTTTTCCTTCTGATTCTCCAAATAGTTGTTTCCACCATTCACCTAAATAATGTAATCTAGGTTCATAGTTAATTAGCATCTCAATCTCTTTACCTTTTCTATTTAAAATATTTCTAATAGCTGCATATTTATAGCAATCATTTTCTGCATATGGAGCTGAGTAATCATTTTGAGCTGCTCTTGCTCCTGCCATAAGTTCATCTATATTTACACCACTACAAGCTATTGGTAAAAGTCCTACTGGAGTAAGAACTGAAAATCTTCCACCAACATCATCAGGGATAACAAATGTTTCATATCCTTCTTCATCAGCTAGTTTTTTTAATGCTCCTCTAGCTTTATCAGTTGTTGCATAAATTCTTCCCTTTGCAACTTCTTTTCCATATTTTTCCTCTATATGTTTTTTTAATACTCTAAAAGCGATAGCTGGTTCAGTTGTTGTTCCTGATTTAGAGATAACATTGATTGAATAATCTTTTCCTTCTAATACATCTAAAAGATGTTTTAAGTATGTACTTGAAATATTATTTCCTACATAGTAAATTTCAGGTGCTTTTCTTTGTTCTTTAGTTAAACTGTTATAGAATGTGTGAGATAGGAAATCTATAGCAGCTCTTGCTCCTAAATATGATCCTCCAATTCCAATTACAACAAGTACATCTGAATCATTTTTAATTTTTTCTGCTGCTTTTTTAATTCTTTCAAATTCATCTTTATCATAGTTTGTAGGTAGTTCTATCCAACCTAGATAATCATTTCCAGCTCCATTTTTTTCATTTAAAAACTTTTCTGCTACTGCAACTTGTTCTTTCATCATTTCTAGTTCTGATTCACTAAAAAATCCTAGTGCTTTTGAATAATCAAATACCAATTTTTCCATTATAAATTCCCTCCCTGATTTTTTTATAAATAAAAATATTAGATTTTTTCCTCTAATTTTTCTACTCTCTTTAAAAGTTGATCTATAATTTTTTCATTTTCATCTATTCTTTTTCTCAAAAGTTCAACAGTTTCATTAATATTTTCAATTTTAGCATTATATGTTTTTGTATCAAATCCTATTTTATTAAGCTCCTTTGAAAATTCAAGTATCAAAGCTTGAAGTATATCTAAATCTCCCTTATTAGCTTTTTCTAAATTTATAGTATTCAGTGCTTGAGAAAGATTATAGGCAAAATCATACCTTGATAGAGGTTCGTTTCCATTAAACTTATAGGTATTCTCTTTTATTATACCTCTATTAACAAGATTCTCTATAGAGGAGTATGCCCAATGTTCCTTACTTACATCTTCGTAATTTAATTGGGAATAACACAGGTTAAAACTTATAAAAATTCCTAACAATACAACTTTAAAACTCTTTATTTTGTTCACCTCTTTTGCACCTAAATTTTCTGTTAAACTCTTTTTCATTAGTATACCACAATGAAAAATTTGTATCAATGAAAACCTGATTTTTATTTGCTTTTAATTTTTAATCACTTTTCTAAAAATACATGTATATGAACAAAAATAAAACCTATTTCTTCAAAAATAATTTTTTTATTGACAAATTAATTTTTTTTTGATATCATAGTAGTGTTGTTGGGCTGTCGCCAAGCGGTAAGGCAACGGACTTTGACTCCGTCATGCGCTGGTTCGAATCCAGCCAGCCCAGCCACTTATAATGAATTTAACTCCTTGTTTTAAGGAGTTTTTTTATTTACTTAACAAAAGTATAAATTTCTCCATCTTCAGGAATAAGTATATCGTGAACTATTCCTTTTTCACTTAATCTCTGATACATTACCTCTCTTGTTATAGATCCATGAGCTACATTATCTAAATGAGATACAATAATTTTGGCATTAGGTATTAATTTATGAATAGTTGCTACAGCTTCATCATCCATAATTAGATGTCCAAATGTAGTAAGTTCTGCATCAGCTCCATTTACAACTATAATATCAGGGTTATAAAAATTTATTGCTCTTTTTACTCCTTCATACATAATAGTATCTCCTACAAAATATAGAGTAGGTTTATTTTGAGATTCAAAAATAACTCCACTAGATTTCCCACAAGGCAATAATGAACCATGTATTCCTTCTATTTTAGTAAGTTTTATATCATCAACTATATTACCAGTCTCTTGTAATATTCTAATATCTTTAAAATTTAAACTCTTAATAAATTCATAATCTTCTTCGTTTTGAACAAAAATGGGAGTATTTCTATCTAAAACTTCATTATAATAGTTTAAATCAAAATGATCTGGATGAACATGAGTTAATATATAATAATCTACTCCGTCTAAAATCTCTTTAATAGAGAAAGGGAGCTCACACATAGGCATGGGAATATTTGCTCTTTCAGGATCAACAGGATTAAATCCTGTATTTAAAGAATTGAAACTACCCATAGCTCCTTTAGGTGCTAACCATGGATCAATAAGAAAAATCTTTCCATTATAATTTGCTTTTATAGTAGCATTACGTATCTGTTGAATTTGAACCTTTGTCCAATCTTTATTTAATTTCATTAAAAAACCTCCATCTGAATTTAATTTTTATTGACACTGTGACAATAAACTTATTATAATAGCTATTGTAAATAATTAACAATTACAATTTTTAGTAATCAGTATTTTTATTTACAGATAGAAAAAAGTGTAAAGGATTTATAAAAATGGAAAAAAAGAGAGAAGATAGAAGAAGTAAATATACACGTATGATAATTAAAGATAGCTTTTTAAACTTATTAAAGGAAAAAAGTTATGATAAAATAAGTGTTTCTCAAATTTGTAAAAATTCAGAGATTACTAGAACAACTTTTTATTTACATTATAGTAATTTAGATGACGTTCTATTAGAAACATTGGAAGAAGCTTTAGAAATATCTAAAATTTCTATGAATTTTGAAAAAAGTAGTACAAATATTTTTATAGATAATGATGTTATTCCATTGTGTCAAAGAACAGCTACTAATCCTAAGTATAATGTTTTATTTTTAGATCCAATTCTTTCAGATTATATTGCTAAAAGGTTATATGCTTATGAAAAAAAAGAAAGAATAAAACAGTTACAAGAAGTTTTTAAATTGACTAAGTTTGAGGCAGAAAAAATTTATACTTTTGTATTTTTTGGAAGTTTTGCAGTAAATAAATCTTTAGAATGGATAAAAAATGATAATTGGGATAAAACTCAAAATTTAATAAAAGATTTTATAAAATATGGTCTTTTAAAAAAGAATTTATAACGACTAAAAAGAATCATAATTTTAATAAATTTGAAGTTAGAGAGGTAATTATTTTGATTATAAGAGAAGAAAGAAAAGAAGATTATGATATAGTGTATCATGTTATAAAGGAAGCTTTTACAACTGCTGAATATACAGATGAAAATGAACAAAATTTAGTTGTTAATTTAAGAAATAGTAAATCATTTATTCCGAAATTATCTCTTGTTGCTATTGAGGATGAAAAAATTGTAGGATATATTCTTTTTACAAAAGCATTTGTTAATAGTATTGAGGTTCTTGCACTTGCTCCACTGTCAGTATTACCAAAGTATCAAAATAGAGGAATTGGATTATCTCTAATAAAAGAAGGGCATAGAATTGCACACGAGTTAGGTTATAGATATTCAGTTGTTTTAGGATATTCTGAATACTATCCAAAAGTTGGTTATATTCCTGCTAGTCAATATGGGGTAGAAGCACCATTTGAAGTTGAGGATAAAAATTTTATGGCAATCTGCTTTGATGAAAATGGAGATAAGTTAAATGGAATTATAGAGTATGATAGAGCTTTTGGAATCTAAATAAAAAAGGCTCTTTTTTGAAGAGCCTAAAAAACTAATATCTATATGTTTTTTTATCGTTTTTAATTCCAGAAGTATCAAGTTCAAGTTTTATTAACTTATATCCATTTCCTAGATTAGAACTTATAGCTTTATTGATTTCATTACTTATTTTTTTAGCATATTCATCATAGTTAGCAGTATTGACTTCAGAACCTACAGCAAATTCAACATCCACTTCAACAGCCTTGTCATGTTCAATATCCACCTCTATCTCTTTTACATTTATTCTCTTATTTTGCTCTAGCACAGGGAAATTTTTATATAATTCACTTGTTAAAATTGCTTCCTCTTTATCAAAACTTCCAGCTAATGCTATTGTTGACAAGATCCCAAATAAACCAAATACTATTTTTTTCATTTAAAATCCTCCTTTGTTGCGTTTAGAATAAAGTTTTATTTACCACAACATTTTTTATATTTTTTTCCACTTCCACAAGGACAAGGATCGTTTCTTCCAATTTTATTTTCATTAATTCTTGTAGAAGTTATAGGCAACCATTTTTGATAAAACCAAACTCCATTTTTCTTAACAAAATAACTTCTTTCATGGTGGACTATTGTTTTTCCATTTTCAATATAAGTAGCTTTAAATTCTACAATACCATCATTATCATTTTCTCCACCTTTAGTAGTAGAAATTATTTCAAGCCCTAACCATTGAGATTCTCTAGCCCATTTTTCACACTCTGCCCAATCTATACCTTCAGTGTTATCAGGATCATGACTCTCTTTTATAAATTCCATATCACATGTTTCATAAGCATGATATCTTGCTCTCATAAGTTCTTCAGCTGTTTTTATTTCACTTAATTTCATTTTTTCCCCTACCTATCTTTATTATTCTAAAAATCTAAAAAAATCTTTTTTTATTTTATAATTTTATTTTATACTCTTTTTATCAACATTGCAAGGGATTTTTAATAAAAAATGCTGAGAAGAATTTTTTCTCCTCAGCATTTAAATAAATAATTTTTTTAAATTGGTTATTTTTTTGTAGAAACATATCCATTATAAAGTGGATATATTTAGTTAAAACGGACCATAATTTATTATTACAGCTATTATTATAAATATAATTTGTAGTAAAAGCATAATTAAGAAAAGAGGTGTTATAAATTTATACCATTTATTAATTGGTAGACTCATTAATCCGCAAAGAGTTGCAGAAGAAGTCGGCCAAAATAGATTTGAAAATCCATCTCCAAATTGGAAAGCAAGTACAGCTGTTTGTCTAGTAAGTCCTATGGCATCTGCTAAAGGAGCCATTATTGGCATAGATGTTGCAGCTTGACCAGAACCAGAAGGAATAAAGAAATTTATTAAATTTTGAACTGTAATCATTCCAACTGCTGCTATTGTTTTTGGCAATATAGCAAGAACTGTTGACATGTAATTTATGATTGTATCTATGATTTGACCATCTTCCATTACTATTGTTAAGGCTCTGGCAACTCCTACAGCAAAAGCTCCAAATAAAACATCTGATGTTGAATTTATAAAATGCTGTGCAATTTGACTTAAATTACATCCTCCAATAAGCCCAGTTATTAGCATCATTACAAAGAAAAGAGTTGAAAGTTCATTTAAGTACCATCCAAAATGAGTAGTTCCATAGATTAAAATTCCGATAGTTACTAAGAATAATCCCATTATTAATTTATGTCTTGTAGTGAATGGTAATTTTTCTAACTCTTCTCTAGTCATACCATTTGATAAATTAAAATTTACATCTTTTACTATTGATTTCTCAGGGTGTAATTTTACTTTTCTAGCATAAAGCATTACATATATAATTGAAGTTGTTTGAAAAACTAAGAATATTATTATTCTAAATCCAAATCCAGAACCAATAGGAACATCTGCAATTCCTTGGGCTATTCCAATAGTAAATGGGTTTAATGTAGCAGCAGCAAATCCAGTAGCAGTTCCAACTATTACAGCAGTTCCACCAACTAATGCATCATATCCCAATGCAACTGAAATACCCATAAAAGCTGGAAGTAGACCATAAGTTTCTTCGTAAAGTCCAAATGTTGAACCACAAACTCCAAATATTATCATGAAAATTGGAAATATTAGTGTTTCTCTTCCATTAAACTTTTTAATAAGTGTACCTAATCCACCATAAAATGCTCCTAAGCTTATAAGCATATTAATGTATCCATAAGCAAAGAAAATAAAAAAAACTATATCAGCTGTTGAAACAAGCCCCTCAATAATTGCTTGAAACATTTTAAAAATAGTAACTGGTGTTGATTTTACATATTTAAAAGAATCTGCAACTACCATTGTTCTATTCAAGGTAGGATCAACAGCTCTTTCATAAACTCCAGCTGGAATTAAATAAGTTAGTAGTGTAACAACAACTAATATCATTCCAATAAGTACATAAGTGTGTGGCATCGTAAATCTTTTTCTTTGTTCTTGCATTATAATTCCTCCCAAAAAAATAATTTGAAATAGTAATAAAAAAAGCCACAGCCTTGGAAAAACTGTGGCACATAAATTACAATATTATAATACAAAAACATTGTAAATTAATACACAGATAGCTCTCCACTGACCTTTTTTATCAATGACAACAGTATAAATATTCTTTATACTGCCAACAAAAAAGTTTTGCTACTTTTTCATTTCGGCAAACTCCCCTTTTGAATTAAATCATCGCTTGCAAGGCTCATTAATTCTACTTTTGTCATTTGCTCCTCTATCGGCTTTTTTTATTGTGTTAATTTTACTTTCATTTTTGTATTTTGTAAAATACATTTTATTTATTAGTTGTATTTGTATTGTATATAATAATTGAATTTAAAAGATTACTAAACTAAAGAGTATAAAAAAATTAAATTTTTTATATAAAAGAAAAAGAGCTGAACAAAGCAATGAAAAAAACATTACTTTGTAACAGCTCCTTAAAAATTCAACTTATTTTTTTAATTTAACTCTCATAATAAGGTCTCCAACTTTTACATCTTTACCTTTTGCAACTACATCTATCTCTTCAACAGCATCCATATTATTTATAATAACAGGAGTTTTTACAGATGGAGCTTTACTTTTTATAAGTTCAAGATCATACTCTACAAGTTTATCTCCAACATTAACATTACTTCCATCTTCAGCTACTCTATTGAATCCCTCTCCTTTTAAAGAAACAGTATCAATTCCAAAGTGAACAATCATTTCTAATCCATTTGGAGTTTCAAAGCTTGTAGCATGGTTAGTTTCAAATATTGTGATCTCCCCAGCTACTGGAGCATATACAGCACCTTCAGCAGGATCAATAGCACATCCATCTCCAACCATTTTTTGAGCAAAAGCTGGATCAGGAACTTCACTTAGATCAATAACTTTACCATTTAATGGTGAATAGATTTCAAACCATTCTTCCTCTTTCTTTTTCTTAAATAAATCAAAAAATCCCATATTTTTCCTCCCTAGTATCATACTAAATATAATACTTTTATTTTATCCTTAATAGTATTATTTCATATTTTCTTAAATAAATCAATATTTTCTTAAATATTCTATGGTTGAATAAAAAACAGAAATATTTTTTTTATAAAAGGAAAGTAACGAAAATGGAGTAATAATAATATAGATTGAAAAAGTTACAAAAAATGTTTGAAAATAGTTGACAAAAAAATAAAAGTGTTCTATAATCAGAATATACAAAATAGTTATCATTACAAATTAGTTATTGTTATTCGATTGAGGAGGAGGTTTGGTTTTATGAATCAAAATAAATTTACAGAAAATTCATTACTTGCTTTAAGTGAAGCACAAGCTATGGCAATGAAATTTAGACAACAAAGTATAAAACCTGAATTCTTGGCTCTTGCTCTCTTGAAAAATAGTGAAGGGCTTATTCCAAGAATAATGGAAAAGCTTGAACTTAATCTGAACTATATAATAGGACAGATAGAGAACGAAGTTAATAAATTTCCTAGAATTGAAGGAAATAATTTAGGAGATGTAACTTTAGATCAAAGTACTCATAGAGTGCTTATTGAAGCAGAAAATCTTATGGAAAAACTTGGTGACTCTTATATCAGTGTAGAACATCTATTCTGGGCTTTGATAAAAGAGATGCCACTATTGAGAAAACTTGGAATTGATGAGAAAAAATATGAAGCTGCAGTAAAAGAGATTAGAGGAAATCAAAAAGTTGATTCTCAAAATCCAGAGGCAACATATGAAGTTCTAGAAAAGTATGCAAGAGATTTAGTTGAACTTGCTAGAAAAGGTAAAATTGACCCAATTATAGGTAGAGATAGTGAGATAAGGAGAACAATTCAAATTATTTCAAGAAGAACTAAAAATAACCCTATTTTAATTGGTGAACCTGGGGTAGGTAAAACTGCTATTGCTGAGGGACTTGCTCAAAGAATCTTAAATGGTGACGTTCCAGAATCACTAAAAGGTAAAAAACTATATTCTCTAGATATGGGAGCTTTAATTGCAGGAGCTAAATTTAGAGGAGAGTTTGAAGAGAGATTAAAAGGTGTACTAAAAGAAGTTGAAAGTTCAAATGGTAATATAATCCTATTTATTGATGAAATTCATACAATAGTAGGAGCTGGTAAAACTGATGGAGCAATGGATGCTGGAAATATTTTAAAACCTATGCTTGCAAGAGGAGAAGTTAGAGTAATTGGTGCTACAACTATTGATGAGTATAGAAAATATATTGAAAAAGATGCTGCTCTTGAAAGAAGATTCCAAATAGTTATGGTTGATGAACCAACTGTTGAAGATACTATCTCTATTTTAAGAGGACTTAAAGAAAAGTTTGAGATGTATCATGGAGTAAGAATTTCTGACTCTGCTATTGTATCAGCAGCAACATTAAGTAATAGATATATTGCTGATAGACAACTACCAGACAAAGCTATTGACTTAATTGACGAAGCAGCAGCTATGATAAGAACAGAGATTGACTCAATGCCAGCTGAACTAGATGAACTTACTAGAAAAAGTATGCAATTAGAAATAGAAAAAGAAGCATTAAAGAAAGAAACAGATCAAGGATCTAAAGATAGATTGGAAATTCTTGAAAAAGAATTAGCTGAGATTAACTCTAAAAAATCTCTTTTAAAATCTCAATGGGAACTTGAAAAGAGAGATATTACAAAGGTAAAAGAGTTAAAAGAGGAAGCTGAAAAAGTAAAACTTGAAATGGAACAAGCTGAAAGAAATTATGATTTAAGTAAACTTTCAGAATTAAAATATGGAAAATTAGCATCTATTGAAAAAGAGATAAAAGAACAACAAGCTAAACTTGATGCTACATATGGAAGCAGTGGACTTTTAAAACAAGAAGTTACAGCTGATGAGATAGCTGACATTGTTTCAAAATGGACAGGTATTCCAGTAGCTAAATTAGCTGAAAGTGAAAAAGAGAAAATTCTTAACCTTGAAAACTCATTGAAAGAGAGAGTAAAAGGACAAGATGAGGCAGTAAAAGCTGTTGCTGATACTATGATTAGATCAAGAGCTGGACTTAAAGATAAAAACAGACCTATGGGATCATTTATATTCCTTGGACCTACTGGGGTAGGTAAAACTTATCTTGCAAAAACACTTGCTTACAATATGTTTGACAATGAAGATAATGTAATTAGAATAGATATGAGTGAATACATGGATAAATTCTCAACTACTAGATTAATTGGTGCACCTCCAGGATATGTAGGTTATGAAGAGGGGGGACAACTTACAGAGGCTGTAAGAACTAAACCTTATTCAGTAATACTATTTGACGAGATTGAAAAAGCTCATCCAGATGTATTTAATATCTTATTACAAGTGTTAGATGATGGTAGATTAACTGATGGACAAGGAAGAATAATCGATTTTAAAAATACTCTTATAATTATGACTTCAAATATTGGTAGTCAACTTATTTTAAAAGATATTACTCTTAAAGATGAAACTAAAGAGAAAGTTTTAGATCAATTAAAAGCTAACTTCAGACCTGAATTTTTAAACAGGGTTGATGAGATAATTATATTTAAAGCTCTAGATTTAGCATCTATAAAAGATATAGTAAGACTATCTTTAAAATCTGTAGAGGAAAAATTAAAAGACAGATATATTCAACTTAACTTCAGTGAACCAGTTGTTGAGTACTTAGCAACTAATGCTTATGATCCACAATATGGAGCAAGACCACTTAGAAGATATATTCAAAAACAATTGGAAACTTCTCTTGCAAAACTAATTTTATCAAATAAAATTAAAGAGAGAGATAAAGTTAATGTTGTTCTAGAAAATGGAGAGATAGAATTTAAAGTTCAACAATAGATTCAAGAATAAAAAATAATTGATATATTTAAAATAGCGAATTAAAAACTACATCCAAAGTCTTAGAAATAAGATAGAGGATGTAGTTTTTTTATTAACTATTATAGTTATCAGAAACTAAAAAAGTTAATAAATTAAACTTTTATAAGATAGATTAAAATGAAAGAAACTTTTTATTTTAAAGAAAAATAATATTAAAAAAATCAATAAAACTATCTTATTTACCTAAAAAATTTATAATTTTTACATAAAATTTTTAAATAAAGTGTATTTATTTTAAACTATAACAACTAAAAAAGAAGTAATCTTTTTAAAAAATAACTTGACTGACTAAGAAAAATATGATACTTTCTAAATAAGTTGAATACGTATGCAAAATTAAGGAAGTTAGAAAAATGAAGAAATTAACAATGAAAGATATTGGAATTTTAGCTAATGTATCTCAATCTACAGTATCGAGAGTATTGAGCAATCATCCAAATGTAAAAAAAGAGGTTAGAGAAAGAGTTCTAAAGTGTATAGAGGAAAATGAATTTTCTCCAGATATAAATGCAAAAATTATGAGAGGGGAAAGTGCAAAGATTTTAGGATTTGTATCAGCTGGATTTGATAACCCATATTATTTAGAGATGGTTGGATTTGTTGAGAGAGAAGCTAGAAGAAGAGGGTATAGTGTAATAGTAATGAACTCTGAAGATGATGAGGATCTTGAAAAATATCATTTTAAAGAACTAATGACAAGACATGTA
>OGXE01003258.1_pt1 | contig 11133 bp, 6 predicted proteins | sample 1576181 | NCBI WGS metagenome assembly OGXE01 (sample SAMEA3541478, study PRJEB24748) | human gut metagenome | biome: human gut; feature: human-associated habitat; material: faeces | place: China | collected 2012 | reverse complement strand
GCGGACATTTCAATGGAGGATCCGGATACGAATGCCCCTGCCGCCATAATGACCTGTGCATCATATCCCGGCATATCCCAGGATTCCGGTGTCACATGGCTGTCTACCGGAGCCGCTGCCTGAATTCCCTGGCAGAAGCCGATGATGCCTTCCGGCTGTCCAAACGTTACCGCCTGGATAATATCATGTCTGCTCTCCGTACCGTTCGGTACTACCGCAAAACCTAATTTTTCATAGACATTAGCTGCAAAGATCGCTCCCTTTAATGCACCCGCCGTCACAGTAGGTGCCAGGAAAAATCCCTGATAAAAATCCTTCAGAATGCCAAGAGATGCTCCTACTTCCTTACCGAGTCCCGGGGATGTCAGACGGTATGCAGCATTTTCCACACACTCTTTTTTACCGGCAATATAACCGCCAATAGGTGCCAGTCCGCCGCCGGGATTTTTGATGAGGGATCCCACGATCATGTCAGCACCCACATCGGAGGGTTCCATCGTCTCCACGAATTCTCCGTAGCAGTTATCCACCATACAGATCACATCCGGCTTGATGCCTTTGATAAAGGCGATCAGCTCGCCGATCCGCTGTACGGACAGGGTCGGTCTGGTCTGATATCCCTTGGATCTCTGAATGGTTACCAGATGGGTCTTCTCATGAATGTTTTCACGGATCTTATCATAGTCAAAGTTTCCGTCCGGCAGCAGGTCTACCTGGCGATAGGTTACACCGTATTCTGCCAGAGACCCTTTAGACGGGCGGATGCCGATGACTTCTTCCAAAGTATCATAAGGCTTGCCTACGGGGGACAGCAGCTCGTCTCCGGGTCTTAAGTTGCTCATCAGAGCCAGTGCCAGTGCATGGGTACCACAGGTGATCTGGGGACGCACCAGAGCATCCTCTGTGTGGAACGTTGCCGCATAAACCGCCTCTAAGGTATCCCTTCCCAGGTCGTTATATCCGTAGCCGGTAGTACCTAGCAGGCAGGCTTCACTTACCTGATGCTGTTGCATGGCTTTTACCACCTTTAACTGATTATACTCCGCATTCCGGTCCACCTCGTCAAAACGCTCCCGCAGACTTTTCTCTATGACACATCCATAGTCATATACCGTCTTGCTGATCCCCATGGAAAGATACATTTCTTCATTACTGTTATTGCTGTTTTTCATAGATCCCTTTTTCTCCTAATTCCTTTATCATATATTCTAAAATTTTCTCTTCGTCATAGTCAAATTGCTGTTTATCCAGCCAGGTAACTGCGTTCTCCCTGCGAAACCAGGTCAGCTGTCTCTTGGCAAAATGCCTGGTGTCCCGCTTCAGAGTATACACCGCTTCCTCCAGGCTGCATTCTCCGTCCAGGTACTCCAGGATCTCTTTATAGCCCAGCCCCTGCATGGATACCATTCCTCTGTGACAGCCCATTTTTTTCAGGCTTCTGACTTCCTCCACCAGTCCTTCCGACAGCATTTCATCGATACGGGTTTCGATCCGCGCATACAGATTTTCTCTGTCATCCGTCAGGACAAAATAGCTGAAATTGTATGGGCTCGTGCGCTCTTTTTCCCTTTCATTATGCGCAGAGATGGGTTCTCCGGTCAGTTCATAATATTCCAGTGCACGGATGGTTCTCTTGATATTGTTTGTATGAATGTTCTCTGCTGAAACCGGGTCAATTTTTCTGAGCATGTCATGTAGTACTTCCGGTCCCTTTTCTTTCGCAAGCTGTTCCATTTTTTCCCGGTATTCGGTGTTCTCTTCGTTCTCCGTAAAATCAATACCACGAAGCACCGCCTGAATATAGAACCCGGTGCCTCCCACCAGGATTGGGATATGCCCTCTGTCATAGATCTGTTCCATGCATTCCAGACACCGTTTCTGAAATACCACCACATTAAATTCTTCCCACGGCTCCAATATATCGATCAGATGATGGGGCACTCCCTGCATTTCCTCAGGGCGGATCTTGGCGGATCCGATATCCATATGTTTATATACCTGCATGGAATCGGCTGACAGGATCTCCCCACCTATAGTTTTCGCCAGGGCAATGGACAGTTTCGTCTTACCAACTGCGGTGGGACCGGTCAGTACGACTAACGGTCTTTTTATAGATTGTGTTACCGACATACTTTTTCTTCCTTACACATTATCCATTATTATTCTGGGTGCAGTTTGCAGCATCGATAGCAATGACTAGCATCAGCCCTTCCAGTTCGTCCTTAGGATCAGCAAAGTTAATCGTGTAGGTATCTCCCCAATGGAACAGTTCCTTGGAGATATGAATGATACTGCTGCATCCGTTGTATACATCATAATCCCATCCCAGAAAATCTCCTTCCACGCGCCAGCCGTTATAATCAATCTCGTATCTGGGTTTGAAAAAAGAAAACTGTTTGCGGATCTCGCCTTTCACCTGCCCGTCGATTTCGATTTCAAATGCCGGAAGCAGAGTAAACAGCCGCTGCCTGATAACTCCCAGTTCACGATCATTTCTGTCATATATGTGTAACTGGTGTCCCAGGGAGAAAAATTCCGCCTTTACAAAGTATTTTGCATTTTCGTTCTCATCATAGACATCATAAGAATCTGTCCAGGAAAACACTCGTTGTTTGATCAGTAAACGCATTATACGATCCTCTTAAATTTCTTCTCCAGGTCAGTCTCCGTCATGGTAATGATGGTGGGTCTGCCGTGGGGACAGTTATAGGGGTTATCCAGTGTCAGAAGTTCATCGATCAGCTGTTCCGCCTCCTGAAAGCTTAATCGGTTGTTACCTTTAACAGCTGCCTTACAGGACATGGATGCGATCTTCTCCTCAATGACCTGGAAGCTGCCGCGGCCTCCGGTCTCCTGGGACAGTTCATCAAGCACCGCTAAAAACAGTTCTCTCTCACTGCATCCATAGAGATCTACCGGGACACTTCGCAGGGCATATTCGTTGCCGCCGAAGGCTTCGATCTCGAATCCGAGCTGTGTAAAAGCATCCTCATAAGTATGAAGAATACTTTCCTCCTGCCCCGTCAGGCTGACAATGATGGGAGGCATCAGGCGCTGGGAGACCACGCTCTTTTCGTGGAACTGTTTCATCAGGCGCTCGTATTTCACCTTCTCATGGGCGGCATGCTGGTCAATGATGAACAGCTTATCCTCGAACTGGATCAGCCAGTAGGTATCGAAGACCTGTCCGATGATACGGTAGCGGCTGCGATTCTGCACAGATAACAGTTTCTCTTCAAACAGATTCATCTGCTGTACATCCTTCACCATTACCTCAGCGGTCTCCGGGCAGATAACAGGCTCTGATGAAGTCTCATCCCTTGGCTCCAGCGGTGCAGCCTCTACGAAAAAATCGTCCTCTTTCGATTCCAGTGCTGCCACAGGTGCAGCAGGCTGTTCCTCTGTCTGCACACTTATAGACTCCGGTTTACGGATACTGGTCTGTATGCCCGCATGTGCCTCCTGCCAGATCGGCTTCTGTATAAATTCCCTCCGGTCTTTCGGTACCGCCTCATATTTGGCAGCCTCCATGACACGGTAGCTTTCTTCTCTTTTTTTCTCGAACACCTCCGGCGTGTGTTCCTTCCAGGAAGCTTTTCTGTCTTCCTGCTCCTTTTTCTGAATGGATTTTTCATCCTCTAAGGAAGCATCCGGGATCATTTCCCGGTTTCGCAGGGTTATTGCTATCTTCTCGCTCAGCAGTCTGGCAAATGCCATGCCGTCAGAGAACCGCACATCCATTTTGGAGGGATGTACGTTCACATCCACGGTCTCCGTATCCATTGTAATATGCAGCACGCACAACGGAAATTTATGCTGCATCAAATACTGTTTATAACCTTCTTCAATGGCTTTGGCAATCACACCGCTGCGGATAAAACGACCGTTGATAAAATAGATCTCAAAATTGCGGTTGGAACGCACCAGTACCGGTTTGCCCAGATACCCCTCTACCTTAATGCCGTTTTCTTCCATCTGGATCGGTACCAGCTGTGCGGCGATCTCTCTGCCGTAGATCCGGTAGATGACTTCCCGCAGGTCACCGTTTCCGGAGGTATGGAATCTGGTCTGATTCCCCAGTACGAATTTGAAAGAGATATCCGGTCTGGACAGTGCCAGATGTTCCATCAGATCTGTGATATAACTGCCCTCCGTGGCAGGCTGTTTTAAAAATTTCCGGCGTACCGGCGTGTTGAAGAACAGATTCCTCATGAGGAATGTGGTACCGTCCGGCGCGCCGATCTCATCGATGGACTGTTCCTTTGCACCTTCTAATATCATGCGGGTTCCGGTGAGATTCTCTTTCCTCTTGGTGATGATCTCCACACGGGACACCGCCGCGATACTGGACAAAGCCTCACCTCGGAAGCCAAGGCTTGCAATATGGTTCAAGTCATCCGCATCTTCAATTTTGCTCGTGGCATGACGCAGAAACGCCGTGGGCAGTTGCTCCCGTTCAATGCCGCAGCCGTTATCCGTCACACGGATGAACTCAATACCGCCTTCTTTTGCCTCTACCGTAATCGCCGTGGAACCGGCATCTATGGCATTTTCCACCAGTTCCTTCACCACGCTGGCAGGTCGTTCTACCACCTCACCGGCAGCGATCCTGTCGATCGTCCGGGAGTCCAGTACATGTATTCCCATATATCTACCTATGCCTTTCCCTTATATCTAACCGTTCCAGCGGTTCTTCAGCTTATTCTGTAACCGGTACAGAGTGTTCAGTGCATCTAATGGGGTCAGCGTCGTCACCTCGATCTCCATCAGTTCCTTCAGAATATCCTCATCCGTCACAGTGTCGAACAGAGACATCTGTGCCAGATCCACCTCATCGTATTTGGGTTGTTTTTTTGCCTTGCCATCGTTTTTATTATCGATAGCGATGCTCTGCACCTTTTCCGTAATATCATTGTCCGACAGCTGTTCCACGATCTCCTTGGCACGGTCGATGACCATGTCCGGCACACCTGCCAGCTTCGCTACCTGGATGCCGTAGCTCTTGTCCGCACCTCCTTTTACGATCTTACGCAAGAACACGATATCGTCGCCACATTCTTTCACAGCAATGCAATAGTTGTTCACATTGTTCATTTTGCCTTCCAGCTCGGTCAGCTCATGGTAATGGGTAGCGAACAGTGTCTTGGCTCCTAAAAGCTTGCGGTTGCTGATATGTTCGATCACTGCCCAGGCAATGCTCAATCCGTCAAAAGTGGAAGTACCTCTTCCGATCTCGTCTAAAATCAGAAGGCTCTTGGATGTGGCATTTCGTAAGATATTCGCCACTTCATTCATCTCCACCATAAAAGTGGACTGACCGCTGGCCAGATCATCCGAAGCTCCCACGCGGGTAAAGATCCGGTCTACAATACCGATATTAGCGGTTCTGGCCGGCACGAAGCACCCGATCTGCGCCATCAGTACGATCAGTGCCGTCTGACGCATGTAAGTGGACTTACCCGCCATATTAGGGCCGGTAATGACACTGATACAATGACTGCCATTATCCAGATAAGTGTCATTGGCAATAAACATATCATTGGTGATCATCTGTTCCACCACAGGGTGTCTTCCGTCCTTGATGTCAATAACACCCTTTTCATTTAACTTCGGACGTACATAATGATTGCGCTCCGAAACCAACGACAGGGACGCATACACATCCAGCTTTGCGATCGCTTTCGCGGTGTTCTGGATGCGGACCAGTTCCTGTGCAATGGTATCCCGGATTTTGCAGAAGACATCGTATTCCAGTGTCTGTAACTTGTCCTCCGCATTTAAAATAGTGTCTTCCAGTTCCTTTAACCGCGGTGTGGTATATCGTTCCGCATTTGCCAGGGTCTGCTTGCGGATATAGTCCTCCGGCACCAGATCCTTATAAGAATTGGTCACCTCGAAATAATAACCGAAGACTTTGTTATATTTAATCTTCAGATTCTTGATTCCGGTACGCTCTCTGTCCTCTTCCTCCAGCTGGGCAAGCCATTGTTTTCCGTCATGCTTGGCGCTGCGCAGTCTGTCTATGGTCTCATCGAACCCGTCTTTGATCATTCCACCTTCCCTTATGGAGATCGGCGGTTCTTCAATGATCGCTTCATCGATCAGCTGATAGATATCCTCAAGTCCGTCAATCTGCTCCCGGATTTCCACAAGTTCTTCTTTTTCAAATGCTGCCAACACCGTCTTAATAGGTGGCAGCATCTCCAGGGAATTCCGAAATGCGATCAGATCTCTGGGATTTGCCGTCTTATAAGTCACCTTACTGAGCAGTCGTTCCAGATCGTAGATGGGATTTAAATATTCGCGGATCTCATCCCTGGAGATGGAATCCTGATTCAGCTCCTGAATGGCATCCAGACGCTTCTCCATCTCATCCTTTTCGATCAACGGCTGTTCGATGTAATTGCGCAGAAGTCTGGCGCCCATGGCGGTCTTCGTCTTATCTAACACCCACAGAAGAGAGCCTCTCTTCTGCTTCTCTCTGAGAGTCTCCGTCAGTTCCAGATTTCTTCTGGTGGAACTGTCCAGCAGCATATATTTGCTGGTAAGATAGGGATAAATATGGGTAAAATGCTCCAGATCCGTCTTCTGGGTATCATACAGATACTGTAACAGTGCTCCCGCCGCTAAAAGTCCCGTAGGGAATTCTTCGACACCAAGTCCGATCAGCGTATTTACCTTAAAATGTTTCATCAGGATCCGTCTGCAGCCGTTATCATCGAACATATGGGATTCCAACGCATTGACGGAGATATGTAAGCGGGACTTTAAATCATTCACATCAAAGCCACTGACTAAAAAAGCCTCGTTGCAGATGATTTCTGAAGGTTCGTACTTCATCAGTTCATCATTTAATTTTTTCAGATCTTCGACTTCAGTCACATAATAATCACCGGTAGTTACATCTGCCGCCGAGATACCGATGCCATCCGGAGTATAGGCAATGCTCAGCAGATAATTATTTTTGCCGGCTTCCAGAGATTGTACGTTTAAGTTGGTACCGGGTGTCACCACACGGATCACTTCCCTCTTCACCAATCCCTTGGCAAGCTTCGGATCCTCCACCTGTTCGCAGATAGCCACTTTATAGCCGCGGCTTACCAGCTTGGACAGATAGCCTTCCACGGCATGATAAGGAATGCCGCACATGGGCGCACGTTCCTCCAGGCCACAGCTTTTTCCCGTCAGTGTGATCTCCAGTTCCTTGGAAGCCACCAGCGCATCGTCGAAAAACATTTCATAGAAATCTCCCAGACGATAAAAAAGGATGCAGTCCTTATACTGCTCCTTGGTCTCCATATATTTTTGCATCATTGGTGTCAATTCAGCCATGATCTTCTCCTGTTCTGTAAAAGGATCCACGACAAAGCGGACACGCAAAAGCTTGCGTATCCGCATCTATCTTAGCACAAAATATTGAGGTTGTAAATTAAAGAACCCTTATGAAAAATGATAGATTTTCACACTTACTGAAGCTTTGCTGCGCGCTCCAGTGCATCATCAATATGTGCACACACATTCTCTCTGCCGACCTTGTCCAGAAAACCGCTCTTCTCCATGACGTGCATGGGCTGTTCCCCTACATGGGACAGAATGATCTGGATATTTTTCTTCTTGCAGTCTGTATATAGCTGTTCCAGATTATGCATAGCTGTGGCATCGATAGCGCTCACGCTGCGCATACGCAGTACCAGACAATTCATCTTCTCATCCAGCGTGATCTTGAGGATCTTGTCCGCTGCGCCGAAGAACAGAGGGCCGCTGACCTCATAAACCATAGTGTTGTGCGGTACGACTCTTAAGGACAGGCTGTCCGCATCATCCTCATCGTCCACATATTTCCAGCCTTCCACTTCCGTCACATCGCTCATACGTTTCATGAACAGAATGGCTGCCAGCAGGATACCTACCTCAATGGCTACCACCAGATCAAACACAACGGTCAGTACAAACGTGGTCACCAGAACGATGATATCACTCTTGGGTGCAGTCTTGCAGAGTCCTACGAACTTCCGCCAGTCACACATATTGTATGCCACCATGAACAGGATCGCTGCGATGGTAGGCATGGGGATCAGTGCCGCATAAGGCATCAGCACCACCAGTATTAACAGCAGTGTCACAGAATGTACCATACCTGCAATTGGGGTACGTCCGCCGTTTTTCACGTTGGCTGCGGTTCTGGCAATGGCTCCGGTAGCCGGAATTCCTCCGAACAATGCGGAAGTAATGTTGCCGGCGCCCTGGGCGATCAGTTCCATATTGGAACGATGTCTGCTGTTCACCATACTGTCCGCTACCACGCAGGAAAGCAATGACTCAATGGCAGCCAGAATCGCGATGGTAAAAGCATCCGGCAGGACGTTCTGTACCGTCTTCAGGCTGAAGGCGGGCAGAGAAATTGACGGAAGCTTATTGGAAATCTCATACAGATCTCCGATCGTATTTACATTCATGTTAAGTAGTGCAACCATGGCACTTCCCACCAGTACTGCGATCAGAGAAGGGGGAATCTTCTTGCAAAAGCCCGGCAGATACTGCCACAGGATCAGGATCAGGAGACTGATCACACCTACAAGCAGTGCCTGCACATTTGTGGTGGAGATGAACTGAAATACTGCTTTCAGTTTATCCATGGTCTCGATCAGCGGCTCTTCGCTGACAATGGTCAGTCCCAGGAAGTCCTTGATCTGTCCGATAAAGATCGTCACAGCAATACCGGAAGTAAAACCGGTGGTGATCGTATAGGGGATAAACTTGATCAGATTGCCAAGTCGTAAAAATCCCATCAGTATCAGGATCACACCCGCTAACAATGTCGCAATGATCAGTCCGTCCATACCGTTCTTCGCCACAATACCGGCTACGATAGTGGCAAATGCCGCTGTAGGCCCGGCAATCTGCACACGGCTGCCGCCTAAGAATGAGATTACAAACCCTGCCGTAATGGCAGTATAAATACCCTTCTCCGGAGTCACACCGGACGCCAGTGCCAGTGCAATGGATAAGGGCAGTGCAATGATCGCCACGATGATACCCGCAATCACATCTTTCACAAACTGTTCCTTTGTGTAGCTTTTCATCACAGAGAAAAGCTTGGGTTTTAGTTTTTCCATAACAATCTCCTTAATAATACAAAACTCGTGTGAAATTATAAAATTTTTATAAAGTCACACGAGCCTTATCATATCGCTATTTCGTTTTCTTGGCAAGATTTTTTGGCCAAATTATTCTACAATACGATTTTTTCCATTATTTTTTGCGGTGTATAGCTTACGATCTGCAGAAGTAAACAACAGATCCATCTGTTTATCTGCCTCATAACGTTCCATTCCACCGCTGATCGTAATATCCGTTTGTTTGGTTGCCTGAGAGTATTTCCTTAACCCCTCCTGAATATTTTGAAACGCCTGCAGCACCTGCTCACGGTTGTCTTCTTCGAATACCAGCATAAATTCCTCGCCGCCGAATCGGGAGGCAATTCCCTTTCCCAGCATTTCCTCCAGCATCAGTCTGCCGGCTTCCCTTAGCACATCATCACCATATCCATGTCCATAGGTATCATTTACTACTTTAAAATCGTCCACATCCATCAGTATGATCCAAAAATTCTTGCCTGGTATCCGCATCCACTCATCCACCTGTTTTACCAGATAGCGTCGATTATACAGCCTGGTCAGTGGATCATGATTTGCTGCAAATTCCAGATTTTCACTGAGCGTCAGCAATTGTTTCCGTTGTTCTTCATACCTTTTGAGCAGTACAAATATCATGGTAAATACGGAAAGTGCTACGATGATAAAAGATCCCAGCGTTGTTCCTATTATACCGATTTCATCCATATTGCTCCATCTGGAAGGACGTTCAAAACTGATCATCATGATTACAAGATATTCCAGCAGGGTGAATGCATAAGAAGCAATCACCATGCTTCTGGGGAAAAATACTGCCAGTCCCACAATTCCAAGAATCAGATATACAATGGCTGTGTTCCCATAGCAATAATACAGATAAGGGAACTCAAACCAGGAAAGTATTAAAATGATCACAACCGCAGATAATTGCACCTTTTGGGTAATCCATCCGGCACATCCGATGATCAGGATCATCAACAGGCATACTCCGCAGAGTATGGTGGGTAGTTCCGTCCCATGAATACAGAAATTGCAAATCGTCCCAATCAGGTTTGCGCTTACGGCCGTGTTCACAAGAATCTGATACATATTCCAGGACATATCCTTCTCTATATCACAATTTCCCCAAAGTTCTTTTTTCTTCTCTTGTTTCATTTTATTTTCCTTTTACACCTGATGACCTGTGTAATAAAATCCATGGCATTCATCCAGCGATACATTCACTATCTTCCCCACAAGTGATGCATCCCCCTGAAAATGTACCAATGTATTGTTGGACATTCTTCCGGTGACCATGGAGCGGTCGTTTTCGTTGATCTCTTCCACCAGCACATCTGCAATCTGTCCCTGATATCTGCTAACCTGTTCTCTGGCAGTCTCCTGCACGGTCTTAAGTACCCGGTCAAACTGTTCCTTCACCTGCTCCTCTGGCACCTGTTCCATGGCTGCCGCCGGAGTACCGGTACGTTTGGAATAAATAAAGGTAAACGCATTGTCATATTTCACACGGCGGATCACATCAATGGTCTCATCCACGTCTTCTTTCGTCTCTCCCGGAAAGCCTACGATAATATCCGTGGTAATAGCCATATCCGGGATCTCCCTGCGGATCTTCTCCGCCAACTCCAGATACTGTTCCTTGGTATAACGACGGTTCATTGCTTTTAATATCTTCGTGGAACCGGACTGTAAGGGCAGATGCAGATGTCTGCAGATCTTTTTCGAATGCTTCATCACCTCAATCAGCTCATCCGACAGATCCTTGGGATGGGAAGTCATGAATCGGATCCGCTCCAGGCCTTCGATCTTCTCCACTTCCTGCAGAAGCTGCGCAAAGGTAATGGGGTCCTCCAGATTCTTGCCGTAGGAATTCACATTCTGTCCGAGCAGCATGATCTCCACCACACCGTCCGCCACCAGGCCTTCGATCTCCCGAATGATATCCTTCGGATTACGGCTTCGCTCCCTGCCGCGAAGAAGACCGACCACACGCTGACCA
>OGXE01003256.1_pt1 | contig 11138 bp, 7 predicted proteins | sample 1576181 | NCBI WGS metagenome assembly OGXE01 (sample SAMEA3541478, study PRJEB24748) | human gut metagenome | biome: human gut; feature: human-associated habitat; material: faeces | place: China | collected 2012 | reverse complement strand
GTGTACTGTAAGGTTTGGTAGGAACTACCTCGATCTTACCGGGTTTGCCCTGTGAGTGATAGAGCAAAGCGGCTTCTTTGGTTATTTTAGCCATGGTATCTGTATTTTTATTAATAAGTTATCATTTGGCTGCAAATGTAGGAATAAAAGTTTGAATCTGTCGTCTTTCGGAGATAATTTCTATTAATTTTATAGCAAAATGACTAAAATAATGAGTCGATATGTAGTTTGACTGTAATTGTGTCCTGTTTCTGAAAGAAGCACGGTTGATACTTAAACAGCCGTGCTTCTAATTCTATTACTTATTCTTTTTCGGATGGTGTATGTGTGGTACGCCAAAATGTATTTTTTACATCACGTGCCACTTCTTTCCAGCTTGGCATGCTTTTCAACGAACGGCGCACCGGGAAATCATAAAGCAGCAACAGCAGGAATAGGAAGATACAGGCATAAGCCACCCAGCCATAAATCTGCTTGATGCTCACTTCCATCATCTGACTGATAAACTCTTCCATGTAATGGCCGAGATTGAACGGACTGCTGCTGAATGATACATGGTCGATTGCCGCCCCGTAGCGTGCCAGGTTATCAGGAACGTAATAAGCCAGTCCTTGTGCATAGATCGCGCAACCCAATACACCGCCGACTACCATGTGAAGCATATTGAATACACTTAACGATTGGAAAAAATGTTGGAAAGTCATTATTTCTTCCAGGCAGACCATAAAGGTGGCGCTTAATACCGCATAGGCGAATCCCCGGCATATTGTCGGAAGATAAAGCTGTGAGATGTGAATATCAGTAGAGATTGTCAGATAGAACCCTATCAGATAGCCGATAAGCCCTAAGAAACCGACAATGATAAGACGTACATAATTATAGTGTTTGATATGCATCCACCAATAAGAGAATACGCAGCCGATTACTATACCAATAATAGCAAACCACGCCAATTGCACGCTTACCAGCTCCTCATACTTCATCACTTCCTCATAAAAAACTTCTTCCAATACATGCTCGGTTGCCAGAAATGCTTCCACTAGTGTGATTAGTCCCAATAAAGGTAAGAGGTAGCGGTAACTCCACATTTTAGGCTCTAAGAATGGGTGACGGATAGTCAGCATGCGCCAGATGCAAAAAAACAGGGTTATCAGGATAGCTACCGACAACTGACGGATAACCGGACTGTTCCACCAGTCATACCAGTCACCGTAGTTGAAGAGGAAAGCTATCTCGGCCAGCAATGCCGCCCATAACGCTGCCCCCAGCCAGTCAATGCCGAACAACGGAAACTTGCGCATAAACCGGAAATGCTTTACGCAAATGGTCTGTATCAACAGGACTATTATCATCAATCCTGCAATGAAAAGATTCATATATGTCCAGTGATAATGATACATCAGATAAGTCGTTATCAGGTCGGACAACTGGATGCTTCCTAAGACGACGATGTGAAGCCAGGGAAAGAAAACGGTAAAATCCCGTTTGGGCGTCATCCACAACTGAATGTTGGACATACATTCAAAGGTTCCCTGGATTTTGCACATGCCTTCGATGAAACATATCAACCACAATAGCGGAAGGAAAGTAATATGCGGAGCAATCAGGTTACAGACCAATACCCCCAATGCAGCCGATGTGAGCAACGTCTTATTTGTAAAACGGAACTTCATGCGGAACAGCAAGGGGAAGTAGATAGCCATACCTGCGAGATTGGCGTACATACACATCAATAGATCCTCACGCATCAACGCCATTCCCCCGATCATCTGGTTCAATGCTCCCAAATACACCCCGCCCGAAAGTTGGAAAGTAACGGCAATGAACAGATAAATCCACGGTTGTATCTTCCGCGGTACGAAGCTACGGAACATAGGCATCACGAAAGGGCCATTTAAAACAGGTGTTCCCATACGTTAATATTTCACCTCACATTCTACATTGAAACCGGCACGCAAGCGTTTTAAATCTTCCGGCTTGTTTCCTTTCAGGCTGATGCGGACGGGGATTCGCTGTTCTACCTTTACAAAGTTCCCGGTTGCATTGTCCTGCGGAATCATTGAGAAAGCCGCTCCCGTAGCATCGGAAATGGATTCGACGATACCTTTGAAAGTGACGCCCGGCACTGCATCTGCTGTCATTTCCACATCTGCGCCTTCTCTGATATTGGAAAGCTGGGTTTCACGATAATTGGCGATTACCCACAAATCGCTGCTGTCTACAATATCCACCATGGTCTGTCCCGGTTGAACCAACTGACCCTCCAGAATCTCTTTCTTTCCTGTTGTACCGTCACACGGGGCGATGATAACCGTATAGGAAAGATTCAGACGGGCAAGCTCTAAAGCAGCTTCTGCCAGGCGGACACCTGCTTCGTTCTGTCCTAGGCGATGTGTCTGTTCGCTTTTCACTAAAGACGTAGATTGTTTGGCACGCGATACCTGTTCGTAACGGGCTTTGGCTGTTTCATAAGCCGTATGCACATTATCATATTGCTGCTTCGTCACAGCATCTTCCTGCAATAATTTCTCAAAACGGTTCAGTTCACGTTGGGCATTTTCCATTTGTACACGTACTTCTTCAATGCTTGCGTCACTTACGCTCAGATTGTTTTGGGTAGTGGCAATGCCTATGGTCGTTGCCTGCCGTCCCGCAGTGGCATTGGCCAAATCCGCTTCCGCCTGTGCTACACGAAGACAGAATTCCGCATCCTCAATAATAACGAGAGTATCACCTTTGTGTACTTGCTGATATTCTTCAAAGCATATCTTCTTGATAAATCCCGGTACACGGGTATTAATAGGTGTGATATGTTGTTTCACCTGTGCATTGTCGGTATATTCGATGTTTCCCAAATGAATGAACCGGGAACAAACATAAGTGGCACCACCAATGAGAAAACAAAGAATCAGAATGTTGTATATAATCTTTTGAGTCTTTCTAGCTATCATAATCTGTTCTATTTAAAAGGGTATGAGTAATTGATTTTCAATTAAAGGGTATGTGTGATATATTTCATTTTATAGAAACTGTAAACCACGTTGATACGTGCGTTGACCAGACCGAGGTCTGCGCTTAATTTCATGTTGCTGGCATCGAGCATGTCGGTAAGTAATGCAAGGTCATTCTTATAGCGATTACTGGTTACGTCGTAATTCTGATTGGCAAGCTCCACGCTTTTCTCTTGTGTGCGAAGGTCGGTAAATGAGGTCAGGAAATTGACATAATTGGCTTGGACGCCGTTCTCTATCTGTTCCTGCGCTAGTGAATATTCTTCCTGTGCCTTACGCATATTCAGTTTTGCCTGGCGTACTTTCTTGTTGTTCTTGAACAGTGATGAAAGATTGTATTTGATTCCTACCCCCACATACCAATAATTGAAGTTATTATCCAGCACGGGGACTTCAATAGTGATAGGCCCGTCCAGATGCTCACCGGCTACGAGAGCTATTTTCGGAAGAAGTTCCGAGCGTTCCAGTTTGACTTTCTGTTTGCTCATCTTCATTGCCAGTTGTGCTTGCTGCAAACCGACATTGCTCTGCGAAGCCAGTAGTTGCCAGTCGTTTTCCGCCAGAGCCTTCACTTCTTCGTCCAGTAGGGTGGAGTCGGGGATGATTTCCGTTCCGGCAGGAAGATGCAGTGTAGTCACCAGTTGGTGATTCATTATTTTGCATGCATCCTTTACTTTGGCTAATTGCAGTTTCAATGTCTCTTTTTGTAACTCATAACGGGTGATGTCATTTTTCAGAGCTGTTCCTTGTGTGCGTCGGGCTTCCATATTGCGAATCACCTGTTCTGTCAAATCGAGGTTCTTCTGCAACACTTGTACTTGGTTATTCAACTTATATAAATCCAGGTAGTAGCCGGTCAGAAGAAAACGTATCTCCTGCCGGTTCTTCTGCCAGTCCAGCGCAGCCATTTGCTGACTGAGTTCTGCTAAAGTAATACTGCTGCTGATAGCACCGCCTGCATAAATGACCTGTTGTGCTTCCAGCGCAAAGTTATTACCAAAATGCGGCATTGGAATGTTCTGCCCGTTCTTGAAGTCACGGTCCCACAGATACCCGTCACCCAAATAACTGAAAGAGAGCGATGCGCTGATGTCCGGCAAACGTTGTGACTTGGCAGCTTTCAAAGCCTCATCGGTAACTTCCTTCCCGGTTTTATACGTTTGAATACTCTGACTGTTCTCGTCTGCCAGACGGAACATCTCGTTAATGCCCAAAACTTTCCTGGTAAGTGTTTGGGCAAATGAACCCTGACTGCATAGTACTACGCATAGCGGTACTATGAGCCATCTTTTTTTGCTCATAAAATAAAAAAGAAATTTAGTTGATAATGATAAATATATGTTCCTATATCATGCCGCCTCCAAAGAAGGGAAGCCAGCATTTCGCATCGTGGCGAGTAGTTCTTATAGAAATAATCAAATCTGCACTGCTACACCCCAACCGTGGAAGTCATGCATTTTGTTCTCGTAGCGAATGGAAATTTGATAATACTTTAGTTTCATCTTGATACCTGCTTTTCTAATTCGGTTTGCAAAATTATGGAAAAAAACAGGTAAGTTGTGACCTTGTATATACGGAAATATAATGTTTTTTAACGATTTCTGTTCGGAGATTCATGTAGGAGACACGGATAAAAGATCTAAGAGATACAGGTGGAATATATTCCCTGTATCATCATTTCGGTAGATCGGAGCAGTACTTATTTCCTGCTTGTCGAAATAACGGTAACACTTATCATAAACAAGTGGCAAACTGCTTCACCGAGATTCAGATTCGAAACAGGAGATAAGGTTTTTCTCAAAGTATTCTCACTATGATGAGAAAAAATTCTCATCATAGTGAGAACTTTTTCTCATAGTAATAAGTATTTTTTCTCATAAGGGTGAGAATACTTCCTTGTCAGAGCATACTGGAACGGCATATTTTATTGCAATTTATTGTAAGGATAATAAAAAGAGACTGAACTCAAAACGGAATTGAGCCAGTCTCTTCTTTATGATGTAATACTGTAATAATCAGTTTTTATGCATTCAGCGCCTGTTCGATATCTGCGATAATATCATCCGCATTTTCGATACCTACCGACAGACGAATCAAGTCCGGGCGTACCCCTGCTTCCATAAGCTGTTCGTCCGACAACTGGCGGTGAGTATGGCTTGCCGGGTGAAGCACACAGCTACGTGCATCTGCTACGTGAGTGACGATAGCTATGAATTCCAGTGAATCCATAAACTTGATAGATACGTCACGTCCGCCTTTCAGACCGAAGGAGATAACTCCGCAAGAACCGTTCGGCATATATTTCTGTGCTAAAGTGTAATATTTATTATCCGGCAGTCCGCAGTAGTTTACCCAAGCTACTTTCTCGTTCTTGGACAGATATTCGGCGACTTTCTGTGCGTTGCCGCAATGTTGAGGCATGCGTAAGTGAAGCGTTTCAAGTCCCAGGTTCAGTAAGAATGCGTTTTGCGGGCTTTGGATGCTGCCGAGGTCACGCATTAACTGTGCAGTGGCTTTAGTGATATAAGCACCTTTGCCGAAAGCTTTTGTGTAAGTCAGTCCGTGATAAGATTCGTCCGGCGTGCAAAGTCCGGGGAATTTATCGGCATGAGCATCCCAGTCGAAGTTACCGCTATCTACGATACAACCGCCTACGCTGGTAGCGTGTCCGTCCATATATTTGGTAGTGGAGTGAACAACGATATCTGCTCCCCATTCGAACGGGCGGCAGTTAATCGGAGTCGGGAAAGTATTGTCAACAATCAAAGGGACACCGTGGCTGTGCGCGATACGGGCAAACTTCTCAATATCCAGCACTTCGAGGGAAGGATTGGAAATTGTTTCACCGAACAATGCTTTCGTATTCGGACGGAAAGCTGCGGAAATTTCTTCTTCGCCGGCATCCGGATTGACGAAAGTAACCTCAATACCGAGTTTTTTCATTGTCACTCCGAACAGGTTGAAAGTACCACCATAGATAGCGGAAGAACAAACGAAATGGTCACCTGCCTGGCAAATATTGAAGATAGCGTAGAAGTTGGCAGCCTGACCGCTGGAAGTCAGCATGGCGGCCACACCACCTTCGAGGGCGGCAATCTTAGCGGCCACAGCGTCATTCGTCGGGTTCTGCAGGCGGGTATAGAAATAACCGCTGTCTTCCAAATCGAAAAGACGTGCCATTTGCTCGCTGGTATCGTATTTGAAAGTTGTACTTTGATAGATGGGCAATACGCGTGGTTCGCCCTTTTTAGGCGTCCACCCTGCCTGTACGCACAGGGTTTCGGGCTTGAATTGTTTTGCCATAATGTTATCGGGTTTTAATGATTTATTTCAAAAAATGTTTTAATGGCGCAAAAGTAGGGAAAATAATTGTATTTTTGCCCTGTTTATGAGTGAAATGATACTCACGTGAAGGAGATAATTGTGTAGATATGAAAAATAAACTCTATATTCTTTTATTCTTAATTTTTCTTTTCTCGGGTACGGCACTTTGGGCGCAGCAGAGGGCTACTCCGAAGTCGGGAGAAGGCATCTCGTCTTTTCTGTTGAGGCACAACCGTTCTCCGAAGAAGTACTACGATGACTTTATCGAACTGAACAAGAAGAAACTGGGAAAGAATAATGTGCTGAAAGTGGGCGTGACTTATGTCATTCCGCCGGTAAAGAAATCATCGGGAACTTCTGCCGGGAATACAGAGGCTAAAAATACAACAGCTAAAGGTACAGGAACCCAGCAGAGATCTTCCAAAGCTAAAACGACTAAAATAGGAACCACTATCAAAGAACCTTTGTTCGGAAAGGAACTGGCAAATGTCAAAGTCACTTCCAACCGCCTTGCAGGTGCTTGCTTTTATGTCGTCAGCGGACATGGCGGACCCGATCCCGGAGCTATCGGACGGGTAGGGAAGCACGAACTTCACGAAGACGAATATGCTTACGACATCGCTCTTCGCCTGGCACGTAACCTGATGCAGGAAGGGGCGGAAGTTCATATCATCATTCAAGATGCCAAAGACGGTATTCGAGACGATTCGTACCTGTCGAACAGCAAACGGGAGACTTGCATGGGCGATGTGATCCCGTTGAATCAGGTACAACGTCTTCAGCAACGTTGTAACAAGATAAATGCCCTTTACCAGAAAGACCGTAAGAATTATTCCTACTGCCGGGCAATCTTCATCCATGTAGACAGCCGTAGCAAGGGAAAGCAGACTGATGTTTTTTTCTATCATTCAAACAAAAAAGCGGTTAGCAAGCGCTTGGCGAATAATATGAAAGACACATTCGAATCAAAGTACGGAAAGCACCAGCCGAACCGGGGATTCTCCGGAACAGTGAGCGGACGCAATTTGTATGTGCTTTCGCATACTACTCCCGCTTCTGTTTTCGTGGAGCTGGGCAATATCCAAAATTCTTTTGACCAGCGCCGTCTGGTGATAAATTCCAATCGTCAAGCATTGGCAAAATGGCTAATGGAGGGCTTTCTGAAAGATTATAAAGAGAAAAAATAAATATAAAACATCTTTTTCGTGAACAAAACCGAAATAGGAATGTTTTATATATGCAAATCGCCTGATGACTACTTGTAGGTATGCGAGTATATATGAGTCGGTGAATATGCCTCCCCGGCATAACAGGTAGATTGCATAGTAGTTTTGTCGTGTTTTATTTTGTGTTTGTGTTGTGACGGTGCTGCGATGTGAATCGGGGTACCGTTTTTATGTATGTGACAGAAAGAAATTTTTGAAACAAGTAAATGGCTGCATTAAAAAAAGAATAAGCACGAAACCATAATTTATTCCGGCTTCGTGCTCACTCTTTACTTATATACTGCAATCAGGTAGTACTATTTCCATTCGCTGTGCTGTTCCAACATCGGGTTTGTATCAATCTCACTTTGCGGGATAGGCCATACTAAATCTTGTGCTCCACGTAGATTATTGCGTTCGACTGCTCCGAAGCCATAGAATGACTTGTCTTCCTGCATACGTTTCTGAGCATTCTCAAAATCTTTCCAGCGATAAAGGTCGGCAAAGCGTAAATCTTCGAAGGCCAGTTCCACACGGCGCTCATGGCGTACAATGGCGCGTAGTTCATCTTGTTCCAGATTAGTTCCTTCTACCTCTTCTACAGCAGGCATACCTACGCGGTCGCGGACTTCATTGATATACTTGGTAATTTCCGCTTGGGAGTAACCGCCTTTTTCAATCATAGCTTCAGAGAGTGACAATAGTACCTCTGCATAGCGGATGACATAGAAATCTAAGCTACCGTCATATTCGTTTGCCGTATTTTCGGGAGTAAACCATTTACGGATACAGCATGTGGAGCTGGCAGGTAAGTTGTTAGTGTACAACTTTCCGTTCCATTCCATTCCCGGAAGCATCAATGTTGCCTTCATACGAGGGTCGCGGTTCTCATAACGTCCCATATCCGGATTCTCTTTTGTATGAGCTCCTTTGTCAAGGCTACCCTTAAATAAAGGAGACTTGTCAATAGGTAATCCATCCGTGCAATAAAAATCATCGCATAAATTCATTGATCCTTCGATGGCATTCATCGGAGCAGACCAGCAAACTCCAAAGCAATTACCTTCACCCAGTCCCGGGCCTTTGTAGTGAACACTCAGTAATACTTCACCAGCTGTTTCATTGGCTTCCTTGAATAAGTCTGCAAAGTTAGCTGCCGGGTCGCTGCCGTCTCCCGATTTGAAAAGTTGTATTTTACCAACAACGTTTTTGTAGGCATTTATAGCCTCGTCCCAATGCTGGTTGAAAAGGGCTATCCGTCCCATAATAGCGTAGGCTGCTTCTTGAGTCAGACGTCCTGTCTGTGCTTTTCCTATCACGGGGATCTTAGGGATCCATATTTTCAGATCTTCCAACAAAGAAGAGATAATCTGGCTGCGCTCCGTTTTGGGTGCTTGGGCTTCTGACAGAGTGAGAGGTTTTGTCAGATAGGGTACATCGCGGAAAACAGAAGTCAGATTGCAATACATCAGGGCGCGCAATGCTATTGCTTCAGCTTTGTATGCTTCTATTTTTTCTTGTTCCATTGGTATGCGTTCTACGTTTTCCACTAACATATTGCATCGCTTGATAACTTCATAATTGGCGTTCCAGTACATTGAAAAACATTCATCGGTGGTAGCCGAGGTACATTGTGAAATGGAACTACCTAGCATCCAGTTACCCCATGTGTGGTCACCATTGTCTGTGCTGGTTTCGCGTCCCAGAAATCCGAATTTCCAGCCGTCAATGTTGTCGTCATATAAGTTTTGGCTTTGCATGGCGTCGTAGCAAGCGGTCAGTGCCATCAATGCATCCGATTCGGTTTGCCAATAGGTCGTTTGGGAAGGCTGGTTCGGAGAATCTGTCTGTAGAAAACTGTCCGAACATGCGCTGGCAGATAATAACATTCCGGATAATAGTAAAACTCTGCATATATTTTTTGTATTCTTAATCATAATATTTGTCCTCCTTGTAATTAGAATTGAATGTTTAATCCAAATGAATAAGTACGCATATTGGGATGTACGTCATTTCTTGTATCACCCGATGACTTTTCCGGATCCCAGTTCTTCAACGGTGTGAACGTCAATAGATTACTTCCGGCAAAGTAAACACGGATGCTGGAAATACCAACTTTGGCAAGTTCGGCCTGGCGGAAAGTATAGCCGAATTCCAGATTCTTCAGACGTAGGTAATCTGATTTTTCAAGCCAGAATGAAGAATAAGAATCGTTCATGGTGTTACCTAGTGCAGGCATGGGAGCATTTATGTTGTCAGCCGAATAACGGTTCACCCAACGGCTCGTGAGGTTGCCTCGAATGTCGGTAGAAGTCTCCCAACTGTAACGATAGATACCTCCCACCCCTTGCCAGAAAGTAGACAAATCGAAGTTTTTCCAAGATGCGCCCAGGCCACAGCCGATCAGCTGAAAGACAGGCTCTGCCATCAGTTCTTCCATCGTGACTGCCATAAATACTGCTGCGATTCCATACACCAGACAGAACGGACCTGTCGAAAATCCACGGTTTACAAACTTTTTCTTTTTCACTGTGCCGACAATCGTTTCGACCACCCATCCCAGAAAAGAGTAGATCAAAAGCAGCCATACCAACTCCATCATTGAATAGTTCATCTATGTTTCTCCACTTATCTTTCGTATTTTATTACTACATTTACTCTTCGATTTTTTTCAAAATCTCACCAATATCTCCCATTTCTTCCGGCAGATCTTCTTTTCGATAATAATCAATTGACACGATCTTGCCGGGAAGCTCCTGTTTGTACGGCCCTGCCTGAACCAGCACTTTATCTCCCACTTCCAGATGTTCATCCTCTGTCAGATACGGATGCTTCTCTCCTTTTTCATGAAAGACCACGCTGCAGATAATCTGTTCTCCCTGACGTCTTCCACGACGATAAATATAAGGATTCAGAATATCTTCATAGCTTTCATAAAACCGGATGTATCCCGCGATCTCCCGGATAAATGCATCCCATCCTTCCGGAAGTCCTCTCCGGTTATATGTTCCTGTCACCACGCGGCTGGTACTTGCACCGCATTCCAGGGAAAGCTTAAATGCTGCACTGTCCGGCTCCTGCTGACCGGAGGTACTTTTCAGTTTTCCAAGATATTCCATGCACTTATCCATCAGCTCCGGAATCTCATCCCGCATATGATATTCTTTGGTCAATTCCCGCCCCGGAGCGATCACCTGACGGATCGTCAGAGTTTCCTCATACCGGTCCAGGATCATTTCTTCTTTATAATCCCAGTTGACAGTCTCATTTTGAGTTCCCTCTTCATTTTTCTGCGTGAACCGGACATTTCTCTGATATTCCAAAGTGATTTTATTAATCTGTCCGGGAATGGAAGTTGGCACGATCTCATCCATGATCTTCAAAAATTCTTTCCAGTTATCCGGATAAACGCCGCGTCCCACAGATTTTTTCTCCTTCTCGCCCTGTTCACAATATGCCACTTCCCAGTTCTCATCATCTTCATCAGGTATAGCATCTGACGGCATATAGACCTCTTTCCAGTTTTCCATATGTAAATCTGCAATCCGCAGAAGCCACTCTTCTCCATGCTCTGCGGTCAGTGAATACGCGCATTCAA
>OGXE01003251.1_pt1 | contig 11150 bp, 10 predicted proteins | sample 1576181 | NCBI WGS metagenome assembly OGXE01 (sample SAMEA3541478, study PRJEB24748) | human gut metagenome | biome: human gut; feature: human-associated habitat; material: faeces | place: China | collected 2012 | reverse complement strand
TAAATGCGAAGCCACGGCAAATTCCGTTACTGGGCACGTATGCGTGAACAGTAATAAAATATCAGAAATCCGTAAGAAAAAAGCACTTTTACTTTTGAATGAAATAGGGTAGACTGTTAGAACAGAGAAAACCAGATAGAAGAGCTGAATACAGAGTATAAAGAAAAATATTTCACTGGTTTTAGAAACAAAAAAGTGCCTGGGAAGTTTTGAAAAATTTCAGAGAAGTCCCTGGGAGCAGGCAGGGAGCAGGCATAAGAACAGTCGGAAGGAGATTCAAATTATGAAAAAAAATTCGTTATATATTGCAGGAATTTGTGTAGCACTGTCGGTAGGTGCGCTTGGGTGCGCTTCCAGTGCAAAAGCGGGCGATGAGGAGACAAAGCCGGTTGTCGAAGATACGGAGGCAGCTGGGGAGACCACTGCAGCGGAAACTATTTGTGTTTATGGTCCGGTTTCGGAGGTTACCAGCGATTCCGTCACGATCGACAATCAGTCGGGAATCAGCAGTGCCGGCGAGATGGTGATCACATTTTCACCGGAAACGCCGATTTTTGACGCAGAGACAGGCAATCCGGTCGATATGACCGAGGCGGAGACGGGAACCGTTGTATATGCCTACATCGGGGATGCGATGGCGATGAGCGAGCCGCCAATCACGAACGGACAGCTCTTCTTCGTCCATGTAACCGATGTGAGCGCCGTGCCGGTTTACACGGAGATCGAGTCGGTGAAAAAGAGTGCCGAGAATGATGATACCGTCTGTGTGAAAGCAAAGGATGGCGTGACCTATACGGTCAGCGCTGAGACACGTATTCTGCCGTATTTAACCCGGAACATCGTGACCGCAGACGATCTGGAAGCGGGAAAAAAATGCGCGATCTGGGCGGACGCGGAAGGAAAGGTATCGAGACTGGTGCTGTTTCAGCAATAAGGGCGGATGTGCATAAAGCGATAAAATTATAAATATGTCATGTAGATCGGACGGTTTGAACAGTGAAAAACCGTCCGATTTTTGGTTTGACTTTTTGTTGCACAGTAAAATATATTTGTGAAACAAAAAAATTGCATAAATGCATATTGGCTGCTCTGGTTGAAGCGCCGGAAAAGCAGACGTTCAGTCTGTATGTAGATGAATTGCTATATGACAAGACAGATGTAATAAAAAGTGTCAAAATTTCATTGACACAGCTTTTCTCTTAGAGGTATAATCACAGAAGTTTACCGTGTGGAAGCTATATGGACAGAGAAATATGGCGTGGCAAAGATGTCGGATACATTGTAAAGAAGAAAATGAACCGCAGCTGTCGGAAAAATGGTATGGTTTCTGTCAATCGATGGGGATTCGGAAGCGTGAACAGAGCGGTGAAAAAAGGAGAGGGAAAAGAGATGGATCAGGAGATAAAGCAGCGGATCGAGACATTAAAAAAAGAGAAGGATGCCGTGATTCTGGCACATTATTACGTAGATGGAGAAGTGCAGGAGATTGCCGATTATGTGGGCGATTCGTATTATCTGGCGGAGCTGCGCTTATCAGATCAACCTGCTTGATAAGAGTGATTATGTTCTCGCTCATGGACTGAACACCGACGACCAACTCGCATTTGGTATCGTCTACCAGTTCTAATCAGCCAACGCGCCGCGGCGTGTTACTGTAAAACATAACACTAGCCTGAGTTCGTCCCTCATCGAACTCAGGCTTTTTTATTGGCATTTCATCTCCATCTGCGGCACACGCAATTGCCAAAGCATATCGATACAGCACCTTACCCTGCCCCTCCTGGCACAATATCTCTACCAGCTACTCTTCCAGCCAACACTCCAAATACATTTCTTTATGTATTAATCCGCAACAAACACGCCTCCCATATAGAAATATTTGCAAAAATAGTGCATGAAATAAGCTTTTTCTCTACCAATCCGGGATATAAATATTCATCAGCACCACAATATTCCACAGCACTAAATCTCTTCCCTCCGCCCCGCATCTCTGATAATGGTCTAAAATCATTGAGGCCACTTGCGACGACGTTGCTCAATAAGGAAAATTTGGCGTGAATAATATTCAACACCAGTGCAGCATCATCATTACATACTTACACCCGCAGACTACCGCTTTCGATATATTGACTCAATTTTCCAGACTGGTTAAAAATAGCGACCAGCTCAGTCGCAAATATAGTGACTACCCTAACTAAGCAACAATAAGGAATACACTATGACTGTTCAAACAAGTAAAAATCCGCAGGTCGATATTGCTGAAGATAATGCATTCTTCCCTTCAGAATATTCGCTTAGCCAATATACCAGTCCTGTCTCTGATCTTGATGGCGTGGACTATCCAAAACCGTATCGCGGTAAACATAAAATTCTGGTGATCGCCGCGGACGAACGTTATTTGCCGACCGATAACGGAAAACTGTTCTCGACCGGTAACCATCCGATTGAAACGTTGCTGCCGTTGTATCATCTCCATGCTGCAGGTTTCGAATTCGAAGTGGCGACCATTTCCGGTCTGATGACCAAGTTTGAATACTGGGCTATGCCGCACAAAGATGAAAAAGTAATGCCATTCTTTGAGCAGCATAAATCGTTGTTCCGCAATCCGAAAAAACTCGCGGATATTGTCGCCAGCCTCAACGCAGACAGCGAATATGCAGCAATCTTTGTTCCTGGTGGTCATGGCGCACTTATTGGTTTACCAGAAAGCCAGGACGTGGCTGCTGCTTTGCAGTGGGCAATCAAAAATGACCGTTTTGTTATCTCCCTTTGCCACGGCCCGGCGGCTTTTCTGGCGCTTCGCCACGGCGATAACCCACTGAATGGTTATTCCATTTGCGCATTCCCAGACGCCGCAGACAAACAAACGCCAGAGATAGGCTATATGCCGGGTCATCTCACCTGGTACTTCGGCGAAGAGCTGAAGAAAATGGGCATGAACATTATTAATGACGACATCACCGGGCGAGTACATAAGGACCGTAAAGTTCTCACCGGCGACAGTCCTTTCGCAGCGAATGCGTTGGGTAAACTGGCGGCGCAGGAAATGCTGGCAGCTTATGCGGGTTAATCCCTGTTACGTATGAATGTAAGCGCATAATCAATCGCAGCCACGTTAATACTCACGACGTGGCTGCGTTTTTTCATGGTTGATTTATGGCGTACTGAAGCCCTATGTTAATTTCTTTGCGGTAACGTAATTCGGAACACATTATGCTTATTAAAATAGTGATACGTAGCACTTCCCCCATGCAATTCGGCAATCGCTTTGACTAAAGAAAGACCAAGTCCCTGACCTTCGGAATGACGCGAATTATCTCCCCGCCAAAATCTACGGAAGAGTTTTTCAGGCTCATTAATTTTCGTTCCAGGACTGGCGATATCAATATTAAGATAGCCGTTGGTATCAAGAAAACTGGTTATATGAATGCGCGATTTTTCTGGTGAATATCTAATGGCATTAACAATAAGATTCGATAACATTCGTTGCAGTAAAATTTTATCCGCAAAGATTTGCTGATTGCACTCGACCTTAAAGCAAATCTCTTTCTCGTCTGAAAGGTATTCAAGATAATCCAACAAATTTTCGACTTCCTTATTGAGAAAAAGTGAGTCCAGTTTCACCAAAACATTGTTTTTATCTGCCCGGGCAAGAAACAGTATGTTCTCTGTTAACCGCGAAATATTTTCCAGCTCTTCAATGTTACCGGCAATTGTTTTTTGATATTCAGCGATACTTCTAGTTTGACTGAGCGTAACCTGATTCTGACCCAGTAATGCATTAATGGGCGTTCTAAGTTCATGAGCGAGATCGTCAGCAAACTGACTTAGACGCTCAAAATCTTTGACTAAAGCATGATGCATTTTATTCAACGCCTGCCCAAGAGGTTTTAGTTCTCTCGGTAATGCGCTAACCTCAACAGGCTCCCGGCTATCGTTATAATTCAGCGCTTCCGTTACACCACTCAACTTTTTGATCTCTCGTAATCCCGTTCTGATTAACAGCGGACTTAATACTGAGCAAAGTACAATGGCGACAATGCAAATTATAATGCTATTAATTTTATACTGTTCAAGCATGTTATGTCTGGCTGAAGCCAATTTAGCCACAGTAACCGTTAATGATGGCGAAACTTCATCAATATTAATTCGTAAAGCATCTATCTCTGTATCATTAATAATGCTTCTGTAAATGCCAGCTGCGCTGATTGTCTCAGTAGCAGGTATGTTATTTAACATGTCATCACTGACATTCGTCCGGTTAACAATTTTGTTGATGCTATCACCATGAATGATCAAGATATCCTGACTAACATCCATCATCCGGTTAAAGTACACAGGTAACGTATCTGGATTTACCCCATCAATTAACAACTGCTTGATCTGCGCTGTCCGGTTAATGAGTGTTGTATCATCGCGCCATTTCAACTCACTTGCCAGGCCATTATAGAGAGTCCATACAATTCCAGCGCCAGCAACAGACAGCAGCAATATAAAAAGCAAGGTTAAACGGACGGTTATAGATAATCTTTTCATTATTTTTTTACCGCTACGAATGAATAGCCCATCCCCCGGATTGTGGCGATTAGCTTTTCAGGAAAAGGATCATCAACTTTTGCGCGGAGCCTGCGAATGGCGACGTCCACCGTATTGGTATCACTATCAAAGTTGATTCCCCAAATTTCACTCGCAATAACCGTTCTGGGGATAATCTCGCCAGCTCTGGAGGCCAGTAGCCAAAGTAACTGAAACTCCTTGCGCGTCAGTGTAATACTGATATTGTCCCTGCTCACACTTTGACTAACAGAGTCCATTCTTAAGCCACTGATTTCTAATGTTGAATTCAGAGTGTGATGTTGCCTTAATTGTGCCCGAACCCTTGCCAGCAACTCAGAAAATGAAAAAGGTTTTACCAGATAATCATTTGCCCCACTGTCCAGCCCTCTGACTCTGTCATCGACAGAATCTCTTGCAGTAAGGCAAATAACAGGAGTTTGCTTTGCTGTTCTTAACGTTTGTAAGATCTGCCAGCCATCCATACCCGGAAGCATAATATCCAGAATGATCAATGCATAATCATCCTTAAGCGCAAGATAAAGCCCATCTCTGCCATCAGAAACGGCATCAATGACATAACCCGCTTCGGAAAGCCCCTGCGTTACCCACTCCTGGGTCCTTTGATTATCTTCAATAAGTAAAATCTTCATGAAAATAATATGCCATAAATCATATGTTATAGAAACAGCCTGGTTCATTACAAAATTGTAATGCTGCTGTAAGGTTACCGTGGACGCTTTTTCGCTATCCTCAAAACTCATTCACATGACAAGGATATAAACATGTTAAAGCGTTATTTAGTACTCTCCGTAGTAACGGCTGCATTTTCATTACCTTCTTTGGTCTATGCTGCACAACAAAACATTCTTAGTGTGCACATTTTGAACCAGCAAACAGGAAAACCCGCTGCCGACGTGACAGTCACTCTTGAAAAGAAAGCGGACAACGGCTGGTTACAACTTAATACCGCCAAAACAGATAAGGATGGACGAATTAAGGCACTGTGGCCCGAGCAAACTGCAACTACGGGCGATTACCGTGTCGTATTTAAAACCGGGGACTATTTCAAGAAACAAAATCTTGAAAGTTTCTTCCCTGAGATCCCCGTTGAATTTCATATTAATAAAGTGAACGAGCATTATCATGTGCCTTTATTACTTAGCCAATATGGGTATTCAACCTATCGTGGCAGTTAATGCATAAATATGTAAAAGCAGATCTCTGCTACTGTTAGGGAGGACACTCCCTGACAGATTAACAGTAAACGGCTCTTGCTGGCTAACGACAAAAAGTGTGATGGCTTATGAAAAAGAATCAATTTTTAAAAGAATCAGATGTTACGGCCGAGTCGGTATTCTTTATGAAGCGTCGGCAGGTGTTAAAAGCACTGGGCATCAGCGCAGCTGCACTTTCTTTGCCTCACGCTGCGCATGCCGATCTGCTTAGCTGGTTTAAAGGGAACGATCGCCCACCCGCCCCCGCCGGAAAAGCGCTGGAGTTCAGCAAGCCTGCCGCCTGGCAAAATAACCTGCCACTGACGCCAGCAGATAAAGTCTCCGGTTATAACAACTTCTATGAATTCGGGCTGGATAAAGCCGATCCCGCCGCTAATGCTGGTAGCCTGAAAACCGATCCATGGACACTGAAAATCAGCGGCGAAGTGGCAAAACCATTGACCCTCGATCACGATGATTTAACCCGTCGCTTCCCGCTGGAAGAGCGTATTTATCGTATGCGCTGCGTGGAAGCGTGGTCGATGGTGGTGCCGTGGATTGGTTTTCCGCTGCACAAATTGCTGGCGCTTGCCGAACCCACCAGCAATGCGAAGTATGTCGCTTTCGAAACAATTTATGCACCGGAACAGATGCCAGGCCAGCAGGACCGCTTTATCGGCGGCGGGCTGAAATATCCTTATGTCGAAGGATTGCGTCTCGACGAAGCAATGCATCCGCTCACACTGATGACCGTAGGTGTTTATGGCAAGGCGTTACCGCCACAAAATGGCGCGCCGGTGCGACTGATTGTGCCGTGGAAATATGGCTTTAAAGGGATTAAATCGATCGTCAGTATTAAGCTGACCCGCGAGCGTCCGCCAACCACCTGGAATCTGGCAGCGCCTGACGAATACGGTTTTTACGCCAACGTTAATCCGCATGTTGATCACCCGCGCTGGTCACAGGCTACCGAACGATTTATTGGTTCAGGCGGCATCCTCGATGTACAGCGCCAGCCAACGCTACTGTTTAATGGTTACGCCGACCAGGTGGCATCGCTGTATCGTGGCCTGGATTTGCGGGAGAATTTCTGAATGCGTCTGACAGCAAAACAGGTGACATGGCTGAAAGTTTGCCTGCATCTTGCCGGATTGTTGCCGTTTCTCTGGCTGGTCTGGGCGATCAATCACGGTGGACTGGGTGCCGATCCAGTGAAAGATATTCAGCATTTTACCGGTCGCACTGCACTGAAATTTTTGCTGGCGACCTTGTTAATCACACCTCTGGCACGCTACGCAAAACAGCCGTTATTGATACGCACTCGCCGCCTGTTAGGCTTATGGTGCTTTGCCTGGGCGACACTGCATTTAACCAGTTACGCATTGCTGGAGCTGGGCGTGAATAATCTGGCGTTATTAGGTAAGGAGTTAATTACCCGGCCTTATTTAACGTTAGGTATTATCAGCTGGGTTATTTTGCTTGCTTTAGCGTTCACTTCAACCCAGGCGATGCAGCGAAAACTCGGCAAACACTGGCAACAGTTGCATAACTTCGTCTATCTTGTCGCGATCCTGGCCCCAATACATTATCTATGGTCAGTGAAGATTATTTCACCGCAGCCACTCATCTACGCTGGGCTGGCTGTACTGCTTTTAGCCTTACGGTATAAGAAGTTGCTTTCCTTTTTCAACCGGTTACGCAAGCAGGTTCACAACAAATTATCTGTATAACTTCATATTGCCGACAAAGTACGCGTTATCCCTGCCGGATGCGGCGCGAGCGCCCTATCCGGCATACACAGATCGCATTAGGTTATGTTTCGTTTGTCATCAACCTCAAATTACCAACATAATTTATTTTATTTCAATAAGATAGATAAGTAGAACTGAGAAAGCCATGCTCTCGTTTCCTAAGAGTTGTTGCATTTTGTTATATGTTACAATATAACATTACACATCATATACATTAACTCTGGAGGAAACTGTTTTGGCGATTCGTCTTCATAAACTGGCTGTTGCTTTAGGTGTCTTTATTGTTAGCGCTCCTGCCTTTTCGCATGGTCATCACTCACACGGCAAACCCTTAACAGAGGTCGAACAAAAAGCTGCTAATGGTGTTTTTGATGATGCCAATGTACAAAACCGAACGCTCAGTGACTGGGATGGAGTCTGGCAATCCGTTTATCCTTTACTGCAAAGTGGCAAACTTGACCCCGTCTTTCAGAAGAAAGCGGATGCAGATAAAACTAAAACATTTGCTGAAATTAAAGATTATTATCACAAAGGTTATGCAACAGATATCGAGATGATTGGCATTGAGGACGGCATTGTTGAATTCCATAGAAATAATGAAACAACATCGTGTAAATATGATTACGATGGATACAAAATACTCACCTATAAATCAGGCAAGAAAGGCGTTCGTTACTTATTCGAATGTAAAGATCCTGAAAGCAAAGCCCCTAAATATATACAATTTAGCGATCATATAATTGCACCACGAAAATCATCTCATTTTCATATTTTTATGGGTAATGATTCACAGCAATCTTTATTAAATGAAATGGAAAACTGGCCAACGTATTATCCATATCAGTTGAGTAGCGAAGAAGTGGTCGAGGAAATGATGTCTCATTGAGTATTCTCATGATAACGCCTCGATGCCGCTTTAGTAAGTCATCATAACTGCCACTGGTCCATCCACAAACGCCACTGAACGCAAGCTAGCTACAGACACGCTCATCACTATGACGTGTCTGTATATTAATAAGCTAACCCGCATTGAGTTAACCAATAACGGATTCCATACACAATACGGCCAACAGAGAAAGATACCTGTGCTCACGCCATTGCTTATATTGGCTGGTTACAATGTGCACTATCAATTTTTTAAATAACAAATTCTTAAAACCACATCTGTATAAGGAATTTTTAAGGTTCGTGGGATAGCTTGACTGTGAAAATCACAGGAGCTTCAAAAATGAACCGATTCTCAAAAACTCAAATTTATTTACATTGGTTAACGCTGCTTTTCGTTGCAATAACCTATGCCGCGATGGAACTCCGTGGCTGGTTTCCTAAAGGTAGTAGTACTTATCTGCTGATGCGAGAAACACATTACAATGCGGGTATATTCGTTTGGGTGTTAATGTTTTCACGCCTGATTATAAAACACCGTTATAGTGATCCTTCTATTGTGCCACCGCCACCTGCCTGGCAAATGAAAGCGGCTTCGCTAATGCACATCATGCTTTATATAACCTTCCTTGCACTTCCTCTGCTGGGGATTGCTTTGATGGCTTACAGTGGAAAATCGTGGAGTTTCCTTGGTTTCAATGTGTCTCCCTTTGTTACCCCAAACAGCGAAATTAAAGCACTGATAAAAAATATTCACGAAACCTGGGCAAATATAGGCTACTTTTTAATCGCAGCTCACGCTGGCGCAGCACTCTTTCATCACTACATTCAGAAAGATAATACTCTGTTACGAATGATGCCTCGCCGCAAATAAGTCGATCCCCTGACAAGGAAATGTGCACTATGGACATCAACGCGTCATAAATGTTTACGCAAGTGCACAATGCACCCTTTCCACGATCAACAAGGAGGAGCAGAAACTGTGTAAATCGTACAATGGTAAGACTTATCAAAAATACAGGTTAATTTTGGTATTTAAACCTTTTTTACTTGTTAGTATGATACAAAGGCTTTCAAAAAAGCTGGGAAATTCAACAACTCTTGGAAATTATGGACTTTGTCCCGCGGCTTTAATCTGACGGCCGCGTTCCTTTTTTGACTCAATTATTGACCCCTTCTCTACGCAACTTCAGTTCCCACCACCAACTTTGCGGCAGTTTCATAGGATGAATGTCTAAAAGAATAATGGTGAGCGATAAGAAAACGACTGAATAACTGCACATTTTCGCTCGAAAGCTTCCTGTCAGATCCATAGCGAATCAAGTGCTGAATGTCACAGTATCGAACAGAAAACAGTGACGATCTAACCCTTCAAGAATATTCTACGATTGTTCTGTTTAGGAAAAGCAAGGCGGGAAGTCGGGAGATAAGTCATTGATAAAGTGGCGGAGAGAGGGGGATTTGAACCCCCGGTAGAGTTGCCCCTACTCCGGTTTTCGAGACCGGTCCGTTCAGCCGCTCCGGCATCTCTCCGTTCAGATGGTTGCCATGATGCCAGGAAATCTGGCATTTTAACAGTCCCTGTCCGTGCAATTTTGTTCAAGTGACGAGTTTGCGAGCAAAACGATGATTAAGTGGCCCTGGAAAGTACAAGAATCAGCACATCAAACTGCCCTTCCCTGGCAGGAAGCACTATCGATCCCCCTTTTAACGTGTCTGACGGAACAGGAACAAAGCAAATTAGTCACTCTTGCCGAACGTTTTTTACAGCAAAAGCGGCTTGTTCCTTTACAGGGCTTTGAACTGGATTCATTAAGAAGCTGCCGGATAGCACTTCTATTTTGCCTACCCGTTCTGGAGTTAGGACTGGAATGGCTGGATGGTTTTCATGAAGTCTTAATTTATCCTGCGCCATTTGTGGTCGATGATGAATGGGAAGACGATATCGGTCTGGTGCATAACCAACGTATTGTTCAGTCAGGTCAGAGCTGGCAGCAAGGGCCTATCGTTTTGAACTGGTTGGATATACAAGATTCTTTTGATGCTTCTGGTTTTAACCTGATTATTCATGAAGTCGCTCATAAGCTGGACACCCGTAACGGCGATCGCGCCAGCGGAGTTCCCTTTATTCCGTTGCGTGAGGTTGCTGGCTGGGAACACGATCTTCATGCTGCAATGAACAACATTCAGGAAGAAATCGAATTGGTTGGCGAGAATGCGGCGAGCATTGATGCTTGTATAGCTTTTGATTTTCTTCAATTTTCACAGCTCCTTTCTGTTCTAAAATGGAAACAGCAGCCTATGTTTCAAGGCTGCTGCAAAAAAATAACCAGTGTCATTTCACTGGCAGATAAAAAATATTCAGTTGTAATTGTTAATACGGACATTCAAACACGCCATGATTGGTGACGACAAAACACCCCTCTAAATCAAGGTCACGCCCGTAGGCTTCATAGTCTATGTAACTGCGGATTCTGTCTGGTATCTCACCCAGACTTTGACATTCATCTATGAAGTAATAGGCAACGTCCGTCATATCGTCACAATCGGGATAATGGATAATATCGTCTGCATGTTCGCACAAATCTTCCAAGCTACTGTAATAGCCTAGCAGTTCCGATAATTCGTCCTGTATGTCTTCTGGTAAGTCCTCCACCATTTCACACAGGCGGTTGACTTCCTCAATGGGTGTGTACTCGCCAATCTCAAAGGGTAGCTCATAATCATGGATTGCGTATTCTTC
>OGXE01003249.1_pt1 | contig 11154 bp, 14 predicted proteins | sample 1576181 | NCBI WGS metagenome assembly OGXE01 (sample SAMEA3541478, study PRJEB24748) | human gut metagenome | biome: human gut; feature: human-associated habitat; material: faeces | place: China | collected 2012 | reverse complement strand
GGATGAACCACGAAACCGGGAAGAGCCGAAAGCTCAATGACGAGGATATGGCAACCATGCAGACCCTTGCTTCCGATATTCTCCTGATGGAACGTGGACAGGCAAAAGCTGTCACAGGTAAAGAGCATCTGGAACGAAACGATTTCATCATTGAGAAGCAGAAAGCCGAACTGCAACGTATAGAAGAAACCAAGCGACACAAGGAGCAACAGGTAAGCCTTGCCGAACAGGAACTCAAACAGGTAAAAGCTGAGATACGTACAGACAAACTCAAAAGTGCAGCTACCGATGTAGCCACTGCCATAACCAGCAGCGTAGGTTCTCTTTTCGGAAGCGGTAAGTTGAAAGAACTGGAACATAACATCGAGCAGCTACATCAGGAGATTGCCAACCGGGACAAAGCTACTGATGAATTAAAAATTCAGATGCAACAAATGCAGGAACAGCACGGCAGACAAATACGCAATCTTCAAGGAATACATAATAAAGAGATTGAAGCTAAAGACAAAGAAATATCACGGCTAAACACCCTGCTTGAAAAGGCATTATGCTGGTTCCCATTACTCAAAGAAATGCTGAGAATGGAAAAATTATGCTATGTCACTGGTTTTACCAAGGGGATGGTTGATTCTCTTTTATACAAAAAGGAAGCTCTCAGATGTAGTGGAAAAATCTATTCCGAAGAATATAGACAGAGATTTGAAACAAAAAATGTAATTTTCAAAATTGAACGAAGCCCGATCGATAAGAATAAATTGATGCTGACTATAAACCAACAGCCAATCAGCGAATGGTTCAAAGAACAATGGGAGAAGTTACAGCAGCATCTGCGTAACTCAGTGCAGAAAGAACAAAAATCCAGAGGATTCAGGATGTAATATAGAGAAGTACAATTCATCATGGATTGTACTTCTATCGTAATATATAGTACAAAATCTAAGTTGTCTAACTATTCTAAAGTAAAATAAGCAATAAAAGAATATCTTATTCACTATTAATATACCATATTGTCAATATCTTTCCCTCATTTAGTCAATCGTATCTTTTCGTGGTAGAAATAATTTACGATAACCGGCTTGCCTTTTTCCGAGCGCCCGTAAGGCAAATCATTTATTCTATATGGAAACCCCTGTGCCTTGGCGTATTGGGAAATGTCCTGTTCCAATGCCTGCCAGTAATCAAGCCTCTTTTTGTTGTATATTTCTTCGTATAACGGAAAGAGGTCGGGATGCTTCTCACGGATATACGTCATTATCCCTCCCTTGAACTGCCCGCGCAGATTCAGGTTTTCGAGCCATATCAAATCGGCATATCCTTTCACTTTCTCGATAATCGCCTTCATATCGGTTATTCCGGGGAATATGGGCGATACAAAACACACGGTACGGATGCCCGCCTCATAGACCTGACGCATTGCGTTCAGACGACGTTCTATGCTCACGGCATTGTCCATATCCGTACGAAAACGCTCGTCAAGCGTATTGACCGACCATGACACCGTTACTTTGGGAAAACGCTTCAACAGGTCGAGGTCGCGCAGGACAAGGTCGGACTTAGTGCATATCATAATCTCGGCGTTGCTCCCACGCAGCTCTTCGAGCAGCCTGTGGGTACGGCAAAATTGCTCCTCATACGGGTTGTAACCATCCGTCACGGAACCTATCACAATGCGCTCTCCGTCATATTTGTGCGGATTGGCTATCGGTTTCCAGTTCTTCACGTCCAGAAATGCACCCCACGGTTCTGTATGCCCGGTGAATCGTTTCATAAACGATGCGTAGCAATACTTACAGGCGTGGGGACAGCCCACGTAAGGGTTGACCGAATATCCTCCGACCGGCAGTGAGGATTTGGTCATAACGCTCTGTACGTCTATTTCTTTGATTATTTCGGTATTCATTGTAAGCGTTTTGTAAATTGTTCCGGCAGTTCCTGAATCATCCTTTCTTCGCCCATTATAGGCAGCAAATCCTCTTTCATAAACACGGGGACGCCCTGTGTTTGGGCTTGGTCGGCAATGTGAAGCACCCATTCGGGACGGGAATCCACTTTGCCTTTCCGATGTCCGGTCTCCGTACCTATGACAATCCAGTCGATACCCTCGAAATCTATATCGCCGATTTCATCGAAAATAGGTTCGAAAGTGACATGGTAGTGCTTGGCCTTGATATTTCTTTTCAAATCGTCTAGCCGCTTTTTTTCGGAATTGCGCGTGACGGTCACGCCCATCCATACATTCTCGTCATCTGTAGAGAAACTGATCTTGTCCGGACATTTCGTAAGGAATATATAAGCGTGTTGCGGATTGCTTTTCATTCGTCTGAATATTTCCGCATTCCATTCAGGCTTCCAATCGGAGAAATCGCTCATTCCGGTCATCAGCCATACGTGAGGCTTGGGCGTGTCGATGATACGCAGCTTTCGCACCATATATTCCGGTACGGAGAAGTCGTCCGTAATATGGAAACGGCGGCAGTTGTTACGGGCATAGCAGTAGCTGCACCCGATGGAGCAGCCTACCACTATGTTCATATTCTTTATCAGGGATTTTATACAGATAGTCATCTGCTTAGAGTTCCTTTTTAGAATCATTTCGGAGAGACTTTCCATTTTACCGGTTCTTTCAGTATGATTCCGTCAGTGGCATCCTCCTGTGAGAATGTATTGCTGCAATATTGTATGCAGAGCATGAGGAGCGGAGTCGTTCCGTTGTTACGGACACTTCGTTTTCCTGCAGGAGATACCCTGACAACGCTACCTTCTTCCACTGGGAACACTGTTCCGTCTACTTGAAATTCACCTTTACCGGAGAGGAAAAAATAAAGTTCCTCATGACTCTTGTGACTATGCAGAAATCCGGTTTCTGTACCCGGGGCGAATGACTGGAAAGAAAACTCGCTTCCCGTAGTTCCGAGAGCGGTGCTGCAGAATACTTTTCCGGGAATTTTCACATCCGGGCCAAGCTGAAGTTCGTATTCATTCAGTTCATTCAACTTACCGACACTGATCGCGGCGAAATTCTGTTCTACCGCGATTTTCCTAATCTTTTTCATCTTTCTAATATTTTGAAATGATTGTTTATACAGTTATTTAAGTGTTATGCTTTCTCCGTCTTCCGGTATAATCAGTCGGCTCATATCCGTCCCGTGATGGCGAGCTTCGTTGCGAAGGATGGCACGGGTGGTCTGGCAATGATCGATGGCATCCATGTGTACGGTAATCAGCTTGATGTGTGGGGGGAGTGTGTCAAGCATCGCCATTACTTCCTGTTCATTGGGGATGATACAACCGTCCGTCTTAGAGAATTCGGGGAATACCGCACCGCCACTGTTCACCACAATATAATTAGGACGATACTTTTCCACGGTAGCAAGAGTACATTCTTCCCATTTGCAATCGCCCATGATATAAATAGTCGGAAGCCCTTCGGACATCAGCACATAGCCCGAAACAGGTCCCATCATCTGGCCTATCTGACCGAAACCGTGATGGCCAATAGCACGGTGGATGGTCAGATGACCTAAGGTTATGCTCTCTTCAATCGCTTCTACATTTGAGAAACCATCTTTCAGGATGGCGGCCTTATCTTGTGGCTGGGTGTAGAAAGGAATGTCTTTCGGCAAATGCTGCTTTACACTTGGTTCGTAATGGTCGATGTGGTTGTGGGTGAGCAGTACCATATCAACACCTTCAGTAATGTCGCTAATAGGCATTACGAGATGTACCCTCGGATTCTTATATACACCGAGAGCTGATTGCAGGGTTCCTTTGTCGGCAAATACGGGGTCAATAAGAATGGTATGTCCTGCATAGTTGATTTTCAAGGTGGCACTGCGTACCAACCGAATAATTGCTTTTTCGTTCATGATGTTATGTTTTGTATTATTTTTCGGGTACAAAGTTCGAAAGGATATCCCAATGTCTCTATGCCTTAAAAACAGGAATATATGCCATTTTGATAAAAGAATGATGTATATTTGCAGAAAGCAAAAAACAAGAGTGATGAAAGCTATAATCAATCCCGAAAGACTTGTAAGCGTTCCGTTCAATAAAACGCAATGTGGCGTAGACTTCTACATTAACACAGGCGAAAGCAAGGACATCTGTGGTGTCTTGACCGAGCATAAGGCGTTTAAGACAGATTTTTTCAGCTTCTATTTCTTTCGTCGTGCCAATGGATATTTGTTGCTGAACTTCCGAAAAGTGGAGTTACGGGATGGTATGGTGCTGCTTTTGTCGCCGCACCAGCAACAGGAATGGCACGTGAACGAGGTAGAACTAGATTACACTTTTCTTATTTTCCGCGAAGACTTTATGCGCACGTTCATTGCTGACAAGTTCTTCGTATATCGGCTGTTGTATTATTATCAGACTGATACACCGCCCTACTTGTTTGCCGAGCCGGAGGAGCTGACGGAATATATGCGCCTCTTAAAAAAGATAAAACAAGAACTACAACATCCTGTGGTAGACACTTACAACCTCATTGTGTCAGTGCTTTATTATCTACTGGTAATTATCAACCGGGCATACGCTCAAACTTATCGTCTACCTGTCGAAGTGCCAAAAAACAATTACGCATTCAAATTCAAGGACTTACTCGAAAAACATATCCGAACGACACAGCGCGTTCAAGAATATGCTGATATGCTTCGGGTAAGTCGTATCACCTTGAATAATTCTGTCATGGCGCAATTTGGTGTATCAGCCATTCACTTACTCAAGCAACGTCTTTTGGAAGAGCTGAAAAATGAGCTACTGTTCTCCAATCTGAATGTGAGCCAACTGGCAGACGAGTTCCACTTTTCCGACCCCAGTCACCTCATGCGTTTTTTCAAAAAAGAAACAGGCAAGACTTTTACCCAATATCTAATGAATTACAAAAGAGGAATATATGAATAGAAATTTCATATTTTGGCAAATGAATTCCATATTTAAGATATTTATTTTTTTGAATAACTATATTTTTCGTCATAAAGGTTCATTCTGCCAGTCCATAGAAATACCAATCGCTTTGTAATTGACATTCTTTTGAAGAATCTTAAAAAATACAAAAACACCCAATTTTACATTCTTGGGTGTAAAAAAGGGTGTAAATCTCGCAAATGCTTGATTTACACCCTTTATTGCGGAGAGACAGGGATTCGAACCTATAACTCTAACCGCTTATATGTCAGCTACTTTGCTTTCAAAATTTCAAATAGGTAACGAAACAGTAACGATTTTTAATCGTTAAGCCTGTCCAACTTTGACCGTGTTTGTCTGCCTAACTTTCGGGTTCAAAGATACTGCATTCTTTTGAAACTCGCAAATATCTGATAATAAATATTTTTGGGTTAGTGCAAGGTGCAAGCTATATATATAAATATATACTTGCACCTTGCACTAAAAAAAAGCACTGGGGTACAAATGGTTAAAACAAAATCCGTATCTTCGTAACCGATTAAAAACAAACGTGTATGATAATAACTAACCGTGAAGAAGTAATAGATAAAGCATTTGGGGTATTTGTCAGGATGAACTACGAGAAAGCAAGCATCATCACGCTTGCCAAAGCCTGCGGGGTGACAAAAACGGGTATCGTTTATTATTTTCCGCACAAGCTGGATTTATTCATGGCTGTGGCGGACAAATACGTGTTGCAAATGCACGAACCGGAAAACAAGTTTGCCGCTCCTGCCGATACGTTGGCGGAGTTCATCGGGCAATACGTGGCGGGGGTAGCCGCTTCCATGAAAAGGATTGTTGAACTGATTGGTGATAATAGCAGCCCGCATGATTGTAGTCCTAACTTCTACTACTTTCACTTTCTGTCACAAGTGCGTATGTACTATCCGGGCATCAGGCAGAAAATTGAGAAAATCTACCGACAAGACTATGACCTATGGGAGAAAGTCATACAGAAAGCAAAAGAAAGCGGGGAAATCAGGAGTGACACGGACGTGAAGAAAACGGCTATCATGTTCCGGCAAATGTTTTTAGGACTGTCATACGAACAAGCATTTCTGAACGGTCTGAACGTGGACGAACTGGCAGAAAATTTTCGCCATATCTATTCGCTGCTTAAAGCCTGATACTCTTTTGTTTTTTTAACCTCTATTATTTTTGAACAGATGTTCAAAAAGTGATATTTTTATCTTATCTTTGGAGCGAAGCAAAATTCAGCGACATGGATAAGGTTCAGAAACAGAGAGGAAGCATCGTTCTGTACAAGGAAGAAAGAAACGGTGCGGACTACATACGAATAGAGTATGTAAACAGTCAGGCTGTCGCCCTGCTGCTCGCCCAAGATACGGACGTAGAAAAGGCACGAATCATGCGTATGAAATCCGGGAAGTTCACCGGAAATATATTGCATTTTCCAGACGGAGTGCGTATGATAAAGATGTTATCTTTCAGGTGCCGATGTGCGGATGCTATCAGGCGATGAATGCAGAACTTGCACTGGAAGCGTCGGAATATCTGCTTGCGGGAGAAGAGATACATATGGACCGGTGGAAACAGGTACTTGCACAGCTTCACTGGGAAGGACGTATGGAACGGATCGGAGCACATATCACGGTAGACGGTGCGCATAATCCGGGTGCAATGCAGGCGTTTGTAGAAAGCGTAAAGGCACTGGATGAGTCTGAGCGCGGTGAGATGATATTATTATTTTCCGCAGTATCGGATAAGAAGTACGATGAGATGATAGAATGCCTGTGCGGGAATCTGGATGTGAAAGCATATATCGTCACACAGATCGAAGACGAGAGAGGTGTTCCGGTTGAGGAACTTGCAGATATCTTCCGCCGGTATACAGACAGACCGGTGGATTGTAAAGAACGATTGGAAGATGCCGTCGGAACGGCACTGGATAAACGGGGGGAGTCAGGAGAGATATACTGTCTTGGTTCATTATACCTTGTAGGGATGATAAAAAAGTTACTGGCAGGAGGTGCCATAGATGCTTGATTTTGAAGAAGAATTAAAGAAATTCCAGCCTAGTCTGGAAGTAGAGGAACTGGGAGATGCGATTTACCAGGATGATCTGACAGATATGACAGATCTTTTAAGAGAAGTGATCGAACAGACGAAGCAGGACGATCCACAGTAAACTGCGGCAAAGAAAAGCGGTTACAGTTCACAGGGAAGAATTCCGGAATGGAAAGTCTCAGCGCTGTATGAACAGTAACGGAAATATAGAGGGAAGTATATGGATTATACAACAAAATTGGCGTATCAGTCGAACTACTGGTATAATGACGGGCTTAAAAGAGCGAACATCCGGGATCTGACCGGAGCAATCACATCGCTGAAAAAGAGTTTACAATATAACAGAGATAACATCGCATCGAGAAATCTTCTGGGACTTGTCTATTACGGAAGAGGTGATGTGGTAGAAGCACTGACGGAATGGGTGTTAAGCAAGAATCTCCAGCCGAAAGAGAACATTGCCAATTATTATATTATAAAGATAAAAGAGAAAAAAGACGAGTTGGATCAGATCAATCAGGCGATCAAAAGATACAATCAGGCACTGGATTACTGTTATCAGCGCTGTGAGGATCTGGCTGTACTCCAGCTTAAGAAAGCAATTGAGATGCATCCGACATATGTGAAAGCATATCAGCTTCTGGCACTGCTTTACATTATGGATGAACAGTATTCTGAGGCGAGAAAGAATATCCGGATCGCACACAAGCTGGACAAGACAGATGATATCACCATGCGTTATATGCATGAACTGAATCAGGTGCGGAAGTCAAGGAATGTGCGCCTGGTCGATGATAAAGATACAGGAAAGAAGAAAAAAAGAAGACAGACGGTAACTTATAATATCGGAAATGAAACGATCATCCAGCCTGTCGCATCCGGTCTTAAGGATAATGTCGGATTGCACACAATGATAAATATTGCAATTGGTGTAGCTGTCGGAGTTGCGGTTATGGCTTTCCTGGTCATGCCGGCAGTATCTGCATCCAGACAGAGCAAGGTGAACAAGCAGACGGTGAAGTTCAGTGATCAGATTGCGACGCAGAAGTCACAGATCAGTGCACTGAAAAAAGAACTGGAAACATACCGTACAGATACCAAAGCTGCAGAGGAACAGAAACAGACTGCGGAGGTAACAAAGTCAAGTTATGAGTCACTGATGACGGTTGTATCGCATTATTCAACCGGAGATATGAGTAATTCTGCGCTGGCAGAAGAACTGCTGAAGATTAATGCAGGTACACTTGGCACATCCGGAAAAGAAGAATATGACAGTCTGACAGAGAAGATTTATCCAAAAGTCTGTGAAAGCCTGTATGCAACATCCCAGAAGAATTATCAAGTGGCAAATTATGATACGGCGGTAACAAATCTGGAGCAGGTGGTACAGATGGATGAGGGATACCAGGACGGAGAGGCCATGCTTTTGCTTGCGCAGTCTTATGAAAAACAGGGTGAGCAGGATAAGGCGAATGCGTATTATCAGAAGATCATAGAAGAGCATGAGGGAACACAGGCTGCGACCGATGCACAGGAAGCACTTGATACGCAGAATGCACAGAAGAGTAAGAAGAATAATAACTAGGATATGCGTTGTCCTGGTATAGAAATGGCAGAAATACAAAAAGAGAAGGATATACACGTAAGAGGTGTATGTCCTTTTTTGGTTTATGCACTATGCAAAATAATAGAAAGATGTAAATGGGGAGTTATAACATGAAGTATCAGGTACAGGAGAATTATCTGACTATATTTTTACCGGGGGAACTGGATCATCACAATGCGGAAGAGATAAGAAAGGAATCCGATCATCTGATTGAACATAATCATATCCGGTATGTGATCTTTGATTTTGCAGATACGAAATTCTGTGATAGTTCGGGAATCGGAGTAATCATGGGACGTTACCGTAAAATCTATATGCTGGGCGGAGAAGTCTGTGCGGTACATACCAGCGAACGGATCCGTAAGATCCTGACTATGTCAGGGGTAACAAAAATCATGCAGATATATGAGGAGGAGAAATAAAATGGAAAATACCAATGAAATGCAGATTATTTTTGACAGTTATTCCTCGAATGAATCATTTGCCAGAGTTGCCGTTGCAGCATTTATGACATCACTGAATCCGACAGTTGAGGAAGTTGCAGATGTAAAAACGGCTGTGTCGGAGGCTGTGACGAATGCGGTGATTCATGGCTATGAATGCCGGGTGGAGAAGATATTCCTCCGATGTACAACCTGTGAAGACACATTGGAGATAGAAGTGGAAGACCATGGAAAAGGAATCGAAGATGTGACAAAAGCGATGGAGCCGTTATTTACCACCAGGCCGGAGCTTGACCGGTCAGGAATGGGATTTTCTTTTATGACAGCATTCATGGATCAGGTTGAAGTGAGTTCCGAACCGGGAAAAGGAACTATTGTGAAAATGAAAAAGACAATTGGAAAAGGACGAAAGATATGGACCACACAATCGCTTTAATTCAGAAATCTCACGAAGGGGATGACGAAGCAAGAGCACAGATTGTGGAGGAAAATACAGGACTGGTCTGGTGTATCGTAAGACGCTTTGCAGGGCGCGGAACAGAAATGGAAGACCTGTTCCAGATCGGAACGATCGGACTGCTGAAAGCAATTGACAAGTTCGATCTTAGTTTTGAAGTGAAATTCTCAACTTATGCAGTTCCGCTGATCAGCGGTGAAATCAAGCGGTTCCTGAGAGATGACGGAATGATCAAGGTCAGCCGTTCACTGAAAGAACTGTCATACAAAGCGTATCAGACGCAGGAAAGGCTCGGAAAAGAGCTGGGAAGAGAGCCGTCGGTTGCAGAGATTGCAGAAGATTTAAAGGTCGCACCGGAAGAACTGACGATGGCAATGGATGCATGTACGGATGTGGAATCACTGCACAGACCTGTCTGTAAAAAAGAAGGACAGGAAATGTCATTGATGGAGAAAGTCGGTCAGGCTGATGCGGCAGAAGAAAGAGTTGTAGATCATCTGCTATTGAAAGAACTGCTGAAAAATCTGGATAAGGACGAGAGAAAGCTGATCTATCTACGATATTTTTCGGAAAAGACACAGACACAGGTAGGAAAAGAACTTGGAATTTCACAGGTTCAGGTATCCAGAATGGAAAAGAAGATATTAAAAAATTTAAGAGAGAAGTTATAACAGGCACGTCAAGGATCGATTCTATGTATGGAATCCATGCATAGAATTGTCAGAATCCGGCATACTAACTCATGAGATCCGGTAAAAGAAAGCATGGGAAGAAAGGGTGAGAATGTTGGAAGAAGGCAGAAAGAAGATCAGGATGTGCCTGATCTTTGTTATTACAGCAGCAGTGATCATAGGATTTATTTATTATTTTCATGATGTAAAAGGCAGTCACGGAGTAAATGAAGGAACGTTGGTAAAGAAGACGGTATACTATCAAGATGAAAAAACGGAGGTGAAGAAAGATGGCAGGGAAGGCAGGCACTGTATATATAAAGGCAGACCGGAATGTTGAGGTGGCAAAGACATCCGTGATGATCGGTGATGTGCTGAAGATAGAGTGTACAGACCCGGCAATGCTTGCCAGGATCCGGAGCATTCATCTGCTGACCTTTCATCATCCGGATGATAAGAGACAGCGTAGAACAGTGGTATCACTTCTGAAAGTGATACAGAAGATCCATGAGATCTATCCGGATGCAGCAGTAGAAAATATCGGAGAAACGGATTTTATCGTGACGTATGAGGAACAGGATGGAAAAGGCGGGATCATCCATGGCGTTAAGATTGTGGCTGTAGTACTGATCAGTTTCTTTGGCGCAGCATTTTCAACAATGGCATTCAATAATGATGTAGGTGTGACCAGAATGTTTGGACAGGTATATGAACTTTTAACCGGTACAAAGTCAGATGGATTTACAATCCTGGAGTTCACATACTGTATTGGTATTGTGATAGGAATTCTGACATTCTTCAATCATTTCGGAAAAAAACGATTGTCGGTAGATCCGACACCGATGGAGGTGGAGATGCGTCTTTACGAGAATGATATACAGACAACGCTGGTAGAGACATATTCCAGAAAGGAGAAAGAACTGGATGTTGGCGAAAAACATATGTCTGGCACTACTGGGATTTAGTGCAGGGATTACGGCGGCAGGGGGGCTTTTTTCTTTT
>OGXE01003244.1_pt1 | contig 11170 bp, 10 predicted proteins | sample 1576181 | NCBI WGS metagenome assembly OGXE01 (sample SAMEA3541478, study PRJEB24748) | human gut metagenome | biome: human gut; feature: human-associated habitat; material: faeces | place: China | collected 2012 | reverse complement strand
CGTCTCGCTGACCAGGGCATTTTTGGCCTGATTGCGCCGAGCGCGAACTGCCGCGCCACGTCGCGCGTTGTCACGACCGGCGCAATCTCTACGGCGGAGTAGGCCGCGTCCGTCGGGTGGTAGAAGATGCCGAGCAGCAGCACCATCAGAATCGGCCCGACGCTGCACAGCGCGACGAGACCGAAGCTGTCGTCGTCGTGTCCCTGCGTGCTGCGGATGGCTGACACGCCGACGCCCAGCGCCATGATAAACGGCACGGTGATGGGCCCGGTCGTGACGCCGCCGGCATCGAACGCGACGGCGAGAAATTCCTTCGGGGAAAACAGCGTCAGCACAAACAGCAGCGCATACGCGGCCAGCAGGCATTTTGCCAGCGAGACGCGAAACAAAATGCGCAGCACGGCCAGCGCCAGAAAGACGCCCACGCCGACGGCGACCGTCCAGATGAGCACATTGTTCGGGATCGACGCGACCTGGTTTGCCAGCACCTGCAGGTCCGGCTCCGCGATGGTGATGATCGTCCCGAGCGCGAACGCCACGAGTACGACCAGCAGCACCTTTTCGCGCTTCGCCAGCGTCTTGCCGACGCCCTCGCCGAGCGGCGTCATGGACATCTCGGCGCCGAGCTGGAAAAACCCCATGCCGACGATCAGCAGCACGGCGCCGGTCAGAAACAGCGCCAGCGTGCCGATCTCCATCGGGACGAGCGTGACGCTCAGCACCAGCACGATCAGGGTGATGGGCAGCACGCTCGAGAGAGATTCCTTGACTTTTTCTTTCAGCTTTTCATTCATACGGTTGCGGTGGTCCTCCTTTCGCGGGGTGATTCAGGATCGCTGCACGACCGCATCGCAGCCCGTCAGGCGCGGTTGAGAATGGCCATGAACTCCTCGCCGGTGATGGTCTCCTTTTCATAGAGGTACTTGGCCAGTTCGTCGAGCTTGGCACGGTTTTCCGTGAGGATGCCGACGGCCTTGGCGTGCTCTTTTTTCACGAGCGCGACGACCTGATGGTCGATCTGCGTCTGCGTTTCGGCCGAGCAGGCGAGGGAGGCGTCGCCGCCGAGGTACTGGTTCGTGACCGTCTCGAGCGCGACCATGTCGAACGCCTCGCTCATGCCGTAGCGCGTGATCATGCCGCGGGCGAGCTTTGTTGCCTGCTCAATGTCGTTGGACGCGCCGGTGGAGATGACGCCGAAGCGCACCTCCTCGGCCGCGCGGCCGCCGGTGAGCGTGGCGATCTTGTTTTCCAGCTCCTCTTTCGTCATGAGGTAGTGGTTGCCCTCTTCGACCTGCATCGTGTAGCCCAGCGCGCCGGAGGTGCGGGGGATGATGGTGATCTTCTGCACGGGTGCGGAGTGATTCTGAAGCGCCGCCACCAGTGCGTGGCCGATCTCATGGTAGGCTACGATGCACTTTTCCTTGTCGGTGAGGATGGAGTTCTTCTTCTGGTAGCCGGCAATGACCACCTCGATGCTCTCCTCAAGGTCTGCTTCCGTGACCGACTTGCGGCCGGCGCGCACGGCCCGCAGGGCGGCTTCGTTGACGATGTTGGCCAGCTCTGCGCCGGAGGCACCGGAGGACATCCGGGCCACGGTGTTGAAGTCGATGCCGGGGGCAAGAGCGACTTTCTTGGCGTGGACCTTCAGGATCTCTTCGCGGCCCTTGAGGTCGGGCAGCTCCACAGGAACACGGCGGTCAAAGCGGCCGGGACGGGTCAGGGCCGGGTCAAGGGAATCCGGACGGTTGGTGGCCGCGAGGATGATGACGCCGCTGTTGCCCTCGAAGCCGTCCATCTCGGTGAGCAGCTGGTTCAGGGTCTGCTCACGCTCGTCGTTTCCGGAGAATCCGCCGCCGTCACGTTTTTTGCCGACGGTATCGATCTCATCGATAAAGACGATACACGGGGCCTTTTCCTTGGCCTGCTTAAACAGGTCACGCACCTTAGCAGCGCCGCGGCCAACAAACATCTCGACGAACTCAGAGCCCGAAATGCTAAAGAACGGCACGCCCGCCTCGCCGGCCACAGCCTTGGCAAGCAGGGTCTTACCGGTACCCGGAGGGCCGACAAGAAGAGCACCGCGCGGCAGCTTGGCGCCGATCTCCTCGTAGCGCTGCGGCTTCTCCAGAAAGTCGACGACCTCCTTAAGGGATTCCTTGGCCTCTTCCTGGCCAGCAACGTCCTTAAAGGTCACGCCCACATCCTTGGAAGCGATAACGCGAGCACCGGACTTGCCCAGTCCGCCGCCGCCAAAACCACCGCCGCCAAAGTTCATCGACGGACCGTCATCACCCATGGCCTTCTTCATGCGGCGGTTGAGCCACCAGCCGATGAGGAAGAAGATGGCCATGGGAAGGATGAGCGTGAACAGGTAGTAGGTCATCAGACCCGAGTTTTTATCGGGAACGACCGACTCAAGCGAGGCACCAGATTCAAGCACGCGATCGGTAAAGCCCGCGTCATTCGGCACACCGGTCGTCTTGTAGGCGATGTTCTCGTCCTCGCCCTTCTTGGTGTAATAAATCGTGTAATCGTCCGTGTTGTACTCGACCTTGTCGACACTCTTCTTATCGAGCGCTTTGACAAACGTCGAGTAATCGGTCTTCGTAATCTGCTGCGTGTGACCGATGTTGGGGAACAGAACGGTCGAGAGCACGAGGTAGACGACGAAGGCGATGAGCACGTAGAGGATCATATTCCGTCTACGTTTATTGTCATCCATCTCCATCTGCTTGAACTCCATCTACTGGGGTTGATAATGTTTTCTAGAATACCCAACCCGGACGGCGATAAACCGACGCCGAGCACGAAAGGACAGAGATGGCATCGCTGGAAGTCGGCAAGGTTCAAATCTATACGGGCGACGGCAAGGGCAAGACGACGGCTGCGCTGGGGCTCGCGCTGCGCGCCACGGGCTATGGACTTAACGTACTCATGCTTCAGTTTGCCAAGAAGCTGCACTGCGCCGAACATGACGCAGCTCCTCGATTGGGGCTACGCATCGTACAAGCCGACCGCGACACACCCGAAGCCTGCGCTGCACAGATCATGGAGCTGGCGCGCGAGCAGATATCACAGGTCGACGTTCTGATTTTGGATGAACTCGGCGAGGCCATGCGACGGGGCTTTGTGACGCGCGAAGATGTCGAAGCGTTGATCGCGATGAAACCAACCACCACGGATCTCGTGCTCACCGGCCGCGGCCTGCTGCCCCTCGCCGACCTTGCCGACCTAGTTACCGAAATGCGCCCCGTCAAACACTACTTCGACGAAGGCCTCCTAGCCCGCCAAGGCATCGAATACTAATTGATCCGAAAGGGACGGAGGAAAACGGATCATTGATATCACAACGGAGAGCAATGATCCGTTATCTTCCGTCCCCAAGGGATCATTTGGCAGTGGCGCGGCCTAGCCAGTTGCCGCTGTGGTGGTAGATGGTGAACATCGTGGCCGTAATGAGCCAGGTTGCGGGGTAGACCAGCAGCAGATGCTCGAGCGAGGGGTCGAGCGGCATAATCGCAAACACCCAGATCACCCTGAGCACGACGGTGCCAAAAATCGTGAGCATCATAGGCTGCAAGCTCACGCCGGCACCGCGGATGGAACCAGACGCGTTTTCGATAATCGAGAAGATCGCGTAGAACGGCGCGATGAAATGAAGAATCGTCGTGGTGTAGGCCGAAATCGCGGCATCGTCGATAAACAGACGCGAAAGCGGGCCCGAGAACACCAGCAGCACGGCAGACAGGCCACCGATAAGCACAAATGAAAGCACGAGCGACGTGTGGTATCCCTTTCGCATGCGTTCGTAATTGCGCGCACCAAAGTTCTGCGCCGAGAACGTGGTGATCGACACGCCGAGTGCCTCGGTCACCATCCAGATAATGCCGTCCAGGCGGCCGGAAAGGCCCCAAGCGGTCGTGACATCGGCTCCAAACGAGTTGACCGACACCTGAATCAAAACATTGGAGATCGAATACGCCGCAGACTGAACGCCCAGCGGCAAACCGCACGATAGCATGCTCTTGCAGATACCGGGGTCAATACCGAGCTTTGAGAGCGAAAGACGCCACGCTCCCGGAGCGCGCATCATGCGGATCACAATCATCGTGGCATTGGTGCAGATAGTCAGCGCCACCGCGATGCCGCAGCCCAGCGCTTCCATGTGCAGCACGGCGACAAAAAGAATGTCGAATGCCACATTGACGAAGCAGCCGGAGGCAATAATAACCGCCGGACCGCGCGTGTCGCCCACGGCGCGCAACAGCGCCGTCCCCATATTGAGCAGCAGCGCCGCAAACATGGCGGCAAAGTAGCAACGGGCATACGCCACACCCTCGGCCAGCAGCTCATGCGGTGTATTCATCAGCACAAGCATCGGCTCGACAAACACCATGCCCAGAATGGAAATGACAATGCCGCCCACCAGCGCGAGCGTCATGGCCGTATGGACCGATCGGCTCAAGCGCTCGTCATCGTGCTGACCAAAAAACTGACCGGTAATGACAGCACAGCCAGCACCCACACCGACGCAAAAACCAATGCAGAGCTCCGTAAGCACCATCGTGGCCTGAATGCCACCCAGCGCGAGCTTGCCGCCAAACTGACCGACGATATAGGTACCGATAAGCGTGTATGCCTGCTGAAAGAACGAACTAAAGAAGATAGGGACGCACAGCGACAGCAGCTGCTGCCAAATAACGCCCTGCGTTACATCGATAGCCGTAGATTTCTTAGCCACACGCCCTCCCCACCAGCGTACGCCAAACAACAAAGCGGAAATTTAAGACCAAAGCCAATACCAGCTTAGCACCGACCGACGTCGGCCGAAACGCCCCGAACCAGAGCCCGGTGCGAACTATCTGCCTAGTGATACAGACCCGGCTGGTAGTGGTACTCGTTGCTCACATGTGGGCACAGCTGCCAAAAGGCAACAGCACTTGCCGCGGCCACGTTGAGTGAATCGACCCCATGCGCCATCGGAATACGCACGGCGCGGTCGCAGCCTGCAATGGTCTTGGCGCCCAAGCCAGCACCCTCGGTGCCCATAAAGATTGCCAGGCGGTCAATCTCCTGGAGCGCGGGATCGTCCAGCGACACCGAATCATCCGTCAACGCCATAGCAGCACACGAAAAGCCGGCATCGTGCAGCGCCGCCAGCCCATCATGCGGCCATACGCGCGCCTCGCTGCCAATGCGCGTCCAGGGCACCTGGAACACCGTGCCCATGCTCACGCGGGCCGAGCGACGGTACAGCGGGTCACAGCAAGTGGGGCTCACCAAAATACCGTCGACGTTCAGCGCAGCCGCCGAGCGGAAAATCGCACCGACGTTGGTGTGGTCGACAATGCCCTCGAGCACGCACAGGCGCACCGGGCGCTCCCCCGCCGCCTCGACGACGCCGCCCAAGAACTCATCAACCGGAATCTGTCGCGGGCGACGAAATGCCGCGAGCGCACCGCGCGTCACGTTAAAGCCCGTCAGCTGCTCCATAAGCTCCATCGAGGCCACAAACACGGGAACCGGACCCGCGCCCTCGCGCACAACCAGGCGCTCAAACAGCGGCATCATCTGATCGAGCCAGCGTTCGCCCAAAAGAAAGCTCACCGGCTCGTATCCAGCGCGCACCGCGCGCTCGATGACCTTGGCACTCGCGGCGATAAAGATGCCCTTTTGCGGCTCCAGCACGCAGCGCAGCTCGCGCTCGGTCAGTCGCACGTAGGCATCGAGCCGCTCGTCCTCGAGAGAATCGATTCGCAGCACCTCAACGGCATCAGTCATAGCAGCCAGCCCGCACCCTTCTTTACAGCACATCTATACCAAACGAGGCGACGCTAAGCGCCGCCCCATGCATTCAAACAACCCGATGATACCGTTCACGCCAGACGATTTACGCATCAACGCGACGATACGTCACGAACTCATAATCGACACCCTCGTCGCCCTCGCCCGAGGCAATCGTGGCAGCACCGCCACGCCGCGCAATCTCCCACGCGGGATCGGCATCCAAATCGGGAAAGTATGTATCCACGTCATGCACGCAATGGTTGTGCGTGACCTCCGCCTCCACGCAATGCGGCAAAAACTGCCGATACACCTCGCCACCGCCGATCACCCACGCAACGGGCTCATCGGCAACCGCAGCGAGCGCTTCGTCGACGCTATGCACCACGTCGACGCCCTCGGCAGCAAAGCTCTCGTCGCGGGTGAGTACGATATTGCGCCTAAAATCTAGAAACTGACGCCCTTTCGGTTGAGTACGATATTGCGACGGTTCTTAAGCGGACGCCCGCCGGGAAAACTCAGCAGCGTCTTGCGTCCCATAATGACCGGGCAACCTTTGGTGCACGCCACAAAATGGCGCATATCGGAGCGATTGGACACGACCATGTCACCCTCGCACCCAATACCCCAATCGTCACATACGGCGACGATGGCAGAAAGCTTACACGTCATAAGCGCCACCTACACCGCAATGGGGATGTTCTTGACCTGCGGGCCGTGCTCATAACCCTCGACGATCAGGTCGTCGGTCGTAAACGCATAGAAATCATGCACATCGGGGTTGAGCGCTACCTTGGGCGCGGCAAACTGCGGACGCTCGATAAGCTCGCGGACAATATCGACATGACGGTCGTAAATGTGGGCATCGGCAATCACATGCAGCAGCTCGCCAGCGATCATATCGACCGACTGCGCAACCATCATCAGCAAAATGGCGTACTGGCACACATTCCAGTTGTTCGCAGCCAAAATGTCCTGGCTACGCTGGTTGAGAATCATGTTGAGCGTCGGTTTGTCATCCTGCGGGCGCTGCGTCACGTTATACGTCACGCTGTAGGCGCACGGATACAGGTGCATCTCGGACAGGTCGCTAAACACGTAGGTATTCGTCATAATGCGGCGGCTGTACGGAGTGTTCTTAAGGTCGTACAGCACGCGATCCATCTGGTCAAAGTCGCCCTCGGCATAATGGCTCTTCTGCCCAATCTGATACCCGTAGGCCTTGCCGATGGAGCCGGTCTCGTCGGCCCACTCATCCCAAATATGGCTGTTGAGATCATGCACGTTATTGGACTTCTTTTGATAGATCCATAGGATCTCATCCATGGCAGATTTGAGGGCCGTACGACGCAGGGTAAGCGCCGGAAACTCCTCACGCAGGTCATAGCGTGCCGTGACACCAAAGTTTTTAATGGTATAGGCAGGGGTGCCATCCTCCCACACCGGGCGGACCTTTTGGCCCTCGGTCGTGGTGCCATGGTCCAGAATATCGCGGCACATGGTTACAAACTGTTGATCAGCCTTGCTCATTGACCCTCCTGTCAGTTGCCTATAGGCTATTTTTTATTCTAGCCCAGGCGCGCGAGTGTCGGATTGGACACTTGGGCCGGCACACGCAATGCACGGCAGCACAGCACCGTCTGCGTCAAGGCAACACCTTTGCTTTTCTGACATATGCCAAAAATGCCTTGCTCTGCGGCGCATGCGCGTTATCCTATTGTTGACATATGTCAGATAAGGAGGGCGCATGGCAGGAAGACGCGAGAAACTGCGCCGCGTCGGGATCATCCCCGAATACCGCGGCTTTACCCCTGACGGCCTAGCCAGCGGAGACGCCATCGACATGACGATCGACGAACTCGAGGTGCTGCGCCTGTGCGACCTGGAAGGCCTTAGCCAAGAGGCAGTCGCACAGCAGATGGGCATCGCGCGCGCCACAGTGGCGGCTATTTGCAGCCGAACGCATCGCAAGGTGGCAAACGCGCTGGTCAATGGTCGGGCGCTCATCATCGAAGGCGGCAATATCGCGTACTCCCCCATCACCACGACAACGGCCGCATGGCCAGCAAAGGGGGTCGGCACCATGAGGGTGGCAACCACGTACGACAATGGCAACATCTTTATGCACTTTGGCCGCAGCGAGCAGTTCAAGATCTACGACATTCAGGACGGCAAGGTGCTCAACGAGCAGGTCGTGGGCACCGGCGGCACCGGCCACGGCGCACTTGCGGGCCTGCTCGCCAACGGCGGCGTGGACACGCTCATCTGCGGCGGCATCGGCGGTGGCGCTATCAACGCGCTTGCCCAAGCCGGCATCACGGTATACGCAGGTGCCCAGGGCAGCTGCGACGCTTGCGTCGAGGCCCTTATCGCCGGCACGCTCGCACAGAGCGGCGAGGCCACGTGCGGCTGCCACGGCCATGACCACGAGCACACCCATGATCATGGCGGGTCCTGCGGCTGCCACGGCCACCACGACCACGAAGGCCACGAGGGCTGCGGCTGCCACTAACGGCACGGCACCGCGAGCTCGGGGCGCGAAGCCGAACGCAACCCAACAATCAAAGCCAACAGCAAAGGCCACCCGGTAGCTTCCGAGTGGCCTTTGCCATATCAAGCTGGAATTACAGCTCTATTTCTTACTACGCATCTGCGCTTCCATCTGGCGCAGCAGCTCCATATCGGACTTGGGACCGCCCGTACCCAGGCCGCCCATGCCGCCCAAACCCATAGCGTCCAGCCCAGGGATATTGGGCATGCGCATCTTCTTGCCCTTCTTGCCCTTTTTGCCCTTCTTGCCGCCGGCCTGTGCCTGATTGGCCATCGTGCGCATGCGGCCCATCATCTTATTCATCTCGCCCCACTGCTTCATAAGGCTGTTGACCTCGGTGGGGGTTACGCCGGCGCCCTTGGCAATACGCGCGCGACGCTGACCGTTGATGATGGAGGGACGCAGGCGCTCCTCCTTGGTCATCGACATGATGATGGCCTCGTTCTTATCGAAGATGCCCTCGTCCAGGTTGCCGCCCATCTGGTTGAGTGCACGCTGACCACCGGGGAGCATGCCCAGAATGCCCTTCATGCCGCCCATCTTCTTGACGGCCTTCATCTGGTCGAGCATGTCGTTCATGGTAAAGCCCTCGCGCAGCATGCGCTCGGCAGCCTCGAGCTGCTCTGCATCGGCGGCCTCCTGGGCCTTCTCGATGATGCCGACGACATCGCCCATGCCCAAGATGCGCTTGGCCATGCGATCGGGATAGAAGGGCTCAAGCGAATCGGGTTTCTCGCCCATGCTCACGAACTTGATGGGCTTGCCGGTCACCTGACGTACCGAAAGTGCGCCACCGCCACGGGCGTCACCGTCGAGCTTGGAGATGATCACGCCGTCAAAGTCGGTGCGATCGGCAAAGGTCGAGACGACGTTGACGATGTCCTGGCCGGTCATGGCGTCGACGACCATCAGCACCTGGTCGGGCTTGACGGCCTTCTTGATGTCAACGGCCTCCTGCATCATCTGCTCGTCGATCTGAAGACGACCGGCGGTATCGACGATGACCACGTCACGCAGGTGGTCGACGGCCTCCTGGATGGCACCCTTGGCAATGTCGACCGGGTGCGCACCGTCGCCGCGGAAGACCGGTACGCCAATCTCGCCACCGAGCGTGGCCAGCTGGTCGGCAGCGGCGGGACGGTAGACGTCGCACGCTGCGAGCAACGGCGAGCGGCCCTGCTTCTTGAGCAGGTAGGCAAGCTTTACGGCTGCCGTGGTCTTACCGGAGCCCTGCAGGCCCACGAGCATAATGACATTGGGAATGCGGTTGCTAAAGACGAGCTTGCTCTCGGTTGAGCCGAGCATCTCGGTGAGCTCGTCGAGCACGATCTTGACGACGTTTTGCGCCGGCGACAACGACTCCATGACCTCGGCGGTCATGCAGCGCTCCTTGGTCTTGGCAACGAACTCCTTGACGACCTTAAAGTTAACGTCGGCCTCGAGCAGCGCCATGCGAATGTCGCGCATGGCCGAAGTAATATCGGCCTCGGTCAGCTTACCCTTGCCGCGCAGGCGGTCAAATGTGTCGTTGAGGCGATCGCTCAGGGAATCAAACACTAGTCACTCCTTAATTGGACTCGCCCACCAGGGCGCGGCAGAAATCTTTTGCATTAAACTCCTGCAGGTCATCGACCTGCTCGCCGACGCCGATGCGCAGGATCGGGAGCTTGAGCTTCTCGGCCACGGCCATGGCGATACCGCCCTTAGCCGTGCCGTCGAGCTTAGTCATGATAATACCGTCCAGGCCCAGCGCCTCGTTAAACTCGAGCGCCTGGTTCAGACCGTTCTGGCCAGTGGCGGCATCGATCACAAGCACGACCGAGACCGGCATGGGACCGGAGGCCATATTGGCGGCGCGCTTACGGGTCACATTGACCACCTTGGCAAGCTCGCGCATGAGCTCGGGGCTCGTGTGCAGACGACCGGCGGTATCAATGAGCACCAGGTCGCTGCCGCGCTTATCGGCCTCGTCGAGCACGTCATAGCACACGCTCGCCGGATCAGAGCCGCGGTCACGCTTGATAACCGGTACGCCGGCACGCTGACCCCACACATCAAGCTGCTCGATGGCGGCAGCGCGGAAAGTGTCGGCCGAACCGATCACCACGTTCTTGCCGCGGGCGGCCATGGCGCTCGCAATCTTGCCGACCGTGGTGGTCTTGCCGGCACCGTTGATGCCGACAAACAGCACGCAGCTCGGCGTATCGGAAAACGGGTCGCGCTCAACAGGCACAAAATGGCCCTCGAGCTGCTCGGCCAGGGCGCGACGAAGCTGCGGGGCGGTCTTGAGGTTCTTCTTGGCGGCGGCGTCACGCAGGTCATCGGAGACCTGAATGGCGACCTCGGCGCCCATGTCACCCATGACGAGGGTGTCCTCAAGATCCTCCCAAAAATCCTCGTCGACCTCGCCGCCAAAGTAGAAGACCTCGTTGAGGGCCTCGCGGCTGCGCTCAAGTCCGCGCGAGAGTGCGTCAAAGAATCCCATTATGCATTCACGACCTTTCCAGTTTCGCGATCGAGTTTTTGCGAGACGACGCGACTGACGCCGTCGGCTTGCATCGAGACGCCGTAGAGGACGTCAGCATCCTCCATAGTACGGCGCTGATGCGAGATTACCAAGAGCTGCGTATCGGAACGCAGCACATCGAGGGCGCCGATGAGCTTGGACAGGTTGGCGTCGTCGAGCGCAGCCTCGACCTCGTCCAGCACATAGAACGGCACCGTGCGCGTACGGTATACGGCAAAGAGCAGGGCGAGCGCCGTCAGGCTCTTCTCGCCGCCCGACATGAGCATCATCTTGGTGATGCGCTTGCCGCGCGGTTGGGCCACGACCTC
>OGXE01003240.1_pt1 | contig 11186 bp, 9 predicted proteins | sample 1576181 | NCBI WGS metagenome assembly OGXE01 (sample SAMEA3541478, study PRJEB24748) | human gut metagenome | biome: human gut; feature: human-associated habitat; material: faeces | place: China | collected 2012 | reverse complement strand
TGACACCGTATGGGTTCGACCCCCATCACCGGCATTCCTTATACCTAAGCCTTTTTTCGGCTTAGGTATTTTTTATGTGGCAGACAAGATTTAGGCTTGTCTGCCATTTTGTCTGCCACTTTTAACCCAAATGGCAGACAAAACGGATTTATTTTCCGTTGGTTTTGGCGGACAAGTTCGACCAACGGAGTTTTCTCCTAAGCGATTTTTCGTTTGGGAGATTTCTTTTTTTCGGGGAGGTCTCCAAGATTGATTTTGCTTGCAATCATGTTCGCAGCCTCCATTTTGCTATCCACGTCAATGTGGGCATAAATATTGGCCGTGGTGGAAAAGCTGGAATGTCCCAGCCACATCTGCACCTCTTTCATTGTGACTTTGTTCTTGATAAGCAAACTGGCACAGGAGTGGCGGAGGTCGTGATAGCGAATCGGGCGGAAACCGTTCTTCAAGAGCATTTCGCGGAAAACCAGTGTCACATAGTCTGGGGTCACAAGATGCCCCATATCGTCCACGCAGATGTAGTCTTTATACTCTTTGCAGTAGCTGCCGCCGTAAAGTTTCATTTGTCGGCGCTGGCGCGCTTTGGCTTTCAGTAAAGCCTGTTCGACTGCGGAAATTAGCGGCAAGCTGCGGAAACTGGACTTGTTTTTCGTCCGACACTTGGAAACGTCCACCACCTTGCCATCCACATTGATGCGTTCAAAGGTGCGTGAAATTGTGATGATTTTCTGTTCAAAGTCGATGGCTGACCATTGCAGCCCGATTACCTCGCTGCGGCGCAATCCATAGAACGCGGCAAGCATGACAGGAAGTTCCATTTTGGTATTTGCAAAAATAGGCAGCACTTCCATCAACTCATCAGCAGAATAGTAGCTGGCAACATAATTGTCCTTTTTGGGGCGCTCCACTTCGGCAGCGGGGTTATACGGAATGAGTTTGAGTTTTACTGCGTCCGACAATGCCTTACGGATATTGGCGTGGTAATGGAGAACTGTGTTCCCGCTGATGCCACGCTTGTTAATTTCATGGGTGTAGAACATTTCGATGTCCAACACCGTGATTTCGTTCAAGCGCACTTTCCGTGCGGAGAAATACGGTCCAATCCACGATCTTACATTTTGGCAGTAGCCGGAGTAAGTGACCTCTTCCCAACTTTTGCGCTTCCATTGCAGCCAAAATTCAAGGTAATCAGAGAACAGCATATTCGGGCGTGGCGTGTTCCACCCCTCCTCGGCATCTTCCGTGGTGGCTGTGGTAGTACGTTCTTTTACACCATGCACTTCCTCTCCGGCATTGGCTTCGCGAATCATCGTCTGGAGCAGCGCCTTGGCTTTGGTTGCATTGCGGTCGGTGGATAACCCTGTACTCAGTGTTTTGCGGTTTCGCTTTCCTTTTTCATCTGTGGGCAGATTCAGAACCACATAGTAGAATCCATGTTTTTGCGTAAGATAGCCTGTTACTTTTGTTTTCATTGCTCTACTCCTTTCCGGCTATCAAGCAGTGGCTTGCGTCATCTATAAGATAGCAGTTTTATCGGCTATGTTCCACACTGTCATCTGCTAAATTGACAGCATTGCAATCGACGGGAAGATTGTTCTGCAAAAAGCGAATCACATTCATTTTTGGGATGCGGTAACTGCGTCCGATCCGAAATGCCTTGATTTTCCCGGCATTCAGCATACGATATGCCGTTTTCTTGCTCACGGGCCGTGAACCGCCCAGCATCTCGCAAAGCTGTGATACATCCACCACATCGGGGTATTTTCGGAAAATCTCTCGTTTTCCAAAAGGCTCTCCCATAATCGTCAACTCCTATCAAAAAATAATAGCGGATTTAATTCCACAAGCATAGCGGCCACCAGCCAAAGCAAGTGACCGCCATAATCTGGAATCAAAGTTTATATCCTATTCGACACTACTTCCCGGATATAAAGGGCGAACCACCGACCCGGCTGCTGGAAACAGCTCCCACTTCCTGTACCACATTGTTGGCAGTACCGCCGACGCCTTGAGAGCATCGCCACGGTGCGTATCATGATTGCTGACCCTTCGCTTGAGGTATGTGTTCCACGCCACCTCTCCCGCCTCTGGGGGCGCTCCGCTGCGGTTAGGCAGCCTCATCGCGTCAGAGTCGGGACGCACCTGCCGACGCTCCTTGGGTTGCGGCAAGGTCAGTTGTATGTAGCCGGTGATTCGGATATTCGGTTATCAAGGTGCAGAAAAGGGGGAATGAGGGATTTTTTGTCCCTCTATATAAGAACAACGCGAAAAGCCAAAAAAGTTCGAGAAAAATTTTCATTTTTAGCAAAATATTTTTTCGGGCTACTCGAATGGTGGTTTTTTTGCTATATGGTGTTCCAGAAAAACACCCTGAATATGGATGCTTCCTATGATTACGACAAATTTATGAGTATTCTGCCGGAACTGTAATTACGAATACCAAACCAAAAGAGAAAGTGGAGCCGAGGCTCCACTTTCTCTTTTTTAGACCCTGAATTTCCGGATGACCTGCAGGAACTCAATCAGTAAAGTCTGATACAAGTCCTCATCGCGGTGGCCATTCACCATACTGCATTTCAGCAAAAGAGGTGAAAACTGGTTATACAGCAGCTCCACAGCCTTGCTGTCGCCGTTCTTTGCTCCAAAAAGGGCATCTCTAAATGCTCCCATCTCAATTTCTCTCCATTTCTTTACGGATTTTCTCGCAAGCGTTGCGACGGTGTGTACTTACGGTGTTCTTTTCGACACCCAGCTTGGCAGCCGTGTCGGACACAGATAGCTGTTCGACATACAGCGAGATCATAACCTCGCATTCCTTCGGCGTCAGCTTATGCAGATACTTTCGGATGCTCTCCCACATCAGTTTCGATTCGACAATTTCCTCCACCGGTCTTGTCTTCGGCATATACATTTTATTCACTTCCTCGGAACATTCCTCGATAGAGATCTCACTTGCAGCCTGCTCCGCTTTCGCGCGCAGGTAGGATGCACGGCGATTGTAAAGAGCCTTCGTCAAACACTTCGTAAAGCGCGCAGCCAGCTGCGCGTCCTCACCGCTAAACCATAACTTGTTTTTCTTTGCCATCGTAAACCTCCAAAATTTTGAGTTTCATTGAATAGACCTCAAAACTCGGAGGGGCGCGGGCAGAAAACGGAGGTCCTCTGCCGCCAAAACAAAAAAGAAACAAAAAAATACGCCAGATGGTTATAAAAACCATCTGGCATACGAATAATATACGAAAAACAACGCGGCGAAGGGACTTTTGAAAGTACACAGTGGCGCTTGATGGGGTTTCTGCCTTAATACGGCATAGCTCCGCTTACCGGAGCGTCAAGCACATCTACCATGCAATACGCCTTTCAACTAAATATGTCCCACAAAAAGAAAAAGCCCGGCAAGCCAAAACTTGTCGGGCAGAAAGCGGATTTACTTTTCTTCCATCCAACCAAGGAATGTCTGCAATTTCTGTATGTCACCGTCATCGAGGTCTTGCAGTCGGTTAAAGATATTGATACGGTCGGTTTCATCCCCGGCACCGGTAAAGAATTCCTGCGGAGTTACGCCAAGGTATTCACAGATGCGCAGGAATTCATGCATCGAGGGCAATGCCTTGCCGATTGAAATACTGCGCATATAGCTGCCGCTTTTGCCAAGGTCAAGGCTCATTTTATGTTCAGAAACGTGGAGGCGATGGCGCAGCTGCGTGATGCGCTTACGGACAAAATTCTCATATTCGGCTACCTGTAGCAAGCAGATACACCCTTTCCCATTTATACTATAATATGTAAATATTGTAATATAAATCGCGGTGGAGCGTTCAGCATTGATGTATCAGTTTTCGTGGGATTGCCAATATATTGACGATTGAATACTTAATTTTGAAAAAAGTTTTTTCAGGCGCGGTGTTTCAAATGATAAGCAGCAGGTCGGGAAAGCGTAAAATATGGTCGATATGCGCAATCGCCCCGGTTAATGTATCAAAGCGCCCCTCGCACGGATCGGGCACTTCGGTTAGGGCAGCGGGGTCTGCCGTAAGACCGTTTTCCTCCAGCCACGCATCAAACGCCTTGCGCATCGCTGCGACGTTGGCGCGCTTTTCCTCGTTAGTGACACACTCATCAAGGTAGATAATGGCATCATATTTGTGGGCTGCGGTGTTATGGGTAATTTCAGCAAAGGTGAACCTGTCTATATAGGTATGGAATAAGAGTTCCACCCCCAACTTGTGCAGCTCGGTTTCCGCGCGCTGGCGTTCGGAAATTTGCGTTTTTTCGCCCAACGCAGTGCGCAGCTTCCAGAACAATTCATCCCCGTTTGCAGGATAGAACGCAGTACCCTTGGTGTCCCCGATTTCCTCAAAGCAGTACGCCTGCTGCGAGGCCGACAGCATCCCCTGTTTAGCCAGCTGAATGGCATCGAGAAGATCCTGCCGATAGGATTGCGATAACGACATTACGAATTCCTTTTTCATAAAAGACCACTCCTTGTTTATAATTGGTGAATCTAGTATGAATTATAATTCTTATTCGTGTCGAAATCACTCGAAAGCAAGGATATGAAGAGGAGGATTCATACAACAATCATCAAGGTGAGAGAAACAGTCATACAAGAGTTATGCCGCACTGTGATGCCGTGACATTCCGTGTTCAATGACAGTTCCGAGTCACGCCATAAGCAACGCAGAAAGCCTCAAATACCACTTGCCTTTTCATTCTCGAGATGATATTATTAGTACGGATACCAACTTTTTTTATAAGGGGTGAATTATTTGCGCAGAAGCAGCAGCGAAACAAGGAAGAAAATCCTGACCACCTGCGTTCGTCTTTTTTTGGAGCAGGGGTATAAAAACACCTCGGTCAGTCAGATTGTTGACGAAGCGGGCGTTGCAAGAGGAAGCTATTTGAATCTGTTTCCGACCAAGGATAAAATTTTGCTGGATTTGACCGAAACGATGTTCGACGGTCAGTTCGGTGTGGCAAGGAGCATTGCGGACAGCAAGCTGCCGTCGGTGTATGCCTATGCGGTGGATACGGCACTCCAGCTCACCCTCACCGAGTTGAACGAGAATCTGCGGGAGATTTATATCGAAGCCTATACCGCCCCGGATACGGCGGAATATATCTATGTGCATACCACGGCGGAATTAAAAGAGATTTTCGGCGGGAATTTCCCCGATTACACCGACAGCGATTTTTATGAAATGGACATCGGCACGGCGGGGCTGATGCGCAGCTATATGGCACGCAAATGTGACATTCATTTCCCGCTGGAGCGAAAAATCAGCCGCTTTCTGACGGCGGAACTGAGAGTGTACAAGGTGCCGGAGGAGGAGCAGGCCAAAGTGCTTGCCTTTATTCAGACACTGGATATCAAGGCGATTGCCACAGAGGTTATGTATAAGCTATTTGCCATGCTGGAAATGAAATACGATTTTAAGCTGTCAAGAGACGGCGAAACGGAGGAAGCAAAATGAAAAAACGCATATTCAGCACTCTGCTTGCCCTGTGTATGCTGCTATGCCTTATGCCAACAGCGGCTTTTGCAGAGGACAGCACGGAAACCCCGCCTGTGTGCAGTTGTGAAACAGCCTGCACGGCGGACAACATGAACACGGAATGCCCTGTCTGTGGAGCGGAGAATGCCATACCGCAGAACTGCGGTCAATACATCCCTGTTGAGGACAGAACCGGCGAAAACGGCAGCACCGAGGGAGCCGATGATCCGAATGGTCCCACAGAGCTGAGTGCCGCAGATCAGGTACAGGCCATGATCGACGGTTTACCGAACGCAGAAGAAATCACTGAAGATAACGCTGAGGAAGTCAAGGCGCAGCTTGAGGCTATCGACGAGGCGAAGGAGAAGCTCTCCGACGAGGAAATCGATGAGCTGGATATGACCCGGTATGCGGAAGCTGCCGCTGCATTGGGGGCGCTGGCTGCGCCAATGCTATTGGCTAATGATTCGCCTGACGAGCAGTTTTCCCTCACCCCCGGCGGCAGATATTATTTTGACCTTTCGGCGATGGGCATTCCCGGCACGGCGAATGACGCACTGCCGGACAGCAACCTGCACTATGTTCCCTTTACCTATGCGGGAACGGTGAACGCCTACAAACTCACGTCTGCGACGGCGACCACCGAGGAATATGCACAGCAGAACAAATACGCTCACAGCCTGTTCGTGGCGGACTATGTCGTAACGAATGATGTAAGCTGGGATACCCTGAATACCGCAAATCTGATTTTCGGCAAGAACTACGCCAACGGCGGCGTGGACTATACCCTGCGCGCACCGTCTGTGGGAAGTAGTTATACAGGCTCAGGTGATTCAACACGCGGCACGCCCCTAAGCAACGAATGGGATAGGATACTAGACAAAGACAGCGGATATATCAAAAACTGGAGCGAGATGTCTTCGTGGGGACAAGACCCTCCGGGAAATGCTACGGCATCGTTTCGTGCGCTTCGCGGGTACAAGTCGGTTCGCTTCTGGAACATCGGTAATGCTCAGTTTTTCAATAATATCCTCGGTTTCCGCCCCGTCCTTGAAGTCCTGAACCCTGACACACTGGGCGCTGACGGGCTGAAAGCCGTTACCCTCGACCTTGGCGGCGGCACGCTGGGTAATAGCTCCGAGGATATTCAAATCATCGTGAAAACCGGCAGCGAGTTTACCGCGCCTGCGTCCGACGGCCTGACCCGCCCGGACGGAAATACCGGCAGCTACTTCATGTGGCTTGGCAGCGACGGCAAGCTCTACGCGCCCGGTGCCAACGTTCCGGCGGAAGTTACCAAGCTCACGGCGCAGTTTGCTTTATCAGAACAGTTTTCCCTCAAACCCGGCGACACCTATTACTTTGACCTCTCCGGCGCAAACATCCCCGGAACGGCAAACGGCAGTCTGCCGGATAATACCCTGCACTATGTGCCCTTTACCTACGCAGGGACGGTGGACGCCTACAAGCTCACATCGGAGATGGAGACCACCGAGGAATATGCACAGCAGAACAAATACGCCCACAGCCTGTTTGTGGCGGACTATGCCGTAACGCATACGGTAAGCTGGAATGGCCTGAATGACGAAGGTCTGATTTTCGGCAAAAATTATGCCAGCGGCGGCGTGGACTATACCCTGCGTGCGCCGTCCGTGGGAAGTAGTTATACAGGCTCAGGTGATTCAGAACGCGGCACGCCCCAAAGCAACGAATGGGACACGATGCTGAATAAGAACAGCGGATATATCCAAAACTGGAATAAAATGTATTCGTGGGGACAGGATGTTTCTTCTGGCTTCGCGTCGCTCCGTGCGGTTCGCGGGTACGGTTCGGCCCGCTTCTGGAGCAACTACAATGCTACGGGCTCCTACCCGTTCCTCGGTTTCCGCCCCGTCCTTGAAGTCCTGAACCCTGACACACTGGGCTCTGACGGGATGAAGGTCGTTACCCTTGACCTGAACGGCGGCAAGCTGGGCGGCAGCTCCGAGGATATTCAAATTATTGTGAAAAAAGGCATCGCATTTGCCGCGCCTGCGTCCGACGGTCTGAACCGCCCGGACGGAGATACGGGCAGCTACTTCATGTGGCTTGACGGCAATGGCAATTCCTACGCCCCCGGTGCCATTGTTCCGGCGGACGTTACCAAGCTCACGGCGCAGTTTGCTTTATCAGAGCAGTTTTCCCTCGCTCCCGGCGGCAGATATTACTTTGACCTCTCCGGCGAAAACATTCCCGGCACAGCAAACGGCGGAAACTCAGATGGTGCAGTTTCTTTGCCGGATACATCGCTGCACTATGTTCCCTTTACTTATGCCGGAACGATAGAAGCCTACAAGCTCACGTCTGCGATGGCAACCACCGAGGAATATGCACAGCAGAAAAAATATCCCCACAGCCTGTTTGTGGCGGACTATGCCGTAACGCGTAAGGTAAGCTGGGATGACTTAAATACGAAAAGTCTGATTTTCGGCAAGGACTATGTCGCCGGCGGCGTGGGCTATACGCTGCGTGCGCCGTCCGTGGGAAGTAGTTATACAGGCTCAGGTGATTCAGAACGCGGCACGCCCCAAAGCAACGAATGGGACACGATGCTGAATAAGAACAGCGGATATATCCAAAACTGGAATAAAATGTATTCGTGGGGACAGGATGTTTCTTCTGGCTTCGCGTCGTACCGGGCGCGCCGCGGGTACTCTTCGGCCCGCTACTGGTCCAGCAACTCTGCTCCGCTCTCCAACTCGTCCCTCGGTTTCCGCCCCGTCCTTGAAGTCCTGAACCCTGACACACTGGGCACTGACGGGCTGAAAGCCGTTACCCTCGACCTTGGCGGCGGCAAGCTGGGCGGCAGTTCCGAGGCTATTCAGATCATCGTGAAAAACGGCAGCACATTTACCGCTCCCATGTCCGGCGGTCTGACCCGCCCGGACGAAAATACAGGCAGCTACTTCATGTGGCTTGACGGCAATGGCAATTCCTACGCCCCCGGCGACAACGTTCCGGCTGAGGTGACGACCCTGACGGTGCAGTGGACAGCCCCGACCTACGCCGTAACCTTGAATACGGGCGGCGGCACTATCAACAGCGGCAATGTCACCGGATACACCTACGGCACGGGCGCAACACTCCCGACAGATGTGACGCGCACCGGGTACACCTTCAAGGGCTGGTATGACAACGAAAATCTGACCGGCTCTCCTGTTACGGCAATCGGCAACACCGAAACGGGCGACAAGGAATACTGGGCGAAGTGGGAGATCAATCAGTATACCATCACCTTCGACACCGCAGGTGGTAGTACCGTCGCATCCATTACACAGGACTACGGCACAGCGATTGCCGCCCCTGCCGACCCGACAAGAGAAGGCTACATCTTCATCGGCTGGGATAAGGCAATTCCCACGACCATGCCTGCCGAAAATATGACTATCACGGCGAAGTGGGTGGTAAATCAATATACAATCACCTTTGATACAGCAGGCGGCAGTGCCGTTGCATCCATTACACAGAACTACGGCACGGCAATTACCGCTCCCGCCAACCCGACAAGAGAGGGTTACACCTTTATCGGCTGGGATAAGGCGATTCCCGCGACCATGCCTGCCGAAAATATGATTATCACGGCAAAGTGGAAGGTAAATCAATACACAATTACCTTTGACTCCAACGGCGGCAGCGAAATTGCACCCATCACACAGGACTACGGCACGGCAATCACCGCCCCTGCGAACCCGACAAGAGAGGGTTACACCTTTATCGGCTGGGATAAAGCGATTCCCTCGACCATGCCCGCCGAAAATATGATTATCACGGCGAAGTGGCGTGATATTGCAGTGCCTACAGGCGAAATCAAGATTGCCGAAAACGGCTGGAAGTCTTTCCTCAACACCATCACCTTCGATTTGTTCTTTAAGGATACGCAGACGGTAACCGTTACCGCTGCGGACAACAGCGGCGAAGCGGTTAAGATCGAATACCTGCTGAGCGATAAGGCGCTTACCGAATCGGAACTTGCGGGAATGACCTTCACGGCATATTCCGCACCGTTCAGTATCAATCCCGATAACGAGTATGTTATTTATGCAAAACTGACCGATACCAGCGGAAACTTTGCCTACATTAACACAAACGGCATCGTGCTGGACGCAACCGTGCCCGGTATCTCCGGCATTGCGGACGGCAAGACCTATTGTGCGGCGCAGATAGTTACCGTTGACGAAAAATATATCGGCACAGTGAAGGTGAACGGCACGGAAGTCAGCCTTGATAAAAACAGTCAATTTGCTCTTTCCCCCGCAAGCGGCAAGCAGACGATTGTTGTGACCGATAAGGCAGGAAATGAAACAAGTGTTACCGTGACCGTGAACGACGGCCATACCTACGAGTGGCAGAGCGAAAACGGACAGTATTGGCAGAAGTGCAAATTCTGCAATCACGAAACTGCGAAAAAGGATATTCCGACCATTAACATCAGCGGTGCCGACAAGGTTTGCAGAACGCAGGATTACAAATTCAGCTTTACTTTGCCGGAAGGTGCTACCGGCGCAGCCTACGGATACAAATTTATCGGATTTGATGACGGTCCTCTTACGCCGACCGTTGAGAATGGTTTGTACAGCGGTATCATAAAAGCGTCCGCATATCCGGCGACAGAAAACAGCTTTAAGCTGATCGTGAGTGCAAAGACCGCTGACGGCTTTGCGTTCTCTGCCGAAAAGAAGGTTACCATTCAAAACGAGCACTCCGGCGGCACAGCCACCTGCAAGAACAAGGCGATTTGCGAGGTCTGCGGCGAAAGCTACGGAAATCTTGACCCGAACAACCACGCCAACCTCAAGCATATAGATGCAAAGGCGGCAACAAAGACTTCTGAGGGCAATATCGAATACTGGTACTGCGACGGCTGCAACAAGTATTACAAGGACGCCAAAGCAACACAGGAAATCACCAAGGCTCAAACCGTAACGGCAAAGCTGCCCCCGAAAATCACGGCTGGTGATGGTGCAACGGTCACACAGGGCGAGAAAAAGGAGCTGTCTTTCACTTCTGACGCCTCCTTCGCCGATTTCCTGCGTGTAGAGCTTGATGGCACTACGCTGGACGAAAAGAACTATACGAAGAAGGAGGGCAGCACGATAATCACGCTGAACCGTGATTTTGTTGCTACACTTTCCGTGGGTGAGCATACGCTTGCGATCGTTTCTCAAAGCGGTACGGCTACGGCTAAGTTCACCGTCAAGGCAAAGCCGGCTGAAACGGCAACCCCGCAGCCCACTGTGACACCGCAGCCCACGGCACAGCCCCAGCCGACGGTGCAGCCTGTTTCCCCGATTCCGCGCACCGGCGACACCGCCAACCCCGCATTGTGGTTTGTGCTGCTGATTGTCAGCGGCTCCGCGCTGGCGGCAATTTTCGTACTGCGCAGGAAAGACAATCGCAAGTAAACAAAATGGGTACCGGCCTATATCAGCGCACGGAAACCGTATCCATAGGATTCACACGCACACCATTCTGCATTACCTCAAAATGCAGATGGTTGCCGGTGCTGTCGCCGGTACTGCCTACATAACCTAAGGCTGCAAAAGCTGTCTGTTTCCAACAGAAACAGACAGCTTTTGATTTGCGTTGAAAGCATCTTGCTGTTTTCTCTCGAGCGGGGCGGTCTTCCCACGGACCGCCCCGCGAAGCCGTTAC
>OGXE01003233.1_pt1 | contig 11204 bp, 9 predicted proteins | sample 1576181 | NCBI WGS metagenome assembly OGXE01 (sample SAMEA3541478, study PRJEB24748) | human gut metagenome | biome: human gut; feature: human-associated habitat; material: faeces | place: China | collected 2012 | reverse complement strand
TTTTGCTACGGCCCCGGCGGGCGCACAGATTGCGGGACATGAGTTTCACTATTATGACAGCACGGACAACGGCGCGGGTGCGGTGGCCAAAAAGCCGGTAACCGGAAGATCGTGGGAGTGCGTACATGAGAGTCCGTCACAGTGGATGGGATTCCCGCATCTGTATTATTATTCCAATCCGGAATACGCGTACCGTTTTCTGAAAAAGGCGGCGGACAGAATCTACTTGAAAAAATAAACATGCAATGGTAATATGTTTTTAATTTCATAAAAAAGTAACTGGTGCCGGTGCAAAGGTGTGTGCAGAAGATGTACAGATGAGCCTTTGTACCGGTTAAAAGGGAAACAGGTGGGAATCCTGTACGATCTCGTCACTGTGATTAGGGAGTGCAGATACGAAAGCTTTACGCCACTGGCGCGCATACGCCGGGAAGGTAAGTATCTGCATGAGGATCTATCAGCCAGGAAACCTGCCAGTTATGATAGTACAGGAAGAGATTCCGGATCACGAGTAATTGGTCGTACTTTTGTGTGTTGATCAGCTGCTCCGTTTCTATGTTTTATAGAGCGGAGTTTCTTTCTGTTGTTTTATGGAAAATATACAATCATCAGCAGGAGGAATTATGAAAAAAAAGACACTGGCACTCTTACTAAGCCTGACACTCGCAGCCGGCATGATCGGCGGATGCGGCAGTAAGACAGAGACAACCACAGAGGAGAACGTGCAGACAGCACAGACAGAGACTGTTGCGGAGACCGGGACAGAGGCAGTATCCGATCAGGATGCGGCAGATCATGTTGCAGCGCTGATTGATGCAATCTACGTACAGGAGCGCACGGATGAGACCGATGCGCAGTGTGCAGAGGCAAGGGCGGCATGGGATGCACTGACCGATGCACAGAAGGAACTTGTCGAAGGTGAGAATGCAGATCCGGATTATTTCGGAAAAGATACCGGGGACGCTTCCAAGGACGATCCGTTAAATGAGGATGAGATCGGCGAGAATGAGATCCTTGTCGTAAGTTTTGGTACATCTTTCAATGACAGCCGTACCGAGGATATCGGCGGCGTGGAAAAAGCAATCGCAGAGGCATATCCGGACTGGTCGGTAAGAAGAGCGTTTACCGCACAGATTATCATCAACCATGTACAGGCGAGAGATGATGAGAAGATCGACAATGTAGATCAGGCGTTAGACCGCGCGGTGGCAAACGGAGTGAAGAACCTTGTGATTCAGCCGACCCATCTGATGCATGGTGCAGAGTATGACGAACTGATGGAATCGGTAGAGAAGTACCGCGATCAGTTTACATCCGTTGCAGTCGCAGAACCGCTGCTCGGCGAGGTTGGCGAAGATGCAACAGTAATCAATGACGATAAGGAAGCCGTTGCAAAGGCGATCACGGCAGAGGCAGTTGCAGAGGCAGGTTATGATTCCCTGGATGCGGCAGCTGAAGACGGTACCGCATTTGTATTCATGGGACATGGAACCGCTCATACCGCGAAGGTAAGCTACAGCCAGATGGCAAGTGTGATGAAGAACTTAAACTACGCGAATGTCTTCATCGGCACTGTGGAAGGAGAACCGGAAGAGACTGCATGCGAGGCAGTGATCGAGGCAGTCAAAGAAGCCGGCTACACGAAAGTGGTATTAAGACCGCTCATGGTAGTGGCAGGAGATCATGCCAACAATGATATGGCCGGGGATGACGATGATTCCTGGAAGAGCATGTTTGAGGCGGACGGATCTTTTGAGAGTGTAACATGCCAGATCGCAGGTCTTGGAAGAATCGATACGATTGAGCAGCTGTATGTATCCCATACGCAGGATGCGATCGATACGATCGGCAGCGTAGATACCGCAGCAGCGGCAACCACAACAGGAAATCTGGAGGACGGCACGTACAGTGCCGTCTTCGACACTGACAGCAGTATGTTCCATGTCAATGAGGCATGTGACGGACGCGGCACACTTACCGTCAAGGATGGCAAGATGACCATTCACGTAAGTCTTGTGTCACAGAGCATCGTGAATCTGTATCCGGGAACAGCCGAGGACGCGCAGAAGAGCGGAGCCAAGCTGCTTGAGCCGACAAAGGATACCGTGACCTACAGTGACGGAACATCCGAGGAAGTGTACGGATTCGATATTCCGGTGGAAGCACTGGATCAGGAATTTGATCTGGCAATTATTGGAACCAAGGGTGTGTGGTACGATCACAAGGTGAGTGTATCCGACCCGGTTGCGGAGTAAGAGATGAAGAAGAAAGTAACAGAACTGATCGTATGCCTGCTATTTGTGATCTGTTTTCTCACAGCGTGCCACGCGCCGCAGAATGAAAAACTGGCGGACGGAACCTATCAGGCGGACGTTACGCTCACCGGCGGCAGCGGCAGGGCGACGGTGGACTCACCGGCGGCGATTACGGTGAAGGACGGCAAAATATATGCCACCATCGTGTGGAGCAGCCCGTATTATGATTACATGATGGTAGAGGATGAGACCTGCTACAACGAGGCAGAGGCAGGAGAGAACTCGACGTTTACGATTCCGATTGAAAAGCTGCCATGTGAGATCTCGGTGATTGCGGATACGACGGCGATGAGCGTGCCGCATGAGATTGAGTACACACTGTCATTTGCGTTAAAAGAGACGGACTTTTCGGAACTGACGAAGACGGGGCAGTGGGATCTCTCTTATGCCACGCAGTATCGTGTGGAACAATACGGGGAGTATGATCTGATTACAATGGCTGATGACAGCCGTTTTTTGCTGGTGCCGGAGAATGTTCCGGTACCGGAACATGTGCCGGAGGATGTGGTTGTGTTAAAACAGCCGCTGGATCACACGTATCTGGTATCCTCATCGGTGATGGATATGATCCGTGAGATCGGAGCGCTTTCTGACATCCGGCTTACAGGAGTAAAGGAGTCGGACTGGTATATAGAGAAAGCTGCGGCTGCGATGGAAGACGGCCGTATGCTGTATGCTGGAAAATACAATGAACCGGACTATGAACTGATTTTAAAGGAAGGGTGCAACTTTGCACTGGAGAATACGATGATCGGACATAATCCGGAGGTAAAAGAAAAGCTGGAGAGCCTTGGCATACCGGTCATGGTGGAACGTTCCAGCTATGAAGAACATCCGCTCGGAAGACTGGAGTGGATCCGGTTATATGGTCTTTTGTATGGAAAAGAACAGGAAGCCGATGCATTTTATGAAGAACAGCTAAAAAAAATAGAACCAATCATGGAAAAGGAAGATACAGGCCGCACGGTGGCCTTTTTTTATATCACGGCGAACGGAGCGGTCAATGTCCGCAAGCCGAATGATTATATTGCGCAGATGATCGGACTCGCCGGCGGCACCTACGTCCTAAACGACCGTCTTTCGGCGGAGGAGAATGCCCTGTCCACGATGAACATGCAGATGGAGGATTTTTATGCGGCAGCGAAGGACGCCGACATCCTCATCTACAACAGTACGATCGAGGGGGAGCTTTACAGTGTCGATGAACTTCTGGCAAAAAGCACGCTGTTTTCTGATTTTAAGGCAGTAAAAGAGGGAAATGTATACTGTACCGGAAGCAATTTCTTTCAGGAATCGACGGGAACCTGCGATTTCATTGAGGATCTGCACAAGGTGCTTGTGGATGAGACAGACGAGAATTATCGGTTTTTAAAACACGTGAGGTAAGAATGAAACGGTATGTGATAGCCTTTGGCGCGATGATCCTGCTGCTTGGCGGGTTGTTTTTCTTTAATATCGGTTCCGGAAGTGTCAAGATGACGGGAAGTGAGATTGCGGACATTCTGCTGCGCCGCTTTGGAGGCACGGCAGATGAGACGGCGCGTCAGATTGTCTGGGAGATCCGCCTTCCCCGGATCTGTGCGGCAGTTATTCTGGGGGGAGCGCTCTCTGTTGCGGGATTTCTGTTACAGTCATTTTTTCAGAATCCGATTGCGGGTCCCTATGTGCTTGGCATCTCATCCGGGGCGAAGCTTGTGGTTGCGCTGACGATGATCGCCCTTTTGGAAATGGGCAGGACGATCAGTTCGCTCGGCATGATTGTGGCGGCGTTTGCCGGATCGATGCTTGCGATGGGGTTCGTGCTCTTAAACGAGAATGAAGTTTTTAAGATTTTCCGCAGATTTATAATTTCCTGCCGGGTAAAAAAAATGTCCATGATTGTGGTATGCGGCATTATGATCGGCTATATCTGTTCGGCAATCACGGATTTCTGCGTGACGTTTGCGGATGACTCCAACATTGTGAACCTTCACAACTGGTCGATGGGCAGTCTCTCCGGAATGACCTGGTCGAATGTGCGGATGATGACAGCGGTGGTGGCAGTCACGATGGGAGTGACCTTTTTTCTGGCAAAACCGATCGGTGCGTATCAGATGGGCGAGGCGTATGCGAGAAACATGGGCGTTAAGATCCGTCTGCTTCGCGTATTGCTGATTCTGCTGTCGAGTCTGCTGTCTGCCTGCGTGACGGCCTTTGCCGGACCGATCTCCTTTGTGGGAATTGCGGTTCCGCATCTGGTGAAGACGGCGATGAAGACGGCGAAACCGCTTTTGCTGATACCGGGCTGTTTTCTGGGCGGGGCAATTATCACGCTGTTTTGTGACGGCTTTGCGAGGACGGTGTTTGCTCCGACGGAGCTTTCGATCAGTTCGGTGACAGCCGTATTTCTGGTGCCGGTAGTGATTGTGATGATGCTGCGCAGGAATGAGGACAGGTAACGGAGGAACGTGTGATGGAACAGAGGAAAAAAGAGTCTGGAATCAGGCTTGAGGATGTGGCGGCAGGATACGGCAGAAAAGCTCTGCTTAACCATATTTCGCTGCATGTAAGTCCCGGAAACGTCCTGACGCTGATCGGACCGAACGGTGCAGGCAAATCCACGATATTAAAAACCGTGACCAGACAGCTTGCAGAGCTTGGAGGAACGATCTTTCTGGAGGGGACAGCCATGAGCCGGATGCGGGAAGAGGAAGTCGCGCGGACGCTTGCGATGGTGATGACGGAACGGCTTCATCCGGAGTTTATGACCTGCCGCGAGGTGGTTGCGACCGGCAGGTATCCGTATACCGGAAGGCTCGGGATTCTCTCCGCAGAAGACTGGAAGCTTGTGGATGATGCCATGCAGCTGGTGCATGCCGGGGACACTGCAGACCGGAATTTTTCACAGATCAGTGACGGACAGAGACAGCGGGTGATGTTAGCGCGCGCCATCTGCCAGGAGCCGCGGATTCTGATTCTGGACGAACCGACTTCCTACCTGGACATGCGCTACAAGATCGACATTTTATCCAGTATCCGAAGACTCGCGGCAGAAAGAAATATGGCGGTTGTCATGTCGCTCCACGAACTGGATCTGGCGTTAAAGGTATCGGATGTGATCGCCTGTGTGGAGGGAGACCACATCGGAAAAACCGGAACGCCTGAGGAAGTATTTTCAGGCGATTATATTCAAAAATTATACGGGGTGGATGCAGAGTGTTTTGATCCGCGGACAGGCGCCGTGTATCTGCGCGGAAATAAAAGCCGGCCAAAGATCTTTGTGATCGGTGGGGCTGGCAGCGGCATACCGGTCTATCATGCCTTACAGCGGAAAAATGTGCCGTTTGCGGCGGGAATTCTGATGGAAAATGATGTGGAATATCAGGATTCGTGTGCCGCGGCAAGCCGGGTGGTTTCCGTGAAGCCGTTTTTCCCGGTCACAGAGGAGGAGATCGCGGAGGCGAGGTCGTGGATAAAGACGTGTGAGACGTGTGTCTGTTGTGCGGAAACCTTTGGGCCTTACAACGAAGCAAACCGCGCGCTGCGCGAGTATGCAAAAACACTCGGAAAGCTGATCCCTGCAGAGGCGCTACATCATTTGGAAGGAACTTGAAATGGCGGTTGACTGCAGGAGACGGCGTGTGAATTTGGAGACAGCAGGTGTGCCGGAACGGTGAATGCATCGGGGAGGGCATGTGTACCGGCGGCAGAGAAAGAGAGGTGCGCGATGGAGCGTGGCATATTGGTCGTGAGCTTTGGAACGACTTATCAGGAGACAAGAGAAAAGAATATCGATCAGATGGTGGCGCTTGTCAGAGAGCAGTATCCACATGATCTGGTGGAGGAGGCGTATTCCAGCAGCACTGTGAGGAAGGTGTTAAGAGAGCGGGACGGCATCGCGAAAGATGATGTGAGGCAGGCGCTTTGCCGGATGCGCGATGCCGGGGTGCGGCGTGTGATCGTATTTCCGACCCACATCATTGACGGGATTGAGAACCACCGGATGAAGCAGGAGGTAACAGACTGTGCACCGTGGTTTGAGGACGTTCGGATTGCGGATGCGCTGCTTAAGACACCGGAGGATTATCAGAGAACGGCGGAGGCTCTCTGGGAATCGGTGGCGGCGGAGGCGGGATCTTCGCCGGTGATTTTTATGGGGCATGGGAGTGAACATGCGGCGGATGAGAGCTATGAGCGTCTGGAACGCGCACTTGCACAGGTGACAAAGAACGATGTCTATGTGGCGACCGTGGAGGGAAGCGTTACCATTTGCGATGTGATCGGGAGAATGAAGGTCTCAAGGCATAAGAGCGGACGCGTGCTTGTGGCGCCGTTTATGATGGTTGCGGGAGATCATGCCAACCATCATATGGCAGGGGAGAAGGATTCCTTTGCTGCGGCACTCCGCGAGGCGGGATATGAGCCGGTCTGCCTGTTGAAGGGGATTGGAGAGTATGAGCCGGTGAGAGAGTGCTATTTCAGGCATCTGCGGCACTGTATAGGAACTCTCTACGGGATCGGTGTGGGTCCCGGAGATCCGGAACTGGTGACCGTAAAGGCGCTCCGCTGTATGGAGGAGAGCGATCTTATCGTGCTTCCGGCGGCGGATCCGGCGGGATGCCATGCGTATCAGATTGCAAGGAAGGCGTACCCCGGGATTGAGAAAAAGGAACTTGTCTGCATGCCGTTTCCGATGACAAAGGAAAAAGAAAAGCTGCGCAGGGCGCACGAGGAGATTTTTGCGCGGATTGCTTCTTATCTTACCGAAGGAAAGATTGTGGCATTTTTAACGATCGGAGATCCGTCCGTCTATTTCACATATGGCTACATTCACCGCAGAATCGCGGCGTGGGGCGGCAATGTTAAAATGATAAGCGGCGTGCCGTCCTTTTGTGCGGCTGCGGCGAGTCTTGGAATATCGCTCGGGGATAACCGGGATGAGATCCATGTGATTCCGGGATCGTACGAGGTGGAGGAGACGATGGCGCTTTCCGGCACCCGGGTGTACATGAAATCCGGAAAAAGTCTCGCGCGGCTGAAAGCGCTGTTGGAAGAACAGCAGAAGGAGAAAAAAATGTCCGTCTACTGTGTGGAGAACTGCGGAATGGCGGATGAGCGGATCCGCCTGGGAGTGGAGGCGCTTGGGGAGAGCGGAAGCTATCTTACGACGCTTATTGTCAAAGACGATGAGGAGGTGGTATAATGACAGAGAATTCATATCGCTTTTTTTCCAACCGGGAGTGCCAGTATTATCCGTGCCATGAGGGCATTGAGGAGATGAACTGTCTGTTCTGCTATTGTCCGCTCTATGAGAGACGTCATTGCCCGGGGAATCCGGAGTATATTAAGAGCAGACGGGAGAATGGAAGAGAAGTACAGATCAAGTCCTGCATGAAATGCACGTTTCCACATCAGGCGGAGAACTATGATGTGATCATGCAGTTTTTGAGGAAGGGAGATAGATAGGATGAAGAGAGTATTTTTGATTGTATTGGACAGCGTGGGGATCGGCGAGATGCCGGATGCTGCAGATTACGGGGATGCGGGAAGCAACACCATCAAAGCCGCTTCCACCAGCCCTTATTTTTCCATGCCGAACATGAGAAAGCTTGGCTTTTTTAATATCGACGGCGTGGAGATCGGGGAAAAGGAGGCAGCTCCTACCGGAGCGGTTGCCCGCATGACGGAAGTGTCAAAGGGAAAAGATACGACGATCGGCCACTGGGAGATTGCAGGCGTCATCTCACCAAAGCCGCTGCCGACCTACCCGAACGGTTTCCCGCAGGAGATTATTGAGGAATTTTCCAAAAAGACAGGGAGGGGCGTGCTCTGCAACAAGCCGTATTCCGGCACGGCGGTCATCCGCGACTACGGGGAGGAGCATCTTAAGACCGGAGATCTGATCGTGTATACATCAGCGGATTCCGTGTTCCAGGTAGCTGCACATGAGGACATCGTTCCGGTGGAGAAGCTGTATGAATACTGCCAGATCGCGAGAGATATGCTGCGTGGAGAGCACGGCGTCGGTCGCGTGATCGCAAGACCGTTCACCGGAACGCCGGGGAACTTCACCCGCACGACCCGCAGACATGATTTTTCCTTACAGCCGCCGAAAGTGACGATGTTAGACCAGCTCTCGGGAGCCGGTTTTGACGTGCTTTCCGTCGGCAAGATCATCGATATTTTCGCGGAGAAGGGCATCACGGAGTATGTCCGCACGACCGGAAATGAGGACGGCATCAACAAGACGCTTGATTATATGAAGAAGGATTTTAACGGACTGTGCTTTACGAATCTGGTGGATTACGACATGCTCTACGGACACCGCAATGATGTCGAAGGCTACGCAAAAGCACTGACGTACTTCGATGAGCGCCTGCCGGAGCTTTTAGCAGCGATGGGCGAGGAGGATGTGCTGATGATTACGGCAGATCACGGCTGCGATCCGAGTACACCGTCCACGGATCATTCCAGAGAGTATACGCCGCTTGTGATGTACGGAGCACCGGTGCGGGCAGGGGAGAATTTCGGAACAAGAAAGAGCTTTTCTGACATTGCAGCGACAATTCTGTCCTACTTTGATCTGACCCCGGAGTGCGCGGGCGAGGCGATTCCGGTATTCAAGAAATAGTACAGATCTTGGGAAGAGAAGTTTTTGCATTTTTCATGAAATTATGTTATAGTGCCAACGTATGCAAAGTTTCGGCTTTGCTGCGTTGGCATTTTTGAAGTGATTTGTTTTTTGGAGGATAGATAGTTTGGCTGATTTAAGAAAAGAGATTGAAAAGAGACGCACGTTTGCAATTATTTCCCACCCGGATGCCGGTAAGACGACGCTGACGGAGAAGTTCCTGCTCTATGGAGGAGCAATCAATCTGGCGGGTTCCGTCAAGGGAAAAGCAACGGCGCGTCATGCAGTGTCTGACTGGATGGAGATTGAGAAGGAGAGAGGTATTTCCGTCACGTCATCGGTACTGCAGTTCAATTACGGAGGTTACTGCATCAACATCCTTGATACACCGGGACATCAGGACTTCTCGGAGGATACTTACCGTACCTTGATGGCGGCGGATTCTGCCGTCATGGTAATCGACGGTTCCAAGGGTGTCGAGGCGCAGACCAGAAAGCTGTTTAAGGTCTGTGTGATGCGCCATATTCCGATTTTTACATTCATCAACAAGATGGACCGCGATGCGAACGACACGTTTGATCTTCTTGATGAGATCGAGAAGGAGCTTGGCATTGCGACCTGCCCGATCAACTGGCCGATCGGTTCCGGTAAGAATTTTAAGGGTGTCTATGACCGCAACACAAGAGAGATTATGACGTTTTCCGATACATTAAAGGGAACCAAGGAAGGTACGGAGAAGCATATTTCCGTGGACGATCCGGCGCTGATTGCAGAGATTGGACAGGATGCGTATGATAAGCTGATGGAGGAGATCGAGCTTCTGGACGGAGCGAGCGCGGAGTTTGATCAGGAACTCGTGACGAAGGGAGAACTTTCCCCGGTATTTTTCGGTTCGGCATTGACGAATTTCGGTGTGGAGACCTTTTTACAGCATTTCTTAAAGATGACTTACTCGCCGCTGCCGCGCAAGGCGGATATCGGAGAAGTTGATCCGTTTGGTGAGGATTTCTCTGCGTTTGTATTTAAGATTCAGGCAAACATGAACAAGGCACACCGTGACCGAATTGCGTTTATGCGCATCTGCTCGGGCAAGTTTACCGCCGGCATGGAAGTGACACACGTGCAGGGCGGCAATAAAAAGATCAAGCTTTCGCAGCCGCAGCAGATGATGGCGCAGGAGCGCCATATCGTGGACGAGGCGTATGCGGGAGACATCATCGGTGTGTTTGATCCGGGTATTTTTTCCATCGGAGATACACTCACCACGGCGAAGCCGTTCAAATTCGAGGGAATCCCGACGTTCGCACCGGAGCATTTTGCGAGAGTGCGGCAGGTGGATACGATGAAGCGCAAGCAGTTCATGAAGGGCATGCAGCAGATTGCGCAGGAAGGTGCGATCCAGATTTTCCAGGAGTACAATATGGGAATGGAGGAGGTCATCGTCGGCGTGGTCGGTGTACTGCAGTTCGATGTGTTGAAATACCGCCTCGAGAATGAGTACAATGTGGAAATCCGCATGGATACGCTTCCGTATGAGCATATCCGGTGGATTGAGAATGAGGACATCGATATGGATAAGCTGGTCGGAACCTCGGATATGAAGAAGATTCAGGATCTGAAGGGCAGACCGCTGTTACTGTTTGTCAATGCATGGAGTGTCGGCATGGTATTAGACCGGAACGAAGGTCTGGTACTCTCGGAGTTCGGCAGGGAATAGAGCGTGTGTCAGAGCAGCTGCCGGCAGAAAACAGTGCCGGCGGAATGCACAGAAAGGAAGCAGAATATGGCAGTTGTTACAATTACAAATGAAAATTTTGAGGACGAGGTGCTGGCGGCAAAGGTGCCGGTCATTCTGGATTTCTGGGCAGAGTGGTGCGGACCGTGTAAAATGCAGTCGCCGGTATTTGAGGCGCTGTCCGAGGAGCTTGCCGGAAAGGTGAAGTTCGGAAGCGTCAATGTGGACGAGCAGGCGGCGCTTGCGTTAAAGTATCAGGTGATGAGCATTCCGATGCTCGTTGTGATGCAGTACGGCATTTTTAAGAAAAAAGCGATCGGACTGCAGACGAGAGAGGAAATCTTAGATCTGCTTGCATGCTGCGAAGCAGAATAGATAACAAAGCGTTAGAGAAGGGAATTGCCGCAATAAGCATAGAGCTTTTGGGCGATAAGTAATATTATAAGAACTAGATACTTAAAAGTTCCAGATAAACATGCGGCGGCAAATTCTGACCGCAAAATCCGGTATTTCTAACCATGCCGCAGCTGGCATCTGTGATGAT